>JAABUN010000202.1_pt1 | contig 154745 bp, 137 predicted proteins | sample 5559311 | NCBI WGS metagenome assembly JAABUN01 (sample SAMN10711877, study PRJNA513370) | rock metagenome | isolation source: Antarctica rocks | place: Antarctica: Victoria Land, Siegfried Peak sud
CTGGGAGTACAAGGGCCAGCACGCCGACCTCAACGCCGCCTACCGCCAGCTCCAGCTCTACCTCGACGACCTGGAGAACCCGCCCCTGCTGGTCGTCTGCGATCTCGATCGCTTCGTGATCCGCACCAACTTCACGAACCGGGCGGCCAAAACCTACGAGATCACCCTCGACGACCTCGGCGACCCCGAGCGCCTGGGGTGGCTGCGCAGCGCGTTCTACGAACCCGACCAACTCAAGACCGACACGACAACGGAGGCCGTCACCCAGGAGGCGGCGGTCCGCTTCGGCCGGCTGGCGACGGCGCTGCACGGGCGCGGCGTCGCGCCGGACCGGGCGGCGCACTTCCTGATGCAGTTGCTGTTCTGCCTGTTCGCCGAGGACGCCGGCCTGCTGCGGCGCGGGCTGTTCACCGACCTGCTGGCGCTTGGGGCGAAGCGGCCGGAGGCGTTCCCGGTCCAGGTGGCGGCGCTGCTGGGCGCGATGCGCGCCGGCGGGCCGTTCGGCGTGGAGTGGGTCGCCCGCTTCAACGGCGGCCTGTTCGCCGAGGTCGGGGTCGAACCGCTGATGGCGGCGGAGCTGACCGAGCTGCACGCGGCGGCGGCGCTCGACTGGGGCAGCGTCGAGCCGGCCATCTTCGGCACGCTGTTCGAGCGCGGTCTGGACCCGGCCAAGCGGGCGCAACTCGGCGCCCACTACACCGGGCGGGCCGACATCGAGCGAGTGGTCGCGCCGGTGCTGATGGCGCCGCTGCGCCGGCGGTGGGCGGCGGTCCGCGCCGAGGCCGACGCGGCGAAGGCGGCCTGGGAGGCGGCGACGACGCCCCGAACGCGCGACAACCGGCGGGCCGCGTTCGCCGCCGTGCTGAACGGGTTCAAGGCGGAGTTGGCCGCCGTCACCGTGCTCGACCCGGCCTGCGGTTCGGGCAACTTCCTGTACGTGGCGCTGGCGGCGCTGCTCGACCTGGAGAAGGAGGTCATCGTCCACGGGGCGGCGAACGGGCTGCCGCTCGGCTACCCGCTGGTCTCGCCGAGGCAACTCGCCGGGCTGGAGATCAATCCGTACGCGCGGGAGTTGGCGCAGGTGGTGGTCTGGATCGGCTACCTCCAATGGAAGCTGGCCAACGGCTTCCCCGGCAACGACGACCCGATCCTGCGGCCGCTGGAGACGATCCGGTTGCAGGACGCGCTGCTCGACCGGAGCGAGCCGGGCAACCCGACGGAGGCGGCGTGGCCGGCGGCGGACGTCATTATCGGGAATCCGCCGTTCCTGGGCGGCAAGCGCCTCCGCTCAGAACTCGGGGACTCCTACGTCGCCGCCCTCTTCGCGGTCTACGACGGCCGCGTCCCGCGCGAAGCCGACCTCGTCACCTATTTCTTCGAGAAGGCGCGGGCCGAGATCGCTGCCGATCAGACTCACCGGGCGGGGCTGCTAGCGACCAACTCGATTCGGGGTGGGGCGAACCGGCGCGTCCTGCAACGGATCAAGGAGACGGGCGACATCTTCCTCGCCTGGGATGACGAACCATGGGTTCTCAACGGCGCGGCGGTCCGCATCTCGATCGTCGGCTTCGACGACGGCAGTGAGACCGACCGGAACTTGGACGGGCTGCTCGTCACCACGATCAATGCCGATCTGACGGCGACCGCCGATCTCACCGCGGCAACCCGCCTCCCTGAGAACCTCGGGATCGCGTTCATGGGCGACACCAAGGGAGGTCCCTTCGACGTTCCCGGCGACCTCGCCCGGAAATGGTTGGCGCTACCGCCAAACCCGAACGGCCGCCCGAACGGCGACGTGGTGCGGCCCTGGGTCAACGGCCTCGACGTCACCCGCCGCCCCCGCGATATGTGGATCATCGACTTCGGCGTCGAGATGCCGGAACAGGTGGCGGCCCTCTACGAGGCGCCTTTCGAGTATGTAGAAACGCATGTTAGGCCACTGCGAGTCATGAATAACCGGGAGGCCTACCGGACTCATTGGTGGGTGCACGTCGAGGCACGTTCGGGAATGCGGCTGGCTTTGGATGGCCTGACTCGATTCGTTGGAACAGCGCGGGTCGCTCGGCACCGTCTGTTCACTTGGATGGCGGAAGGAACGCTCCCAGACAGCCAGATCATCGTCTTCGCCCGCCAAGACGACTACTTCTTCGGCGTGCTCCACTCCCGCGCCCACGAGGTTTGGTCACTGCGGATGGGGACGTCGCTTGGTGCAACGCCACGGTACACCCCCACCACCTGCTTCGAGACTTTCCCCCTGCCCTGGTCACCAGGCGCCGAGTCGTGGGACGACCCGCGCCTGCACGCCATCGCCGGGGCGGCGCGGGAGCTGGACGAGCGGCGACGAGCCTGGCTCGACCCGGAGGGTGCGACCGAGGCGGAGCTGAAGAAACGCACCCTGACCAACCTCTACAACGCCCGCCCGACCTGGCTGGCGAACCTCCACGCCACACTCGACCGGGCGGTCTGGGCCGCCTATGGCTGGGACGATGACCCGGCGACAACCGAAGATGATGCCATCCTGGCGCAGTTGCTGGCGCTCAATGGGGAGCGATGCTGAGCCGCCGAGATCCCGTCGACGGCAGATTCGACCGGTCTCGTGCGTTCAGGTCCACACGCCGCTGTCCACCGCACCATGGCCCTCGACTGCTGCGGCTTCGCGTTCATCGTGGCGCGGCATTAGTCATGGCACACGGTAGGTGTCGTTGATCGAAACGCGCTAGACTCGTCGACGGGAAGCATGGCGAACCTGGATCAGCAACACGAATGGGAGGGCATTGATGGACTCGCGGTATGACCGGGCGACGCCATCGCGGTGGCAGACGGCGGGACGGTGAGTCTGGGCACCGTTGTCACCGGTGCTCACGCCGGACCGGCCATCACGGTCGATGTGACCTGAGGCAATGCTGGCCGCTTGCCAGGAGAATCCGAGTGACGCGCGAGCCAACAGCATCGCTCCGGCGTGCGAGCGCCACCGTCCGGGGTTTCAATGGCACCCCCTGGCGCTCCGGTCAATGACGCGCCGAGGTGGACCCGAGGCGAAAAGCGGCGCCATTAGCAGGCGATACCGCGGATGCCCTGCGCAGGGGGGGGCGGAAGCACGAGGCGGCATGCGCCGATTGAGGAAGCAGACGAACACCAGGGAGCACAGGAGTGTCGATCACGCGCGAACCGGCTGAGGTCACCGAGGACTCGCCGGCAGCCGACGAACCGTGGGCTCGGTCCGCACCCCTCCGCGCCATCTGGGCCACCGTCACCGACGGCATCGCGCTCTCCGATTCGGAGGGCGTCGTGCTGGCGGCCAATCCCGCCTACTGCGAGCTGTACGGCTTTGCCCCCGCCCAGGTGATCGGCCGCTCCTTTGCCATCATTTTCCCCGAGGAACAGCGCGCCTGGGCGCAGGAGCAATACCGGATCACGTTCGCAGCGCCCCGGTCGCAGCCGCCCGTGGAGTCCCGAATTCGGCGAGCGGACGGCACCGAGCGGGTCGTCGAAGCGTACTACGATTTCGTGGAGGAAGGCGGCACGCGCACGGCCATGGTATCAGTGATCCGCGACATCACCGACCGTGCTCGCACCAGCGAGCGACGAGCGCGCCAGGCTGACCTTCGAGCCGAGGTCGCGGCTGCTCTTGCCACCCCTGGGCCAGGGCGTGACCTGCTGCAATCATGTACGGACGCCATCGTCCGTCACCTCGATGCCGCCTTCGCCCGTGTCTGGCTGCTCGACGAGGCGACGCAGGAGCTGGAACTCCAGGCGAGTGCCGGGGTGTATACGCACCTCGACGGCCCGCACTCACGGGTGCCGGTGGGTGTGCAGAAGATCGGTCTCATCGCCGAGGAGCGCCGACCGCATTTGACCAACGACGTTCTCACCGACCCACGCATCGCGGACCACGCCTGGGCAGAACGGGAGGGCATGGTGGCCTTCGCCGGCTACCCGCTCCTGGTCGAGGAGCGGCTCGTGGGGGTCGTGGCGCTGTTCGCGCGGGAGCCGCTTGCCGCGGACGTGCTTGAGGTGCTGGCGTCCATGGCCGACGCCGTCGCCCAAGGGATCGAACGCCGGCGGGCTGAGCTCGCGCTACGCCAGAGCGAGGCCCACTTCCGAAGCGCGTTCGACGACGCCGCTATTGGCATGGCGGTGGCCACCCTTGACGGCACGTTCCTCCAGGTCAACCGGGCGTTCTGCCGGTGGCTCGATTACCCCGAAGCCGAATTGCTCACGAAGCGGGTCGAGGACATCACCCATCCTGACGATCTGGCGGCTGACCGCGCGTTCACGGACGATGTGTTGACTGGGAAGCGGCGCTCGTTCCAGCTCGAGAAGCGCTACCTCCGCCGGGGAGGGCAGGTGGTCTGGGGGCTCCTCACCGTGTCGCTCGTTTGCGACGGTGGCGGGGTTCCCCTGCACTTCCTCTCCCAGGTCCAGGACATGACGGAGCGCAAGGCGTTCGAGACACAGCTGTCCTACCAGGCCCACCACGACCCGCTGACCGACCTTCCCAACCGGACGCTGTTCCTCGATCGCCTGACCCGGGCCCTCGCCAAGGCGGAGCTGGAACGCGGCTCCGTCGGGGTCCTGTTTCTGGACCTGGATGGCTTCAAGGTGGTCAATGACAGCCTCGGTCACGCCGTCGGCGATCGCCTCCTCAGCATAGTCGCGGCGCGGCTGGCCGCCGTGCTGCAGCCGGGTGATCTGCTGGCGCGCTTCGGCGGCGACGAGTTTGCGGTGCTCTTGGAGGACGCGTCGACAGCTTCGTCCGCCGTGGACGTCGCGCAACGGTTGCGGGCGGTCTTGGCTCCAGCCGTCGACCTGGACGGACACGAGACGATGGTCCGCGTTAGCATCGGGATCGCCATGGAGTCTTCAGAGCTGACCGATCCGGGCGAACTGCTGCGAGCAGCCGATTTGGCGCTCTATGAAGCCAAGGCCGATGGCGCTGGTTACGCGGTCTTTGGACCCGAGATGAGTGCCCGCGCGGTGGCCCGGCAGAGATTGGAATCCGAGCTCGGGCAGGCGGTGGCGCGGGACGAACTGGTGCTGCACTACCAGCCCAAGGTGCGCTTAGCCACTGGCCAGACCGAGTGGCTGGAAGCGCTGGTGCGGTGGCAGCATCCCACGCGCGGGCTCATGCCGCCGGCCGATTTCATTCCGCTCGCCGAGGACACGGGGCTGATTGGCCCGGTGGGGCATTGGGTGCTGGCAGCGGCCTGTCGCCAGGCGCACGCCTGGCACGTGGCGTCCTCACATGGGCTGCCGCCCGTGGTCTGTGTCAATCTCTCGCCACGGCAGTTCCGGTCACGGGATCTGGTCGCCCAGGTGGCGGCTGTCCTGCGCGATACAGGGCTGCCTCCGTCCGGCCTCGAGCTGGAGATTACCGAGCAAGTGCTGCTGGTGGGCGACGCGGCACTGACCGCAATGCGGGAGCTGAAGGCCCTCGGCGTGAACTTAGCCATCGACGACTTCGGGACCGGATACTCTTCGCTGAGCTACCTGCGCCATCTCCCCGTGGATGCGCTCAAGATCCCCCGTACATTCGTGCAGGGGATCGACGGGAGTCCAGCGAATCGGGCGGTCGTGGAAGCGGTGACCATGCTGGCGCACGCGTTGGGCATGCTGGTGGTGGCGGAGGGGATCGAGACGGCGGCGGAGCTGGCGGTGGTGCAGGCGATGGGGATCGAAGTCGGCCAAGGTTTCTACTTGGCGCGACCGCAGGCGGCCGGAAACGAGACACAATGTGGTCGATGGGACAACGCCGGCGGTATGGCGCGGGAGACCGAGGCGTGGTGAAGGTTGCCGATAGTGGCGCCATCCTGACCGCGCAGGGCGTCGGTCGTGGGGCGGCTGGCCATGCGCTCACAGACCTCGATTCCTTCGGCGATCGCCCGCTCGATCGCTGATCGCCACCGCGTCGGGCTGCCCGTCCGCTCCACCATCGTTGCCATGATCGTTGCTCCTCTCGGCTAATGCTCTTGTCGCCTCGGGCTCGCCAACCCTTTGTAGTGATAATGTATGCGAACTGGAGAGCATGGTCAATACATATTGACTATAGAATCGCTACATTATATGATGGTGAAGACGGAAAGGAGAAGGAATGCCCACGTTGAAAGAGGCCCGCGCGGCGCGACTGCTAACGGTGCGTGGACTGGCGGAGCGGGCCGGTGTCGCATTCTCGACAGTCCACCTGATCGAGACCGGCAAGTCGGTACCGCGCTTCGAGGCGATCGAGAAGCTGAGCGCGGCGCTCGGCGTTGAGCCGGGGGAGATCGCGGAGTTCGCGGCGGCCATCGAGGGTGTCGCGTCGGGAAAAGTAACCGCCGTCGCCCCCGCATAAGCGAGAGCGACGGCGGGTTGGGGAACCGCCGCGCCGGCGACAAGGCGAGCGCGGAGGAATCAGGAGCATAGCACCATGACGAAGCGACGCGGACATGGGGAAGGTAGTATCAAGCGGCGTCCTGATGGGCGCTGGGAGGCCCGTATCAGTCTGCCAGCGGGTCAGCGCAAGAGCTTCTACGGCCAGACCCGTCGCGAGGTCCAAGACAAACTGCGGGCAGCCCTCCGCGACGTTGACGCCGGGCTCGACCTCACGGCCGGCCGGCAGACGGTCGGGCAGTTTCTCGACCGCTGGCTGACCGACGTAGTGGCGCCCACCCTCGCGCCGAAAACGGTATCCAGTTACCGGGACGTGGTGCGCGTCCACCTGAAGCCGGCACTCGGCCACCATCAGCTCGCCAAACTCACGCCGCAGCATGTGCAAGCGATGATGACCGCGAAGACCGCCGTCGGTTTCTCGCCCCGCACCGTCGCCTATACCCGGTCGATCTTGCGAATCGCGCTCAACCGGGCGCTCCGGTGGGGACTGGTCCAGCGCAATGTCGCGGCATTGACCGATGCCCCCCGATTCGTGCGGACGGAGCGCCACCCGTTGACGCCGGAGCAAGCACGTGCCTTGCTGTCGGCCGCTGAGGGCGACCGGCTGGAAGCCCTGTACCGGGTGGCGCTCGCCTTAGGGCTGCGACTCGGCGAGGCGCTGGGTCTCTCCTGGGCGGATGTCGATCTCGACGCCGGGTCGCTGCGGGTGCGGTTCGCCCTGCAACGGATCGACGGCAAGCTCACGCTCAAGACACCGAAGACCGAGAAGAGCCGTCGCACGTTGACGATGCCCGCCTCGCTCGCCTCCGCCCTGCGCGAGCACCGTGTCCGCCAGCTCGAAGAGCGGCTGATCGCTGGCGCACGATGGCAGGATAGCGGGCTGGTCTTCACGAACACCGTCGGCGGGCCGCTTGAGGCATCGAACGTCCTGAAGGCGTTCAAGCGTCAACTCATCGCCGCCGGGCTGCCAGAGCAGCGATTCCACGACCTGCGGCACGCGGCGGCCAGCCTGCTCCTGGCCCAGGGGGTGGCGCCGCGGGTGGTCATGGATATTCTCGGACATAGCCAGATGGCGACCACCATGGACCTCTATAGCCACGTCATGCCGGCCGCGCATCAGGACGCGGCGGCACGGATGGACGCGATTCTCTCCGGCACCGGCTAACGCGTTCGGCGTGGGTAATCAGGGGTACCGAGAACGTTTTGGGGTAAAGTCTGGGGTAGTATCGCAATGACGGGCACCGGCAACATCGCCGGTGCCCGTCATTTATGGCGTATCTCCGCCGGTTTTCGTCGGCTGGGGTGCAGGGATTCGAACCCCAACTACCTGATCCAGAGTCAGGCGTCCTACCGTTAGACGACACCCCAATGAACGGCGAGTTTATCACGGGCACTGCCCGGCGGCCAACGCGGTGATCACTTGCCGGCACGTACACGAGCGATCAATGCCGTTACGGGACAGGCGCGTCGGGGGCGACGCGATCTCGCGCGAGCTCAACGTGATCGAGATCGCCCGACAGGGCCGCAAATCCGGCCGCGATCGTATTTCGTGCCAGCACGAGCGTCGTGACTGGTCCGGTACCGCCGGGGACCGGGGTGAGATAGCCGGCTACCGGCTCCACCGAGGCGCGGTCGACATCGCCAACGATCTGATCGTTCACCACATTCACCCCAAAGTCGATCACGATGGCTCCCGGGCGCACCATGTCGCCGGTGAGCAGTCCTGGCGACCCTGCGCCCAAGGCCACTAAGTCAGCCCGTCTCGTTACGTCCCCCAGGGAGCGGGTCTGCCGGTGGCAGAGGGTCACCGTCGCGTCACGGAGGGTCAGCATGGTTGCCAGGGGGCGGCCCACGACATTGCTGCGGCCGATGACGACCGCCTCAAGACCGCGGAGCGAGAGCCCGTGGTGGTCGAGGATCTCAAGTCCGCCTTGAGGGGTGCTTGGCCGGAGGGACGGTAACCCGAGGTGGAGACGGCCGGCGTTGGTTGGGGTGATGCCATCGACATCCTTCAACGGGGAGAGTCGCTCCTGCACGATATGGGCGTTGAGATGAGGGGGCAGCGGCATCAACGCCAGAATGCCGGTCGTCTCAGCGTCGTGATTGAGCAGATCGAGCTGGGCGACGAACTGCTTCTCAGATGTCTCAGTGGGGAGATTGATCGGTCGATGAACGATCCCCACACGAGCCATCGTACGCTCGATACTGGATCGGTACGCTTCGGCCGCGGGATGGCTTCCGACGAGGAGGGTGGCCAACACGGGACGCGCACCTCCGCGTTCGCTGAGCCGAGTTGCCGACGTCTGAATCTCCGTGCGGAGCCGGTTGGCTATCGGAGCTCCCCGGAAAATTACTGCAGACACGCCTTATCCCTCCGATACCCATCCCCGAACCGGCGTTGCATCCCACAACTTCCGCAGATGCTCGTTGTGCCACCTCCATCCGGCGATCAGGGGCGAGCGGTCCAATGGAACCACCAATCGAGCAAGATAACGAGGTTTGCGTGAAGTGTCAGGCGAGGATTCGTCCAGCAACCTTTAGTAAACCGCTACGCCGCTGCGCGACCGGACGCTCGGCGGATACGCCACCCCATTGACGCGACGATCGACGGGCTCGCTGCCGTACTTGCGACACTGTCGATTCGCCGCGCGGCCTCGGACTTGTCCCCGAGCGCGCAGAACGGCCTGTGTAGGCCATGTGATCTTGCCTGGGGCCCCTCATTCACGTGACCAAGCACGCGAAACGACAGTTCCAGTCTCCGAAGTGTCAAATCACTGTCGCTACGACCTAATGTTACAGTCGGACTGACGTTGCAAGCATTGTAACAGTTGAAGTGATCCAGTGGGGTGGACAGTGTGGACGCGACCTCGAGAGAGGTTGACCAGAAGGCATTGCACGTATACACTGATGTCAGTGAGTCACCCGCACGATGACTCGGCGGCATGAATGGTCGGCGGCGATGCTAGCCGGCAGAGGTGCGGACGAGATGGCGCAGATGACCATGACCTTCGGGACGCTGCTCAAGGGGTATCGCGAGGGCCGGCGGGTCTCTCAGAGCAAGCTCGCCGAGCGAGCCGAATTCGATCACAGCTATGTCAGCCGGCTTGAGAGCGCGTCGAGGATGCCCACCCGCGAGGCCGTGGACCGTTTGGCCGAAGCGCTCGACCTCCTTGAAGGCGAGCGCGATGCGCTCCTCGCCTCCGCTGGATTCCTCCCGCGGGACGTGATTAGCCTGCTCTCGAACGAGCCGGTCATCGGCGAGGTGCTCGACCTCCTGCAGAACGATGCGGTGCCCGAGGAATATCGTGAGAACATGCGGCAGGTGCTGCACCTGCTCGCCGAGCAAGCGCGCCTGACCCTTCGGGCACGGGATCTCGTTGTCTCATCTGGGATGGCGGCCTAGCGCAGCTCTCAAGGTGGGGCGGTGCCGCTTGCTGCCCAGGCCGCCTGTTCGGCAACGAAGTCGGCAGCGGCGTGAGCAACGGATTGTTGCCGGCGCGGGGCGAGAATCCATGTTGAGCATGACGACCGACGGTGGACCCAGTTGAGGCGGATCTCGGTCGAGAGGCGATCCTGTTCGAGGCGGTCGCGTGGATGCTCCAGATCGGTGGTTGGAGCGGACGACCCCACACCGGGAATGGAACTGCAGCCTGCGCCGGTCCCCAGGCGTCAACCGGACATGCCGGCACCAGGCTGATCGGCAGTGCCGTTTCTGGACAGCCCGGATCCCGATGGCATGCCTCGATCGAGTCAGCCGGGGTCGCTTGCGCCAAACAGCGAGCTACGCCGATGACGTTGCGTTGACTTTGGCCTCGTGCTCGCGTTGAATACACTCATGTACGTACACCAAGGTTGGCAGCCAGCGGACGGCTGACTCCCACACTCAAGTCCAGAGCAGACGAGGGGACGCACCGTGGCCGAATTCGCTCATCTTCACCTTCACACCGAGTTCTCGCTGCTCGATGGAATGGGGCGTATCGACGAGTACGTCGCGCGCGCACAGGAGCGCGGGCTCCATCACCTCGCCGTCACCGATCACGGCGTCATGTATGGCGCGATGGACTGGTATAAGGCGGCCTCCAAGGCAGGGCTTCACCCGATCGTCGGCATGGAAGCCTATCTGGCCGAAGGAAGCGCGCGGGCAAAGGAGCGAAAGTCGTATCACCTGCTGCTACTTGCGGAGAACGATTCCGGATACCGCAACTTGTTGAAATTGGCGACCCGAGCCAGCCTGGAAGGCTATTACTACCGGCCTCGGATCGATCTCGACATGTTAAGCGAGCACGGCGAGGGGATCATCGCGACATCCGCCTGTCTCGGCGGTCCGGTGGCAAACAACTTCCTTCATGATCGGCCTGATGTCGCACGCGACTACGCAGGGAAGCTCGCCGAGATCTTCGGCCCGAACAACTTCTTTATCGAGATTCAAGACCACGGCATTAAGGAGCAGGTGGAAACGAACCGGCAGCTGATCCCGCTGGCACGGGAGCTGGGGCTGCCGCTGGTCGCCACCAACGATGTCCACTATTGCGAGCAAGCCGATTCATCTGCCCAGGATGTCCTGGTCTGCGTGCAAACCGGCACAACGATCCACGACACCAAGCGGCTCAAGAGCGAGAGCGACCAGCTCTACCTGAAGAGCGCCGACGAGATGAGCCGGGTTTTCGCCGATGTTCCGGAGGCGATCTCTAACACGATCCGCATTGCCGAGCGTTGCTCGCTTGACCTCGGTTTCAAGGGCTACCACTTACCGAGCTTCGATGTCCCTGACGGGCAGGACGGGTACCACTACCTGGAAGCTCTCTGTCGAGAAGGGGCTCGCCGTAAGTACGGGCACGACGGTGGAGCGGTGGGTGAGCGACTGGCCTATGAGCTCGGTGTCATCGAATCGATGGGTTTCACGAACTATTTTCTCGTTGTCTGGGACTTCGTGCGATTTGCCAAGGAGCAAGGCATTCTCGTCGGTCCCGGTCGAGGATCAGCGGCCGGTAGCATCGTGACGTATTCATTGGACATCACGGCGCTCGATCCTCTGAAATACGACCTGATCTTCGAGAGGTTTCTGAACCCATCGCGTATATCCATGCCAGACATTGACATCGATTTCGCGGATGATCGTCGCGCCGAAGTGATCGACTACGTCGTCCGTAAATATGGGGATGACCGGGTCGCTCAAATCGTGACCTTCGGGACCATGGCCGCGAAGGCATCAGTACGGGATGTCGGGCGCGCGCTAGGCTACAGCTTCGCGGACACGGACCGCGTCGCGAAGCTCATCCCGGTCGGTCCGGGGGTGACGATTGAGAGCGCGCTGTCGAAGGTACCCGAGTTTAGGTCGCTCTACGAGCAAGACACGTCGATTCGGGATCTTGTCGACGCCGCACGGAAACTTGAGGGGATCGCGCGTCACGCGTCGACCCACGCCGCGGGCGTGGTCATCTCCCGCGATCCGCTGGTCGCGCATGTCCCGCTGCAGCGGGCAGGGGGCAAGAGCGAAGGTGAGGTCACGACCCAGTATCCGATGGGTCAACTCGAAGCCCTCGGCCTGCTCAAAATGGATTTCCTTGGCCTGAAGACGCTGACGGTCCTCGGCAAGGCGGTCGAGTCGATTCGCTCCCGCGGTCAGGACATATCCCTGGAGACCATCCCGCTGGATGATGTGCGAGCGTTTGATCTGCTCTGTCGTGGCGAGACGGTCGGCGTGTTTCAACTGGAAGGAAACATGACGACTCGGATGACGGTCGACGTGTCTCCGCGCTCGTTTGAAGATCTGATCGCATTGATGGCATTGATCCGGCCAGGACCGATGGAGATGGCGCCTGACTACATCGCCCGGAAGCATGGTCGGACCCCGATCGCCTATATGCATCCGGAGATGGAGCAAATCCTCTCCGAGACCTACGGCGTTGCCCTCTACCAGGAGCAGATCATTAGGATTGCGAACGCGTTGGCCGGCTTTTCGATGGCCGAGGGAGACGGCCTACGCAAGGCCATGGGCAAGAAGTTGCCGGAGGAGATGGCGAAGTACCGCGATCGGTTCCTTTCCGGCTGTCTCGAGCATGGCATCGCCAAGGGTTTAGCTGACCAGATATTCGCGATGATCGAGCGGTTCGCCGGTTATGGCTTCAACAAGGCACACAGCGCCGCGTACGCGGTCATCGCTGCCCAGACCGCATATCTCAAAGCCAACTACCCGGTCGATTTCATGGCGGCGCTCTTGTCGGCCGACATCGGCAACACCGAGAAAATGGTCTTCAACATGGTCGAGTGCCGACGCGCTGGCATCGCCGTCTTGCCACCCGATGTCAATGCGAGCGGTGTGGAGTTCACCGTCGAGCAGGAGGCGGACCGGTTGGTGGGGGTGCGGTTTGGTCTGTCCGCGGTTAAGAACATCGGTGATGGTGCGGTGCGATCCATCGTTGCGACCAGGCAGGAGCAACCGGGAGGTGCATTTGCCTCGCTGACCACGTTCTGTGACGTAGTTGACTGGTCAACGGTCAACAGGCGACTCGTTGACTGCCTCGTGAAGTGCGGGGCGATGGATAGCTTTGGAGCCCGTGGGATGCTCCTCGCATCTCTGGAGACGGCCGTATCATCGGGTCAGCAGCGGCAGAAGGCGACCTCGCGAGGGCAGATCGGCTTGTTCGATGGTGGGTCCGGCACTGTCGCTGAAGTCGTCATGCCGGCCGCGACGGCGATCGAGACGACTCAGCAGGAGCTACTGGCGTGGGAAAAAGAGCTGCTCGGGATCTATCTCAGCGACCATCCTCTATCGGCTGTGATGGAGCGGGTGAACAGCTCTGCTAACTTGGTCGAGGTGATCCAGCTGAGCGACAGGCCAGCTGGCTCCAAGGCTCATGTGATCGGCATGGTGGCTGGCATTCGTCGTGTCACGACGAAGAGTAACCGGTCGATGGCGGTGGTCCGCCTTGAGGATTTGACAGGAACGATTGACCTGGTCGTCTTTCCGGACTGCTTCGACCGGTTTGGCTCGCTGCTGGATCCGGGGGTGATCCTCGAAGTTGTCGCCAAGGTGGAGCGTCGAGGCGAGGAACTCCAGCTCGTCTGTGAAAGCGTCACCACGGAACTGACGGTACTGACGACGGAGGTCGCCCCAGCGCGAGTCGTCCACCTGCGCCTACCGGCGACCGATGACGTGTGGCGGGACATCGAGACGATGCAACACCTCGACTCCATCCTCCGTCGTCACGAGGGAGATGATCGGGTGGTCATCCATATTCCGACTGGAGCCCGAGAGACGATCCTTCAAAGTCGGACAAGGGGCGTGGAATGGAACGATATCCTCGCCAGCGAGATTCGGCAGTTACTGGGGCAAGAACAGGTCGAGCTGGAGGAGCCGCGGCTCGCTTCATAACGCCGTGCGATCAGGGAACGGTCGTACTGGTCGAAGCTGTCGGGCGTCTCCGGTCCTGGAGCCAGGCTTCGATCTCTGAGACGGTCCAGCAATTGACGATGTTCGCCGCCGCCGCGCCGGCGCGGCGGGCCATGGCTACTCCGTATTCAAGAGAATCAAAGCCGTCTGTGCCGTGGGCGTCGCAATTGATCGTGAGCAGACACCCAGCTTCATTGGCTTGTCTCGCCAGCTCGCCGTTGAGGTCGAGCCGGGAGGGGTCGGCGTTAATTTCTAGCGCGGTGGCGGTTCGAGCCGCCAGCTGAAACACCTCGTGCCAGTCAAAATCGCCGCCCTCGCGCCGCTCGATTAGACGCCCGCTTGGGTGGGCGACGATGTCGACATGGCGATTCTCCAGTACTCCCCGCAACCGGCCCATGATCTCAGCTCGTGGACGGCGTAGACCGACATGAAGCGAGGCGATCACAACATCTAGCTGCTCAAGGACCGCCTCGTCGAAATCCAGGGAGCCGTCGCGGCTCACCTCGACCTCGGAGGATGCGAAGAGCCGGAGGGATGTTCCGCGCCGCACCTCCTCAATCTCGCGCCGCTGGGCGGCCAGGCGTTCAGGCGATAGACCGTGGGCGACTCCGAGGCCCTGTGAGTGGTCGGAGATGCCTAAAAACGCGTAACCGCGGCCGGTCGCGGCCTGCACCATTCCCGCAACCGACGCGCTCCCGTCGCTCCACGTGGTGTGGCAGTGGAAATCCCCGTGGAGGTCGCTCATCGTCACCAGCGACTTGAGTCGCGGAGCGGCGGCGGGATCAAGCTCGTCAAGGCCAACTCGAAGCTCGGGGGGAACGCATGGCAATCCTTTGGCCCGGTACACCTCTTCTTCACGGCGAGCTGGGTTTAGGGAACCAAGGAGGGCAAGGTGGAGGGTGTTTCCCGTGAGCCGGACCAGCGCGGAGCCTGCTTCTTCAATCGGTACGACGACGAAGTCGGCGGGAATGCCGCCCGCCAGCCGGACGCGGAGGTGACTCTCTGAACGGTCGATCAGTGCGGCGGAATGCGGCAATTGGCTAATGATCGCCAGAGCGCCCTGAACGTCGGGGACCGCGACGAGGATGTCGATGTCCCCGACGGTCTCCATCATGCGCCGGACGCTGCCGGCGACACTGACCTCGGCGTCTGGACACGCGGCGCGAATGTCTGCTATCACCCGCCGGGCAAGAGGTAACGCCGTACCCAGCAGGTGTCGACCCGACCGCCGTTCGAGGGCTGCGAGGCCCGCTGAGACAGTCGTCTCGATACCTCGACCCGCCCCGTTGAGACGGCCAGATTCGACTGCCACCCGGAGCGATTCAAGGTCGGCGATGCCATAGTCACGGTGTAATCTGCCTACGGTCTTGGGACCAAGTCCCTCGATGGCGAGCAAGTCGAGAACTGATAAGGGCCAGTCGTGACTCAACTCGTCCAGTTGGGTATACCGGCCATGGTCAATAATCTCATTGAGCGCGTCGGCGATTCCAGGCCCGATCCCGGGTAGCGCCTGGAGACCGCCTGCGGCGCGGATGTCGATCAGTGATTCGTCGAGGCCGCGAAGTGTCTCGGCGGCTCGCCGGAAGGCGCGAACTCGGAATGAATTGCCACCGGATAGGTCGAGCAGCGAGGCGTAGGTCTCAAGCGTCGCGATCGCCGCGTCGTTCGCGTCTGCCGCCATCGCCTTTCACTCCTCGGGGGATGATTTGATGGATCAGCCGGACTTCAGGCGGCGGAGCGGTGGGTAGTCGAGGGATCGGGCTCGCGATCGGGCGACGACCGCCTGAGATTGCGCAGCACGCCACTTGGCTCGTCCGCGAGAATGAGAAGGATATCGTCTGGCTGGATCATGCGGAGAGCGCGATTGACCGCCTGTCGCTCGGACGCGGTATGAATGACGACGGGCGGCACTTCGTTCTGAGCGATTCCTTGGCGGAACGTTTGGGCACGGTCGGGCAGGTCCCCATCGTGGACGATGAGGGCGCCCCCAGCTCTGCCGAGCAGCCGGCCGATCTCGAACATATCCTGGTCACTCACTCCGGCAAGGCGTCCCACCACCGCCAGGAATCGACGATGTGGGAGATGACCGATGGCTCGCATCACGGGGCGAAGGAACCACGATGGCGCCGCGCGATCGACGATCGCAGTTGCCCCCGCGATCGGCACCACATTGAATGAACCCGGCATGAGGTCGGCCGATGGGGCTGATCGACTCAGTGCGCGAGCAATATCACGCTCGGAGATGCCCATTGCCAGCGCCAGCGCCGCCGCTTCAAGAGCATTGTGGAGCTCGAACGCTACGGCCCCCTGGAGGCCGACCGATACGTTGGTCTGGGAGCAGATCGTGACCCGCTCCGCATCAGTACCAACGATCAATTCATCGTCCTCGATCCAGGCCGCCCTGCCACCGGCTCGCAGATGTTGGCGAACGAAGGGCGTGTCCTTGCTGACCGCTACGAGGACCGGGGCTCCGGAGTCCGGTAATAGTGCAGTCGCCGCCGCGTAGTCATCACCATTGGAGATAATTGTGCCCTCAGGCTGGACCGAACTGGCGACACTTGCCAGGGCGCGGGCAGCCCGCACCATCTCTTCGGAGGCGAGACACGTTTCGCTGTTATTGCAAAAGTTAGTGATCGCGACGAGCGGATAGACCCCGGCGGGCAACCCGACGGCGTTCACCGTCGCCCAATCGAGTTCCTGGATCGCCAGGTCGATGTCGCCGGTGGTCAGCATCCGCATCGCCTTCGACCAGGGTAACAGTTCACCGCGCTGGCGCTTTCCCGCGATCTCAACGCCTTCATCGGTCCAGGTCGCGGTGCGTAGACCGGCTTCGGTACAGATCGTCTCAAGGAGCCGGACGACGGTTGTTTTGCCGCGAGAGCCAGCCACGGCGACGAGTGGTACCGCGCCCTTCGCGACGGCCTCGGCCCGCCAAGCCTGGAACGATGCGGGACGTTGAACGACGCGCACCTTCGCGCGCTCGGTTCCTGCGATCATCGTTGATCGACCTCCGATGTCGAACGGTCTAGCGTTTCTAGAACCTGAGACAGGATAGTACGGAATGCCACCGCTCGGTGGCTGACGCGGTTCTTTTCACTCGCCTCCAGTTCGGCCATGGTGCGCCCATCAGGCAGCAAAAAGACCGGGTCATACCCGAAACCGTGATGACCCGCGGGAGCTTCAGCGATCATTCCTTCGCAGGTACCGTGCCCCTCGGCGAGAGCACCTGTAGGGTCGGCAAGCGCGATCGCGCAATGAAAACGAGCGGTTCTCTGTGCCGCTGGCACCCCGGTCAACTGTGCTAGGAGGTGCGCGAAATTGCGCCGATCACAGGCCGGCTCGCCCGCATACCGGGCCGACCATATTCCCGGCGCGCCGCCGAGGGCGTCGACCTCAAGGCCAGAGTCATCAGCCAGAACAAGGTGCCCTGATTGGCTGGCCGCGGCCATTGCCTTGATCCGGGCGTTGCCCGCAAAGGTGTCCGCCGTTTCTGGAGGGAACTGAACGGCGACATCACGCAGAGAGAGCACAGTGATCTGCCTGGGGATGAGCGCATCGTATTCCAGCCGCTTGCCCTCGTTGGCTGTCGCGACCACGATGGCCCGACCTGTCGCCGTCATGCCGGCTCTCTCGTCGGCATCGACGGCGCCCTGAATCGAAACACTTCTTGCGCCCGCTTCGTCGTGACCTCGCCCAGCTCCTTCGTCGTGACGTTCCATGTCGGCGCAAGCAGCTCTGCGATCAGGGGGACATTGGTAGGGTCATTGCGCCGCTCCCGCCCCCCGGCCGGGACCAGATAGGGCGAATCAGTCTCAAGCAAGAGGGCGTCGACCGGAATGCTGGCGAGGACGCGCCGTAAATTGCCGGACGACCGCCGGGTTGCGAGGCCGCCGATGCCGATTGACCAGCCACGTTCAAGCGCATAATCCGCCAATCGCTTCGTGCCGTCGAAGCTATGCAGCACGACCGGCGGTAACGTGGCGAACTCGGACAGCACGGTCATGAGGTCGCTCTCCGCGTCTCGCTGGTGAATAACGATTGGCAGTCTCAAATCAACGGCAATGGATAGTTGAATCTTGAAAACCGCCTGCTGAATATCGGGTGCCGGGGAGGGGCGGAAGTAGTCGAGACCAATCTCGCCGATGGCCACCGTGCCTCCGGCCTGGAGGTAGGAGACCAGTTCGACCATCACTGTGTCTGTCCACTCGTTCGCGTGTTGCGGATGCAGCCCGTACATCGCCGAGACGTGCTCATACGCCGCGTGAAGGGCCGCCGTTGTCGCCCATCGACGAGGTGAGTAGCCGACGTTGATCATTCGACCAACGCCGGCCTCGGTGGCGTTGGTGATTATTTGGTCACGGTCGATCTGAAAGGCCTCATCGTCAAGGTGCGTATGCGTATCAACAAACCTGGTCGCAGATTGACCGTCGAATGTCATCGTCAGTGTCCCATCACTTTACGGTGACGCTCTTCGCAAGGTTCCGCGGCTTATCAGGATCATTCCCTCGACAGAGTGCGGCGTAATAGCCAATCATCTGCGCTGGCAGGGCGTTCACAATAGGGGCGGCGTCGCCGACGGCGGGCGTAGCGATGTGGACATCAAACACGGGATCGGACGCCGGTCCGACGCCGATGATGTAGGCGCCGCGGCTCTTGAGCTCGGTCGCCCCGGACAGCACATCCGAGCGAGTCTCATCGTCGGGTGCGTAAACGACACAGGGTGTGCCCGGGGAGATGAGTGCGATGACTCCATGTTTCAGCTCCCCGCCGGCGAAACCCTCGGCGTGGATATAGCTCACCTCTTTGATTTTCAACGCGGCCTCAAGAGCCGTTGGATAGGCCAGTCCTCGGCCGATCACGAAGAGGTGGTCCGCTCGGGCAACTAGCGCTGCCGTGACCTGCACCTTGTCGGTCCACGCTGGCTGAAGCATCTCGTCCAAACCCTCGGCGGCCTGGAGGACGAGCTGGCGGCCGGTGTCGTAGGTGCCCGCTACCGCGTGCGCGGCGAGCAGAAGGACGGCTACCTTCGCGGTATAGGCCTTCGTCGAGAGTACGCACTGCTCCGGACCGGCGTGGAGTGGCACCCGCAAGTCGACCATTCGATCGAGCGTCGAGTGCTCTGCATTGACGATCGCCGCAAGTGTGGCACCCTGATGCTGCGCGGCGAGCATCGCCTCGATCACGTCGACCGTTTCACCGCTCTGCGACAGAGCGATCACAAGACTCCGCGGTGTGATGAAGTGTTCCTGATACTTGAATTCCGAGCCGACCATGAAATTAACGTGGTGGGCGGCGATGCGGCTGAACAAATACGACCCGGTCAGCGCCGCATATGAGGCGGTGCCGCATCCCACCAGGAAGGTGCCGTAGGCGTCTGAGATATGCGCGGCGAGCTCGAGAATCGCCCCTTCGCCATCGCGGGCAATTCGGTCAAGGACCGCTGGCTGCTCTGCCATCTCCTTCGCCATGAAGTGGGGATAGGCGCCTAGGGATGCATCGCCCTCAGCGTCGTGAAGAGGAACGTAGGCTGGGGTGATCTCGGTCATCGTATGCCGGTCGTACAACGCGACGCCACGCTTGGTCAGCCTGGCGATATGATGGTCTTCAAGGTAGAGCAGGTTCCTCGTGTGATGCCTGAGGGCGAGGGCGTCTGAGGCGATGACCGCTCCGGCGGTCCCGTTCCCGACGACAAGCGGCGATGTGTTCTTCGCGGCGACCAGCTCACGCCGTCGAACATCCATCGCGATGATCGCGTTCAAGCCTTCAAGGCGCCCAAAGACCGTCGCGAGGGCGAATGCGAGATCGTCGGTGGACATCGCAAGCTCTTCCTCGAGCAAGTGAGCGACGACTTCGCTGTCGGTCTCGGAACGAAACCGATGGCCGCGCTGAATCAGCTCCTCGCGGAGCGTCCGATAGTTCTCGATGATGCCGTTGTGGATAATGGCGAGCTGTCCCGTGCAATCCAGATGCGGATGAGCGTTGGCCTGGGTCACCCCTCCGTGCGTGGCCCAACGGGTGTGACCGAAACCAATATCGGATGCGGGCATGGCGACCGTTGTGCCGCTGATCTTTCCGGTTTGTTTCTCGACGCCAATGTGGCCATTGACGCCCAGTCCGATGCCCCACGAATCGTACCCACGATATTCGAGCGTCGAGAGCGCCGCGGAGACGTCCGCGCCGAGATCTTTGCTCGGCCCGACATAGCCAAAGATTCCACACATTCGAGTTCGCCCTTTCCGGACACAACCTCACCGAAGGCTGGTCAGCCCGTCGGGCCCGCCAGGGTGATGTCGTTGCACGCCGCTGACTTCCGCCGCGAGCGGGCCGTCAACGATCAATGAATGTCGGTCAGGATCAGCGCTAAGGGGCGGTCGCGTGGTAGGGGCTGACGCACGTTGACACGAGTTTGTAGACCGGTCACCCGGAGAGTTTGCTCGGGTCATAACGACTGTGCTGGCCGGGGAGCTACCCGCCGAACGGTTCGATTGGCTCCCACCTCGTCAACTCTCAGCCTCCCACCGAGAGTCCAGGCGCTCAAAATCTTACGGACAGGAAACGGTGATGCTCCCTTGAACACGATCCCTAATAATCAGTCTAGTCCGTCGGCACGGCGTTGACCAACTCGTTTGGTATACTCCGCGTAATATGTACGAACACCTCTCCTTCGGGCACGATTACGGGGTCTGGCGGTGATCGAACGCTACACGCGACCGGCCATGGGAGCCGTCTGGAGCGAGCGCAGGAAGCTCGATCTGTGGCTTTCCGTCGAGCTGGCTGTCTGCGAAGCGTGGCACCGCCGCGGTCGAATCCCGGACTGGGCGATGGCACAGATCCGGCTGGCCTCGTGCGACGCGGAGCGGATGAAGGAGATCGAACAAGAGACCGACCACGACGTCATCGCGTTTTTGCGCGCGACATCTGAAACGGTCGGCGAGGCGGGGCGTTTCATTCACCTAGGACTCACCAGCTCCGATGTCGTGGATACGGCGCTTGGCCTCCAGGTTGGAGAGGCGGCGACGCTGATCGATCACGAGCTTGGGGTGCTGATTGGGGTGACCGGCGAGCAAGCGCAGCGGCACCGCCGGACGGTGATGATCGGCCGCACACACGGGGTTCATGCCGAGCCGACGACGTTCGGACTTAAGATTGCGATCTGGTTCGATGAACTCAGGCGCCACCAACGACGGCTCGATCTGGCACGTGAAGACATGGCCGTCGGCAAACTCTCGGGTGCGGTCGGAACGCACGCCCATCTACCGCCTGACATCGAGGACGAGATCTGTGCTGAGCTAGGTCTGCGACCGGTCGCGGTTTCCAACCAGGTGATCCAGCGGGACCGGCACGCCTTTTTCCTATCGGTGCTTGGCGGCATCGGGGGAACGCTCGAAAAGATTGCGGTCGAGGTGCGGCACCTTCAACGCACGGAGGTTCGCGAGGTCGAGGAACCCTTCGATCTTGGGAACCAGGGCTCGTCAGCAATGCCCCACAAGCGCAATCCGCATGGTTCCGAGCGGGTAACTGGTCTGGCCAGATTGCTTCGGGGCTACGCCGCCACAGCCGCCGAGAACGTGGCGCTCTGGCACGAGCGCGACATTAGCCACAGCTCTGTCGAGCGGGTGATCTTTCCGGATGCGTGCATCATCGTCGACTTTCTGCTGGCCTCGGTGCGCGATGTGATCGAGCGGCTGGTCGTCTATCCCGAGCGGATGCGAGCCAATCTCGATCTGACTGGCGGGCTCATTTATTCTCAGCCTGTCCTCCTGGCACTCGTCGACGCGGGAATGGACCGCCAGGTGGCGTACAAGCTCGTCCAACGATTTGCCCTGGATGCCTGGGATGGTGGCCCAACCTTCCGCGATGCGCTTATGAGTAGTGACGAGGTGCGGTGCTTCATCTCCGGTGACCAATTCGACCGGTTGTTCGATCCGGAGATTCAGTTGCGGCACATCGATACCGTCTTCGACCGGCTGGGCCTCGGCCGGTCCAGCGATCTGGCACTGGCAGAAGAGATGGTGCCAGCATGAGTGCAGCCGCGGCTGCCCACCTCCTCCATGGCAAGCCGCTTTTTCGGCGCGGCAAAGTTCGAGACTGCTATGACCTTGGCGAGCATTTACTGTTCGTTGCCAGTGACCGCATCTCGGCGTTTGATGTCGTGCTCCCGACGGCGATCCCGAGCAAAGGTGTTGTCCTCACCCAGCTGTCGCGGTTCTGGTTCGAGCAGACGCGGGGGCTCGTCCCGAACCATTTCGTTACCGATTACCTGAATGAGGTGCCGTCGGTTGAGCCAGAGGACCGGGCGTCGTTGCGGGGTCGAGCGATGGTCGTCCGAAAGGCGGAGCGTATCGACGTTGAGTGTGTGGTTCGCGGCTATCTGGCCGGCTCGGCCTGGCGGGAGTATCGGTCGCTCGGAAGCGTGGCCGGAGAGAAGCTCGATCGAGGGCTGCGGTATGGCGACCGGCTCCCAGCTCCGCTGTTCACCCCGGCGCTTAAGAACGACGAAGGCCATGATGTCAATGTCAGCGTCGCGGACCTTCGCCGGTCGATCGGGACAGAGTTGGCCGCCCGCATCGAGGAGGCAAGCCGGGATTTGTACGAGGCCGCAACGCCTGCCGCGGAGCTGGGCGGCATCATTATCGCGGACACGAAGTTCGAGTTTGGCATGGTCGATGATGAGTTACTCCTGATCGACGAGGTGCTCACGCCCGATAGCTCCCGGTTCTGGGACGCTCGGCGCTACCAGCTCGACGGTGAGATCCCGAGTTTCGATAAGCAGTTCGTACGTGACTGGCTGGAGCGATCGGGCTGGAATAAAGAGCCGCCGGCACCGGAGCTCCCATCGAACGTCGTTGAAGGAACGAGGGCTCGATATCAGGAGGCGTATGAGCGTATGACCGGATTGCTGCTGTCTGATTCGTGGGTCGTATGAGCGCATCCACATCTCCGCCGAGCAAGGACCTGGAAGCTCAGGCAGTGACTGCGGTCCGAGTGACAGTGATGCCCAAAGCTGGCGTCAACGATCCGGAGGGAGAAGCGATATACGGAGGGTTGCATTCCCTGGGCTATGGTGGAGTGCACAGGGTGCGCGCCGGGCGTGTGTTTTACCTGGAGATCCACTCCGACCGCGAGGACGATGCGCTGGCGAAGGTCGAGGAAATGTGCCACCGCTTGCTCACCAACCCGGTGATCCAGTCATACCGAATCGAAGCAGTGGCAAACGACGATGTCTCTGCAGATCGGGGCGCCGCCTCAATGGAAACAGCATGCCATCAGTGATCGGCGTCGTCTCATATCCGGGAAGCAATGGAGATCAGGACGCTCTGTTTGCGCTGCAGGACGGGATCGGCGTGCCAGCGAGAATAGTGGACCATCGAGAGTCGTCGCTCGCCGGCTTGGCAGCCATCGTCGTCCCCGGTGGTTTCTCATACGGAGATTATCTGCGATGTGGTGCTATCGCCCGGTTCGCTCCCTTTACCGCAACGTTACGACGTTTCGCTGACGGTGGTGGTCCGGTGCTGGGAATCTGCAACGGCTTTCAAATTCTGACCGAAGCGCACCTCCTTCCAGGCGCGCTCCTACGAAATAGAACCTTGCGGTTCCATTGTCACTGGACGCACGTCCGTGTCGAACGCACGACAACGGCATGGACCTCGATGGTCGAGCATAGGGCGGTGTTGGAACTCCCGGTAGCGCATGGTGACGGCTCGTACTACGCCGACCCCGCCACGCTCGCCCGTCTGGAAGCGCAAGGGCAGGTGGTCGCCCGCTACTGTGACGCCGACGGCGACGTCTCAGACCTGACGAACCCGAATGGTTCAGTGCATGGGATTGCGGGGGTGTCTAATGAGGCGGGGAATGTTGTCGGCTTGATGCCGCACCCCGAGCGCGCGGCCGATTCGTTACTTGGTGGCGACGACGGGCTGCGCATCCTTCGCGCATGTCTCGACTTTGTTGCCGTGCCAGCCTGATCGCAGAAGGAGCAGGACGATTTCATCTCAAGCTGTTGCAGAGCGATCGACGTCACGCGCGGCCGACACACCGTGGCGAGAAGTGGCTCTGAGCGACGCCGAGTATGCCGTGCTGTTGGCGGAGCTCGGCCGGGAGCCGTCCGCCGTCGAGCTCGGTATGTTTGGCGCGATGTGGAGTGAGCATTGTGGCTACAAGCACTCCCGACCACTGCTCGACGATTTACCGACGAGTGCTCCGTGGGTGCTGCAGGGTCCGGGAGAGAATGCCGGCGCGGTCGACATCGGTGATGGGCTCGCGGTCGTCTTCAAAGTGGAGTCGCACAACCACCCCAGTGCCGTCGAGCCGTTTCAGGGAGCAGCCACAGGCGTCGGCGGGATCGTCCGCGACATCTTCACCATGGGCGCCCGCCCGATAGCGCTGCTCAACTCGCTGCGCTTCGGCGATCCCCGGGAGGCTCGAACAGCCTATCTCTTCGACAACGTCGTCGCGGGGATTGGCGGCTATGGAAACTGTCTCGGCGTCCCCACCGTAGGCGGGGAGATCTTCTTCGACGCCTCGTTCAATGGAAATCCGCTCGTCAACGCAATGTGCGTCGGTATCGCTACGCATGAAACGTTGACTCGGGCGGTGGCGAGCGGTGCGGGCAACGCCATCGTGTTGCTGGGAGCTGACACGGGTCGCGACGGATTGCATGGGGCGACCTTCGCGTCTGTCGACGATCCGGCTGCGTCACATCGAGGAGTGATCCAGGTCGGCAATCCATTCTTAGAGAAACAGCTTATGGAAGCTTGCCTTGAACTGCTATCGCTGGGCGAGGTCGTGGCGATGCAGGATCTCGGCGCCGCTGGCCTCACGAGTTCGCTGGTCGAATGCGCCAGTCGAGGACAGACAGGCGCGGAGATTGAAGTGACGCTGGTCCCTCGTCGGGAAGCCGGGATGTCGGCCTACGAGGTGATGCTGAGCGAGAGCCAGGAGCGGATGCTCCTGGTGGTCGAACCAGCCTATCTGACCAGGGTCTTCGAGGTTGCCGCCCGTTGGGGTCTGCACGCTGCCGAGATCGGTCGCGTCACGGATGACGGCGTCGTCCGTGTGAAGGAGGCCGGGGAGGTCGTTGCGGAGGTGGCGGCAACGCTGTTCGTTGATCGCTGCCCAACGTACGACCTGCGGGAGGCGTGGGCGGGACGTCGGGACGAAGCCACGTCGCTTACGCTGGCGGAGTTGCCCGATCTCGATGCCGGCCAGGGTGATGGCTCGGCCAGTGCGGCGCTGCTGCGGCTGCTGGGGTCACCCAACATTGGCAGCAGGCGACCCGTCTGGGAACGGTTCGACCACACGATTCAGACCAATACCGTGGTACCACCGGGAGCGGCAGACGCCGCTGTACTCCGTTTGAAAGGGACCAGACGAGCTATCGCGATCGCGATCGACTGCAACTCTCGCTACTGCATACTCAATCCATGGCTCGGCGCCGCGCACGCGGTGGCTGAAGCCACCAGAAACGTCGCGTGCGCCGGCGCCCGGCCGCTCGCTCTCACGAACTGTTTGAACTTCGGGAACCCGGAGCGCGGGCCAGGAGCCGACCAGTTGCCTGCCGCGGTCGCCGGGCTGGCGGAGGCGGCGAGAATGCTCGGTGTCCCGATCGTGAGCGGTAACGTCAGCTTGTACAACGAGACGTCTTACGGACCGATCATGCCGACTCCAACGATCGGGGCGGTCGGTGTAATCGAGGACGTGGAACGTCACGCGACCACGGTCTGGCGCAGCGGAGACCATCTCTTGCTCATTGGCCCAGACGCATCGTTCCTTGAGGGTTCGGAATATCTGGCGATGGAGCATCACGTCATCGTGGGACCCGTGCCACCGCTCGATCTCGATGTGGAGCGAAGAGTCCAGCAAACGGTGCAATCGGCGATCGCGGCTGGTGACGTCCGCACCGCCCATGATTGTGGACTCGGTGGACTCGCGGTGGCGCTCGTTGAGATGGCGCTCACGAGCGGTCTCGGGGCGGATATTGGCGCTATCCCCGGGTCTCGCCATGATCGCCGGCTGGACGCGCGGATGTTCGGCGAGGCCCCGTCGCGAGTTATCGTTGCCTGTACCGCGACCGCCGCGAGCGCCGTTGAACGGCGATGCCGTGAGGCGGGGATTGATTATCAGCAGCTGGGCATCGTGACCGGGGACCATCTTCGGATACGTGGCGCCATCGACATTCCTCTCGCGGTCGCCCGTGATGCGTACGAGTCGGCGTTGGTTGACGCTCTGTGAGGACACTATCTTGACGGGCACACGCCCTCGGACTCTGGCCCAAAGCGTCGTCCTTCCTAGTTCCGACGATGACCGGCCGCACGAGGAATGCGGCGTCTTCGGAATCTTCGCGCCTGGCGAAGACGCCGCTCGCCTCACGTTTTTCGCGCTGTATGCATTGCAACACCGAGGTCAGGAGAGCGCCGGAATCGCGACATCGGACGGACGTTCGATCGCGCTACAATCTCGCCTTGGCCTGGTCGCCCAAGCATTCACGGAGGAGGATCTTGGCGACCTGCGTGGCGGACTGGCCGTGGGCCACACACGCTACTCGACGTCGGGTGCGAATACCGCCTGTAACGTCGGGCCGATCCGATGCGAAACCTCGGTCGGTCCGATTGTCGTCGCCCACAATGGCAACTTGACGAACGCCGTGGCGCTGCGGGCGGAGCTGGAAAATCAGGGGGAGCGATTCGAGACCTCGACTGATAGCGAGATTTTAACCCGCCTCATCGCGCGCGCGTCTGGTGTCGACCTGGTGTCCAAGGTGCGGCGGGCGATGCCGCGAATGATCGGCGCCTACAGCTTGACCATTCTGTCCACCGACCGTCTCCTCGCTGTGCGTGATCCGCTCGGCGTGCGGCCGCTGTGTTTGGGAAAGCTGGCAGGTCAGTGGGTGGTGGCCTCGGAGAGCTGCGCGCTTGCGACCATCGGCGCGTCGTATGAGCGAGAGGTGGAGCCCGGCGAGATTATCGAGATCGATGTGGATGGAATGCGTTCGCATCCATTTGAAGGACCTCATCGCCACGCAATGTGCTTATTTGAGCTAATCTATTTCGCACGCCCGGACTCGCTTCTCCATGGTCAACGCCTCCACCTGGTCCGACAGCGCATGGGTGAGGAGCTCGCCGCGGAGGCGGGAGCGGATGCCGACCTCGTGGTGCCGCTGCCCGACTCCGCTGTCCCGGCGGCGATCGGGTATGCGCGAGCGTCGGGCATACCCTATGCCGAAGCCTTGATTAAGAACCGCTACATCGGCCGCACCTTTATTCAGCCAGATCAGCGGCTGCGCGAGACCGGCGTCTCGCTCAAATTCAATGCCCTGCCCGAGGTCCTTGCAGGGAAGCGAGTTGTACTCATCGATGACACGATCGTCCGTGGCACGACCAGCCGGCCCATCGTCCAGCTGCTGCGCCGGGCCGGGGCAACTGAGGTCCATATGCGCGTTCATGCACCACCGATGATGTGGCCCTGCTATCTCGGGGTTGACCTGGCAAAGCGGGAAGAGCTCATCGCGGCGCGAATGACGGTTCCAGAGATTGGGCAGTTCATTGGCGCCGACACTATCGGCTATCTGTCTCTCGATGGTCTGCTTCGGGCGGTCGATGCTCCGGCCCATGGCTTTTGCACCGGTTGCCTCACCGGTCTGTACCCAGTTCCCGTCCAACTAGAGATGGACAAGCTTGTTCTCACCCGGGTGTGATTGGCGCTCGATCCCGTCATTGACGGGTGATGAGGCCGCCTCCTAGAATCGCGGCTGGTGGGTGGCGCCAAGTTAGAAGTTAGAGGAAGTCGAGCATGGTTCCGGAGGTGAGCGAGACGACGGTTGCCGGGCTTCGACGCACGCCATTGTGGGAGCGACATCGGGCGCTGGGCGCGCGCCTGGTGCCCTTCGCTGGTTGGGACATGCCGATCCAGTACTCGGGCATTCTCGACGAACACCGGGCGGTGCGAGAAAAGGCGGGTCTCTTCGATCTCGGTCACATGGGTCAGGTGAACGTGACCGGGGCGGACGCGCTTCCGTTCTTGCAGCACGTCACGACTAACGATGTGAGCAAACTCTTACCCGGCACGGCCCAATACTCGCTGCTGACCAATCCGACGGGCGGTGTCATTGACGACATCATTGTTTACCGACGTTCGGGTGACGACGGATATATGGTTGTCGTCAACGCATCAAACGCCGAGCGCGACGTTGCCTGGTTAAAGGAGCAGGCAAAACGAACGCCCTCCCTGGCGCCTCAGATAGATGACATATCGAGTGAAACAGGGATGATCGCGATTCAGGGACCACAGGCGGAGGCCATCCTGAGCCGGCTTTGCTCAATCGACTTGGAAGCCATCGGCGATTTTGAGTGGGCGGAGGCGACCGCCGCTAATGTTGACGCTATGGTGGCACGGACGGGCTACACTGGGGAGGACGGCTTCGAAATCTACACGGCCGCGGACCAGGTGGCCCATGTCTGGGATGCGATCCTGAAAAGCGGTGTGCCTGACGGACTTCAGCCGATCGGGCTGGGGGCGCGGGACACGCTGCGCCTCGAAGCGCGGATGCCGCTCTATGGCCAGGAACTTGATGAAGATATCAGTCCGCTCGAAGCGGGCGTTGGATGGGCTGTGAAGCTCGACAAAGGGGCGTTCGTTGGTCGGGAGCCAATTGATGAAATGAAACGATCTGGCGCACCGCGGCGAACCGTTGGATTCAAGCTGGCTGAGCGCGCGGGCGCCCCTCGCTCGGGGTTCGATGTTCATCAGGACGGACGACGGGTCGGCCATGTGACCAGCGGCGGGTTCTCGCCGTCCCTCGGCGAGCCGATCGGGCTCGCACTGGTAGAACGGAGTGCCGCCGGGGTCGGCCGCCCACTTGACATCATGGTTCGTGGCCGACCGGTTCGCGCGATCCAGGTGAAGACGCCGTTCTATCGACGCCCCGGTCGGGAATAGCCCGCTCTGTCAGTGATCGCACCTGACGACCGGGAGGAGATATCACCCATGACCGCGCCGAAGGATTTGAAGTACAGCAAAACCCACGAATGGATCAGAATCGATGGCGACGTGGCCACCATTGGACTCAGCGATCACGCCCAGGAGGAGCTTGGGGACATTACCTACCTCGAGTTACCTGAAGTTGGCGATCAGATAAGCCGCTCTCAACCGTTTGGCATTGTCGAGTCGGTCAAGGCCGCGTCGGATATCTACGCCCCGCTGGACGGGGAGGTTGTGGAACGAAACGACGAGGTCATTGAGCGACCCGACACGGTTAACTCCTCTCCCTATGACAAGGCATGGCTCATCCGCATCAAGGTTTCCGATCCGTCTCAGGGTGATCTGCTCATGGAATCTAGTGACTACGACAGCTTTGCGGAGACATCGTCGACCCATTAAAGCCGATGTATGGCCATGCGTGGCGCGATAGTCCGTATTGCTTATCCCTGGGAGTCTGCATGACCTTCAACCCCCATACCGAGAGCGATCGCGCGGAGATGCTCGACGCGATCGGATTGACTGACACCCGAGATCTTTTCGACGGTGTTCATGAGCGCATTCGATTCCCTGAGCTGGCGCTGCCGCATCCGCTGACCGAGATGGAGGCGGCGAGCCGCCTGAGCGACCTCGCGGGCAGAAATGTCGCTGTCGCCGATGAGAACGTTTTCCTGGGGGCCGGATCATACCGACACTATGTGCCCGCAACGGTCGGGCAGATTCTTTCTCGCGGCGAGTTCTACACCGCCTATACGCCGTATCAACCAGAGGTGGCGCAGGGAACGCTGCAAGTCATCTATGAGTTCCAAACGATGGTGGCGGCACTGCTAGGTATGGAGATCGCCAACGCATCGATCTACGACGGTGCAACCGCGCTCGCCGAGGGGACACTTCTCGCTACGTCCTCGGTAAAGCGCCGGAAGCGTATCGTCGTCGCCGGTACGGTTCATCCTCATTATCGGGATGTCCTGCGGACTTACCTTTCTGGTTTATCTCTCCGGATTGAGTTCTTACCGATTCCAACCGTGGGCTTCATTCAACGCGCCGAGGACTTCGCGCCCTATCTGGATGACGATCTCGCTGCCATCGTCGTCCAGTACCCGAATTTTTTCGGTGGCATCGAAGACATCGCCGCCCTGGCTGATGCCGCTCATGGGGCCGGAGGGCTCCTGGTGACGAGCAGTTATCCAATCGCGCTCGGGATGCTGAGGTCACCGGGTGAGCTGGGGGCGGACGTGGCGACTGCCGAGGGTCAGGCGCTGGGTGTGGCTCAGAGCTATGGCGGTCCATACGTTGGTTTGCTGGCAACCCGACAGTCGATGGTGCGGCAGATGCCAGGACGCCTGGTCGGCATGACCCATGACTCAGAAGGCAAGCAGGGATTCGTTTTGGCTCTCCAGACCAGGGAACAACATATCCGTCGTGATAAAGCAACCAGCAATATATGCACGAACCAGGGACTCATGGCGACGGCAGCGACCGTCTATATGGCAAGTGTAGGTCCGGTAGGCTTTGCCGAGGTCGCCAACCGCAGCTATCAAAACGCCCATTATCTCAGCCAGCGACTTGTCGACCTCGACGGCTGGGCGCTCGGTTTTGACGAACCCTTCTTCAACGAGTTCGCGATCAGGTCGCCGATGCCGGCCCGTGAGGTCGTCCACAAGTTGGGATCAGCTGGCTTTCTCGGAGGTCTCGATTTGGGGAGCGTGGATGACTCCCTGGAGAACTGCCTACTGTTCGCCGCCACCGAGGTGAACAGTAGGGAGAGCATCGATCGCCTGGTGGACGCACTCGGGGCGTTGCAAACGGAACATCCGGCAAGCTCGATGCATCCACACGACATATCCCAATAAGCTCCTGGCAATGAGTTATACTCGTCGGCTGTTATTCTTCGACCCTTCGCCGGATGGCTTGTTCCGTTCCCAGGCGACTAGAGCAGGCAACGGGACATTGAATCGAAAGACGGTAGAACGAGGATAGTGTGACCAGACCGATCGTTGCCATCGTCGGTAGACCGAATGTTGGCAAATCGACGTTGTTTAACCGGCTCGTCGGTGAGCGACAGGCCATCGTCGAAGATATTCCGGGAACGACGCGAGATCGAGTCTACGGCACGGCTGATTGGAGCGGTCTCGATTTCACGGTTGTTGACACCGGTGGGCTTCAGGACGAACGTGAGATCGCGTCCGCATCACTGGCAGACATCGCGCGTCACACCAGTGAACAGGCGCGAACGGCGATCGACGAGTCGGACGTCATCATTTTCGTCGTCGACACCAAGATGGGGCTCGCTTCTGGAGACCATGAGGTGGCGGATCTGCTTCGGCGGGCTGACAAACCGACCATCCTAGTCGCCAACAAGGCAGACTCGCAGGACCGGCGCGCGTCGGCAGTCGAGTTTTACAATCTGGGTCTCGGCGATCCCATTCCAGTCTCGGCCTATCACGGGTCGGGCACTGGCGATCTCCTCGACCGAGTCGTCGAGGCGCTGCCGGAGGCGGAGCAGACGGAGGAGACCGAGGGTCCGAACATCACTATCGCGGGTCGGCCCAATGTCGGCAAGAGCCGCCTGCTCAACGCCATCATGGGTCAGGAACGCTCCATCGTCAGCGAGGTGCCAGGCACCACTCGTGACAGTCTGGACACCCAGGTCGTGTGGGCCGGACGGCCGCTATCGCTGATTGACACCGCTGGGATCCGCCGGCGGGGCCGTGTTGATCAGGGCATCGAGCAGTTCAGCGTGATTCGCTCGATGCGGGCGATCGACCGGTCGGATGTCGTCCTCCTCGTCATTGACGCTGTCGAGGGTTTTACAGCTCAGGATCTCCACATTGGCGGATACATTGAAGACCGCAAGAAGGGGATCGTCGTCGTCGTCAACAAATGGGATCTTCTCGAGAAGACGCCGGAAACCATGGACGAGTACCGGGCCAAGGCTCGGGAAGCACTTGATTTTATGCCATATGCGCCACTCGTCTTTGTCTCAGCCAAGTTCGGGCAACGAGTCAACCAGGTGCTGGACACGGCGCTGACAGTGGTCGACGAACGGGCGAAGCGGGTGCCAACCGCCGCACTCAACAAAGTACTTCGCCAGGCGATCGCAGATCATCCGCCGCCCTCGAAGCCGGGCAAGTGGCTCAAGTTCTATTACGCGACGCAAGTCGACGTTGAGCCGCCGACATTCATCTTCTTTTGTAACGACCCGTCACAGGTGCACTTCTCTTACCGCCGGTACCTTGAGAACCGGCTTCGAGAGACCTTTGGCTTCCCAGGCACCCCCCTGCGCATCAGCTTCCGGGGACGGGAGGACGAGCGTTAGGGAGCGCTGGATGGGAGTTCTCTTTCTCGTTCTGCTTGCATACGCATCGGGCGCCATCCCGTGGGGAGTCGTCCTCGGTCGAGTATTCTCACGTGTCGATCTCTTGAACCATGGGAGCGGAGGTACGGGCGCGACAAATGCGCTTCGCGTGCTTGGCTGGCGAATCTCCGTGGCCGTATTTCTTTGCGACTTTGCCAAAGGTTTTCTCCCGGTCATTCTTGCCCGCTGGATCGGCATCGACGGGTGGGCGGTAACGCTGGTCGGCATCGTCACGGTGGTTGGCCACTGCTGGTCACCGCTGATCGGATTTCGAGGCGGAAAGGGAATGGCAACAGGCGCCGGCGCCGCAGCCGGGATGTTCCCGTGGGTATTACTCGTTTTTCCGCTGATGGTCGTGATCGTCGCCCTAACCCGATACGTCTCGCTGGCGTCGATCATCGGCAGTATCACGGTCAGTGCCGTACTCGTCGTACTGGGTGTATTTGAGGTCGTCTCCTGGAACGTGATCGCGGCCGTGATTGGTATTACTGCCATCATCGTGGCGCAGCATCGTGGCAATATACGCCGACTGCTGAACGGGACAGAGCGACGTTTCGGTGAGGCATCCGCCAGCTCCGGCGGAACCTAATAGGAGACTCGTAGCGCTATGGCGCTGTCAGTTAAGAAGCCCTCGTGAACCAGGCCCACGCGCTACCGATCATCTGATCGAGTGTTGACCGCTCAGGTGTCCACCCGAGCACTTCTCGGGCTCGCCGGCTCTCCGCAACGAGCGCGGGTGGGTCCCCATCACGTCGCGGCGCGACATCCACCGGAAGCGTCCTGCCCGTCACGCGTTGGACGGCATCGATCAGCTGGTTCACCGAGAAGCCTTCGCGGGTCCCCAGATTGAACGCTCCGCCGATCCCACGATCGAGCGCCGCGAGCGCCAGGAGATGAGCATCGACGAGGTCTTCGACGTGGACGTAGTCGCGAACAGCGGTACCGTCTGGCGTGGGATAGTCCGTCCCATAGACCGCAAATCGCTCTTGCTCGCCGCGAAGGGTCCGGAGCATCACGGGAATCACGTGCGTCTCGGGGTCATGTTGCTCACCATGCTCCTGGGTTGCACCGGCAACGTTGAAGTAGCGAAGTGAGGCGTGGCGCAGGCCATAGGCAGCGCCGTAACTCTCAATCATCTGCTCAACCATGTATTTCGAGATCCCATACGGGTTGATAGGCCGCTTTGGAGCTGATTCGGCGAGCGGCAGCTGCTCCGGCACGCCGTACACGGCCGCAGTGGACGAAAAGACGAGCTTCTCCACCCCGGTGGACCGCATCGCCTCGAGAAGATGATGACTTGCAACGACGTTATTCGCGTAATACAGACCCGGGTCGCGCATTGATTCCGGAACGAGGGTCGCAGCCGCGAAATGGAGCACCGCGTCTGGCCGTGCTTCAGTGAGGGCACGGAGCGTCGCATCTTTGTCCCGGAGGTCTACTTCCAGTATGCGTGTGCCGGCTGTAATCGACGCACGGTGACCTCGCCAGAAGTTGTCGAGGACAACGACGTCGTCACCACGACGGGAAAGGAGTTCGACCGCCACGCCGCCGATGTAGCCGCCTCCTCCGGTCACTACCACTCGCATCCACGGCCCTTTCATGAGATTCACCGCGATCGCCCCAGCCATGGGGCACCAGCGGGGTCATGGTACATTAGCGACTCTTTACCGTACGCGGAGCATATTTCGACGTTGGCCGCCCAGCATCGCTACCTGCCCTAAACCTTCCGCGGTAGCTTCCGCGAGCGATGTGGCATTGCCGTTGTCGGCGATGACCGTGCCGCCGGTTCGGCCGCACGCGCGTACGGGAGGTCGGTCGCAGCTAGTCGTACTATTCTGCGGGTCAACGCACGGTCAACGGGATGACGCAAACGTGAGCCACTCGGTCATCGTTCTTCTGGTTTTCGGGCTCAGCGCTGGTTCCTCGGCGTACTTCGTTGGACGCACCATCGACCTATCCCAGCGCCTTGGCATTGTCGACCGGCCGGGCACACGTTCGGCCCAGCATCGGGTAGTACCGCGTATGGGCGGAGTTGCCATCTTGCTGGCATTCCTGCTCGGGGTGGGGGCCACCTTTTCGCTCAACGTGGAACGGTTCGCGATCGAGACGGAGCGCGTGCTCCTCCTCGTCCTTGCGGTCGTCGTCCTCGCGATCGTCATGGTCTACGATGACGCTCTCGATGTCCGAGCCTGGTCGAAGCTGCTCTGGCAAGGCGGCGCGGCCGCTATCTTGGTGCTTCCCCGCCTTCGCGGGCCATCCCATGGCATCGTCATTGACCGGGTCAACGTTCCGTTTGTCGGATCGATAAACGTGCCGGTCTTTCTCGCGATGGCTGGAACGATCATCTGGCTGGTTGGCTTCGCCAACGCGCTCAACTTCGTCGATGGTCTCGACGGTCTGGCCGGGTCACTGACTGTGGTGGCATGCGCGGTTCTCTTCGCTCACACCTATTTTCGACCTTCTCATGATCCGCAGTTCACCATCTCACTCTTGCCGGTGGCCCTTGGCGCGGCGGTGATCGGATTCTTGCCGTTTAACTGGCATCCCGGGAAGATCATCATGGGCGACGCTGGCGCTCAGTTTCTTGGTTTTGCGCTCGCCGCGATATCGATCATTGGGGGGGCGAAGATTGCGACGGCCTTGCTGGCCCTGGGTCTTCCGGCTCTTGATCTTCTCTGGGTGATCACGTTCCGCGCCACACATGGTTCATCACCAATGAGGGCCGATCGGCGGCATCTTCATCATCGTCTGATTGACCTGGGATGGAGCCACCAGCAAGTGGTGTATTTCATGGCGGGTATGTCGGGGTTATTCGGCATCGCGGCTATCGTTTTGCCCAGCCAGGGATCGAAACTGCTGGCGTTGGTCCTGATCGCGATGTTGCTCCTGCTGACGCTGATTGCGACCACGCGCGCTGGCCGACGACGGACGGAGCGATCTCCAAGCTAGTGTTCTGGTTGCACCAGCTTGACCGCGAGTGTGCGACTTGCGGGCATGCTAACTACTGCAGCATCAGCTCGAACCGAAGCTCGTCGCGCGACGCCTCGTGTCCCCGTCGACCTACGGCCTCAATCAGCGCGGCCATGAGCTGAGTCGTATGCGCGCTCAGCAGCGTGCCCGCCAGGGCACCGGCCACTCCGCCTACCGCGGTTCCAATAAGAAATGGGACGACCACCTCACGCGAACTCGCGCTCGCTTCGGCGCCGAGCGAAAGCAGCGCTGCAGCGCGCTGTTGGTGCAGAAGCATCGATGCACCGGTCCCCACCGTCACTCCGTCTCTCCTTCGTCGAGTGCGTGTTAAACCTGGAACTCTGGTACTCCGCGCGGCCTGAGCGACGTGGCTACTGAATAGCGAGTAGTGTCGGCGCTTCGGACCAGAGTTCGTCAAGACGATAGAACGACCGTTGGTCGGTCTCAAAAATGTGGACAACGACATCACCGTAGTCGATCAAGATCCAGCCGGACGCGGCGCTCCCCTCCGTTCGCTGAGGACGTCGCTGGTGTGATGCGAGGGTATCGGTGACCTCTCGGCTGATCGCCCGAAGTTGCCGTTCATTCTCGCCCGAGCAGAGCACGAAGAAATCGGCAATCGGCGTCAACATCGCGATGTCGAGGACTCGAGTGTCCGACGCCGGTGTGTCCGTCAAAATGTCCGCAATTTCGAGCGCCAGCGCCCGGGTTTCACTTCGATCGAGCGAACTATCTACAACTGGACCTTCCACCATAGTTTGGGCTTCGATTGTTGCCTCCGTTCGCGGGGCGTCCCGAGCGTCCGTACACAGTGTACCGCGCTTTTCGGCTTCGGTCGGTGGGCCCGGCAGGGATCGAACCCGCGACCCTGGGGTTATGAGCCCCGTGCTCTACCACTGAGCTACAGGCCCACGATACGGTTATTGTAGAGGACTGACGAAAGCGCCACCATGCGATGCAAGGGGCGCGGTCAGCATGGCATTGCCAGCTGACCGCTAGACCATTTTGACAGGGGACGTGACGAGCCTCGCCGGATAGAGTTGGTTGGGCGGCAGCGTCTGTTCGTTGTACGCTGAACCTGACCTGCTCCGGTGACGCGGGGTGTGGGTATGGACCGGGCCAGTATGGCCGACGAGGAGGATTGATGAAACGGGGAACGCTTACAATCATGGCAGCAATGGCAGTGATCCTGGGGGGTCTGTTTGCTGCTTCGCGCGTATCGACGGGGACCGCGCAGGATGCCACCGGCACAGCGGTTACGGCGAATGCCCCTGTCACCTCAAAGCTGACGACGGTGGATGGAAAAGACGCCGGGACCGCGACGTTCACCGCTGGTGCTGATGGTGCTATCACCGTGAAGGTCAGCGTTCAGAATCTCTCCGAAGGCACCCACGGCATCCACGTTCACGCCTGGGGTCTCTGTGAGGCCGGGGGCGACAAGCCCTTCGATTCGGCTGGCGGGCACTTCAACCCAGGCGACGTGCTGCACGGCGGCGCGCCATCGACACTGAAGCAGACTGCCACCTCGGTTGCGACGCCGGGGGCAACCGCAGGACACGCGGGCGACCTTGGCAATATCAAGGTTGGCAAGGACGGCAAAGGAACGCTGGAAATCGTGACCGATCGATTCACCCTCGCGGCGGGCGATCTGTCCCTTCAGGACAAGAATGGGAGCGCGATCGTCGTCCATGCGAAGGAGGACGATCTGAAGACGGATCCCAGCGGGAAGAGTGGAGCGCGGATCGCTTGCGGGGTCATCTTCCCCTCGACAATCCCGGCTCGTGACAAGGCGGGCACGCCGAATCCGTAGGTACCGCCTCAACCATGACAAGCAGAGCGGCCGGCGTCGATGCGCCGGCCGCTCTGCTTGTCTGATGGTGACGCATGACCGGCGTCGGTTCAGACAGCGTCCAAGTACCGTTCAATGCCGTCAGAGCGAAAACCTCGCCGCCGCGAGCATCACCCTCGCGGTCAGCTCATCTTCGTCGCGGTTGCCATGTCCACCATGGTCGTCGCCTGGCTCGACCTCATTCTCGTTTCCTCGATCGTCGCCAGGCTCGATCTCACTATTGCCCCCGCGATCGTCGTTTGGGGAGTCGTCGGTGCTGCTCCGCCCCGACAAATTGCTGGCCCGGTCGGCGCGGCGGTGGCCCCGGCGTCGGCGGCCACCGCCGGTCGTCCACCGGCTCGGCCTCGCATGCAACTGAGCTAGCGACAGTAGCAGCCACCGTGGCTCCTGCGATCGATACGGCAGCCAGAAGCCTGGTAAACGAGCGCCGTGTCTGTGGGCCCGGCAGCTGCCGCATCGTGTCGAACCGATCCATGGTATTCCCTCCGCCGCGACGGCAACCGAATCGCTCTCACCGTGGCGTCAATGACTCCAACGCCCCGGCTCACCGGCGCTTCCATGAACGACAGAGCATCACAGCCATCGCTCATGTTGGCGTTTAGGGACGTTGCCGCCGGTAACGGGTGATAGTCTGATTAGTCCTCCGGTCGTTCGTCGAAACCGAGGTCCGACTTTCGTCCCGCATACGTTGGACGAGCGGTCCAGGCGCGTCCATTGATTCACTGATTCCCCGGCGCCTTTGAGGAGCGTCACCTTGGATCTGTCGTGCGGCAGCAGCAAGACAGAGCTGTCCGCCGCATGCCGCTTCATCTCTGACGCTATGCAATCTCGGCCAGCGCCATAGACGGACTCTCGCACCCAATGGGAAAACGGAGGAGATGGCCCCGGAGGCATCGACAACCGGTAGCGAGCACCTTTGACCGATCCGCAGGTATCTGCTCCGCTGCGTCGGAACCCAGGAGGGTCGGAGATGCATCACTCAATGGGCCGTCACCGGCCTGTGCCGTGCGTTCGCTGGCACGCGTAGCGGCATAGTTGCCGTCGGATGCACATTGAGCGGCACTGGCGAGGATCAGCACCCGATCGTCTCTGAATGGCGCTCGGGTGCTGGGAGGCGATGATTCATGCGCCCTCCAACGGAGAATCCCGAACTAACGGTCACCTCCAGAACGTGTCAGGCCAATCTGCTAGCGGAAGAGACGCTTCGCAGCTTCCTGGAGGAGGATAGGGTCGACACCGGGTGCCGTCAGCTGAGGTTCCTCGGGGAAGTCGGGTGGTGCCGTTCCCTCGGGGATGGCGTCCTCGACTCGCAGTTCTGAACCGTCTTCCGGATGCGGTCCATTCCACACCTCCGCCATCCGCCTGTAGTCATTCGGGCTGAAGCGGAACATGACTTGATGGAGTCCCTGCTCTTCCAGCTTGCGTGCTTCAGGGAACTGCTTGTTGCTGATATCGGGGATGGGGAAGAGCTTGCCGAGGTCAGCTCCGGTGAGATGCTCAAGCGTCCGCGCATAGGCGACGACGTGCGTCCCACCGCGGACCAACAGATACCCGATCATCGTCCGCGCGGTCGGGTCGTCGACCATCTCATAGACGCGGATCTTGTTCGCGCGAGCGCCGCACTCCAGAAAGAAGTTGTGACGGAGGTCGAGCTTGAGGCTGCCGCTGGAGAAGACGTTCTGTCCCGTCCAGGGATTTCCCATCGAGTCGACGGGAAGGGCGCTTTGACCGCTGGCGAGGAAATGGTAGGAATTGCGGGCGTCGGTGGCTGACCCAAGCGGCGTTTCAGTCGGGTCGGTGCCGCGTTTCGTCGAGCCACTGAGCAACATGTTGGTCGTGTACGACACGAGCTCGATGTGGCTGTACTCCTCCGCGGCGATATTCGCGATCAGATCGTAATAGGGACGCGCCTGTTGCGGCCTCGGAAATTGAACGACGGAAAGGTGTAGTTCATGAGCGTCGACATCTCGCCGAAGCGCCCACCCAGCAACTCTTGAATCGCGGCGGCCGAGTTCGGCGAGGGACCTTTTTGGCTCCGGTAGCTCGATCGGAATTCGATCTAGGCGCAGGATCACGGTTCCGCCCTTTCATCAACGCTCCACCCGGTCTCGGTGACACCGGCGGCGGATGCATCGCAAGCGGTGTTCTGACGTTTGCGTACTCGCCGGCGTCCTCAACAGGGCATCCGCGGCCAGCCGGGCGGCGCATAAGGGAGAGGGACGAGGGTCCACGGGGGACAGCCCGCGGGAGCCGTGATCGCCAAGGACTGGGATGCCCGATCGGGACTCGGATCTGGCGGGCGTCTCGATGCCGCTCACTTCCGGTGCGTCGGGGCCGCCTACAGCGCTGAAGTCCGATTCACCACCGGACGACCGGTTTTACGCAACTGTGACGGGCGAGAAGAGCTGAAGGCCGTGACACGCTCCCATAGGTAGTTCAGTTTTGCCCCGTCCAGGAATCGATGCGAATTGTAACCTTGTAACGGTGTTGACCAGCGGCTCCCTGGGTGAAATCGGCGCCGCTGTACTTTCGGGCGAGCACATCCACCCAGGTGAGATCGTCGAAGAGTTCGAACTAAGTGACCGATCCACGAATCTCAACGTAACGATCGGACCGCGTCAGATCGAGGAATGACATTGCGACGTTTGGATTGGCGCGCATGTTCCGGTACTTGCTGGTTTCCGCTTTAATGCTGAGCAGAACCAGGTTGCCGTCCCAGATAAACCATACCGGGTTCACCTGGGGTCGCCCGTTCGGGTCGATGGTCGCGAGGTGCCCCAGCGTCGTACTTTCCAGGATATCTCGATACCGTTCGGGCACTGCTCCTGGGGGCATAGTAGGTGTCCTCATTGAGGCGCGGCGTCCGCGCCATCAATCGCTTCGCGATGGTGGAGCATGCCGCGGGCAGGCGCTACTAATTGTTACCTATGCCCGTATGACGATCGCCATAGGAACGTTGAGTGACGGAACTGGAAGCGGGGGGGGTTAGCGACCGCCACCGCGACAACCGCGAACGTCATCGCGGCGCACGGGGAGTGAATGTTTGGAGTGGAGCGGGGCACCAGGATCGAACTGGCGATTACAGCTTGGAAGGCTATCGTGTTACCGCTACACCAGCCCCGCGCTGCACAGAGTATAGCGACAAGTGGAAGGGCCGGGCAAACGCATGAGCAGTTGGAAAGCGCCGTCGTAGGGCTCGCTAGCCGCGTACTGCTGTGCTTGTCCCGCGGCCCAGGTCAGCTGTTCGGCCCCTTGGTCGGGGTGAGAGGACTCGAACCTCCGACCTCAGCGTCCCAAACGCCGCGCGCTACCGACTGCGCCACACCCCGGCCGATCATGCCGGCCCCAGCGAGTATAGTCAGGCTGCGGAGAAGGTGTCAACGCAGCGGCAGTGTCCCAATGCGGCCGTCTGAACTGGACGACCAACCGCTACGATGTGACGCGACAGCTATCCTGTCCCAAGGCGGCGGAAGATGCGAACTTCGCCGGAGCTGAATACCTCCGACCAGTCTGAACCCGGATAGGAGACGCTCTCGGTCGCCTCGTAGGGTCCAGCAGCAAGACATCCGTGGCTCTGGGTCTCATAGCGCCCGACATAGAGAAGCGTGACGCCGTAGTCGCTCACCAGCTGACTCTGTGGCGTGTTGAAGATCGTTGCGACGTCATGTATTCGCGTCGCTATGCCATCCTTCAACGCGGATTGACCGCTGCGCCACTGTTCTTCGTGCCCTTGCCAGCCAATGACCGTCGGCACGCCGGAGTAGGCAGATGCTCGATCGAATGGAAGCTCACCGTTGGGCTGATAGGAGCACCCCGGGGCCTCAGCAATAACGTCGGATGGCTTCGCATGTGCTCGCAACCATTCAATGGCGACCCGCTCATCCGGTGCGGTCACGGCGCTGTAGGCGAGACCATCCAGCCCGCTCCAGCTGGCGCCATCCGTCCATTGCCGTGACGCAACGATGGGATACGCGACGGCTGCCACCAGTGCGGACATCCCGAATACGGCCAGCGCTGGTCTGGCGAATTGCCGGGGACGCGCTTCTCGCCAGAGTGTGATCACTGAGACGGCAGTAGCAATGCCGAAGAGCGTCCACACCTGGTAATAGACCTTGAACAACGTGTTCATTCGAGTGCCAAACGCATCTTGCAGAAAGAAACACTCGGTCAGCAGTACTAACGCTAGCCCTGCCGCGAAGAGCACGGTGGCGATGGCACGTGGCGAGAGCGTGGCATCGGCTCGAAGTCGAGCCATCGCAAGAAGGAGCGGTAGACCGCAGACGACCAGTAGTGGCATAGGGATGAGGAGGGCCACCGCCAGGAGGACGAGACAAAAGGCAATGGCCGGCGGGGATAAACCAGGGAGCCCGCGGCCATGTTTGTCGCGTCCGGTCAGGAGAAGCCAGCCACCGATCAGATAGGGGATTCCGAAGACCGTCAGAAATTCGCCCGCCGAGGTGTGCTCGCCACGTTGGACGCCAATCGCGGTGAGCAGTCCCGGCAGGGCGGGCAAGCTTTGGACCGTTTTGGGCAGTAATGTCGGGTCGCCGGCGGTGGGCGGCGCAAAGGTAATCGTAAAGGGCAGCCAGGCGATCACTGACATGCCGATCAACAGAAGGATCGCCAGACGACGGTCCCTGCTGGCCACTCCACGGGTACCCACCCAGAGAGCCACGATGCACAGGACGAGGAATGTCGGATAGTCCCATGAGTTGAGGACATAGAGCGACCCCACCACGAAGCCGACGAGCGCCGCGCTCACGAATCGTCCCGGCTGGCCCATCTCCGTCTCGCGATGCCGGAGAAGGCTCACCGCGAGTGACATCACAACGAGCGTGAATGGCAATGCCATCAGATGCGGATGAAGGTCGCCGAGGAGAAAACTGAAAAATGGAAATTCATTGATCGTCTCGACGGAGGATCCGGTGCAGGCATTCGCCAGTCGGGGTCCGTCGCAGACAATCCGGCTCGAACGCCAGCCAATACCTACGGCGGTGTCCCACCACCATGCGTGCCAGGTAGCTGATGGCGTCCGTGCCAGCCGCATCGGCGCGTAGAGATTGCCGGCGAGTGCGATCGCGACGGCGGCGATCGCTCCAGTGGTCAGGGAGCGCGATCGTGACAGCCAACGCCGGCCGATATTGAAGCCAATGCCCGCGGCAGCTGTCACGGTCATGGAGAAGGTCGATGCCAGCGCCAGGTTGAAACCGACGGTTGCCGGGACCGACGACAACCGGGTGACAGAGCCATAGATGGCATATCCGAGATAGTAGTAGTTGATCGGTTGGCCCGCATACCACGGGTCCATCGGCGGCATGGTAGTCGCGCGCGTTGAGCTGGCGAGCATGGCGATATCCATCGGTTTTTCGGTGCCGAGGATAGCGGGCGTGTACCCGCGGAGCCAGATGTACCCGCCAAACGCAATCAGGCCCAGCAGTTCCGTGATGAGAAACGAATGGATCCACCGGCGCTCGACGACCCGTGCGCGGAATGCGACCACCCAGCCGGCGCTCCCGCCGGCGACCAACGTGATCCACAGGCCGGCTGTCGTGAACGGGACCAGATCCATGCTGGAGAGCAGCCAGGTCGGATAGAGGATAGCCAGTAAGGCGACGGGACGCGCGATCGACGCGCCGCGATCGGAGAGACCCCGTGACATCAGCCGCGCCAGCGGGGCGAACGCCCACGTGGCGATGAGGAGCACCAGATACCACTCCGCGGCCTGCCGAAGTGAATCCATCAGGGCTGGCCGCCCGCCCGTACACGGTAAACCGTCGTGCCGCCTGACTGAAAAGCGATCTCCGCATCGGTGCCAACCATGGCGTCGAAGGCCGCGATGCCTGCAGTCGTGGCGTAGGGCTGACCTTTGCCGTCAAGCCACTTTCGCTCGACGTCACCGACGACAATGTACTTCACGTTGTACCGGCGCAGGATGTCGAGTTTCTCCAAGCGATTGTCGCTCCGATACAGACGTCTGACATCGGCCACACGGATTGAAAGGTCGTTGTTATCGCGTTGCTGCTGCTCGTGCGGTGCGGCCCAGCCGATGATTGTCGGTAGACCAGTCCCGTTCGAGATACGGGAGCTATTTCCGCGATACGCTTCGAAACTTGCTTCCGCGATGACCGGACTTCCTGCTACCTCGTGATTGAACCAGTCGATCGCGGCGCGATCCCCGGCGAAAGACAGGGTATCACCATCAGCGTTGGCGATCTGACCGTAATCCATCCAGTCAAACGCGTTCAACGTGCCCGAGCCAAGATGACTCGTGAATCGCTGGTGCAGGCGAGGACTGATGGCAAAGATGGGATAGAGCAGGGAGGCGGCCACAACGAGAACCGTGATGGTGATGACGAGCGCGGACCACTCCAGCCGTGCGGTGATTCCCGCCTCCCCTCGACGGTGATGGAGCCGACCCTCCCGATCGCCCCCAGGCGCTGGCGGGTTGGCGACGAGAGACGCGGAACCTGACTGACGCCGTGTTGGGCGAACGAAGGCTGTCGAGCCATCGTGCAGCGCCTGCGACAGGAGTGCCGCCCCCGCGATCGACAGCAGCACCCACCCCTGATCGTAGAACTTGAAGACCGTGTTCATTCGGTACCAGTCGGGGAGGCTTTCAAGATTGTCGACGACGAAGAATAGTTCGGTACCGGCCGCGACTAGGACCGCGGCGAGCACCATCAACGCGGGAAACTGGCGCGCTGATCCCGCGCTTCGGACCCACGCGACGCAGGCCACCACGGCGATCGCGGCAAGCACAGCGAGCACAGTCCAACCAGCCGCCAGCGCAATCAGGCACGCTCCAAGACCCGCCACGATGGCGCCTCGGACCGTCATCGCGCCCACCAGCCGATGACGAGATGCCGCCTGCTGCCACGCGATGACGCCGAGACCTGCTGCGAGAAGCAGCACCATCAGGTCGCCAGCCAGGTGAGCGGCATCACCGTCACGGGAGGCGAGAACTCGCTGGCCCAGCCAGAGGGTCACCAGTAACGTGACGACAAATGCTGGACGGGCCCAGCGGTAGGGCCATGCACGGCCGGAGGCCATCACTGACGCCATCAGTCCGAGGAGGCAAATGGTGAGCAAACCACCAAAGTGCGTTGCGAACTGCTGGGGATGCGTTGGGGCTCGAACCCGTCCCAGCGAACTGAACAGGGCGACATAATGATGAATAAACGGCAGGAACAGGATGTAAGCAGTGGCGGGTAGGGCTACGATCGAAGCCATGGCGAGCGGCAGTCGCCATCGATGTGCGGGGAGGCGAGCAGCGGCCATGACGACCGCCGCTGCGCCGAGCGCCGCGTAGACCGGCACGTCCCAGGCGTTCGTGGCGTAGAGGGTGCCGAGAACAAGCCCGAGCATCAACACGCGGATCACATAGCGCGGCCAGTCGCGCCAGCTCCCGGCATGCTCCACGCTCGTTGTCCAGCTGTGGCTTGCGATCGCATACGCGAGCGCGATGGCCAGGACAGTCACGGGGAGCGCCACGACGTGGGCGTGGAGATCGCCGTAGAGGCCAGTGAAAAAGGGAAATTCTGTGATCCCGCCGGTGACAGCTCGGCTGCCTGCCCATACCCAATAGTTGAAACTATCGTATGGCTCCCGTTGCGCGTTGAGCAGCTGGGTCACACCGCTGAGATTCCCCATGCCGACCAGGAAGATGGTGGCCAGCGCTCCCGACGCAATCGACAGTCGCGCTCGACCGGTGATGTCCCGGCCGATCGTCGAGGCCACGCTGAATCCCGCCGAGGCGAGGAGCGCGATGACCGTTGGTTGGGCGAGGTTGAAGCCGATCTCCGTCGGGATCCCTGTCGCCTTGAGGCTGAAGGCGATGAGATAGAGCCCGTAGTAGTAGTAGTTGATGTACCCATCCGCGTACCACGGGTCATACGGCGGGAAGTTCGCGCTCCGCAGGGTAGCGTTGAGGTGCGCGAACTCCATCGGCCTCTCGCCGCCCCAGATCAGGTGCCAGGAGTCGGGATTCAAGTAACGAAAGAGGAGGAAAACGCCGAAAGTCAACCAAAAGATGGCCTCGGCGGTCCATCCCGCACGCGCCATCTCCGCCACTGACCCTCGATGCCCCCGGCTCCGGAGACGAAGACCAGCGAGAAGCACAATCGCCAGGGCAAGCCAGCACCAGGCGGCACGGAATTCCGCCAGGTGGATGCTCGCGGCGAGCCAGACGAGGTAGCCAGCCAGCAGAAGTCCGGTCAGCCGGTACAGACCCCAACCCTGGTCGGCAAAGCCGCCAAAGACCCAGCGCGCGATTGGACGGCCAATGAGCTGAAGCAGGACTAAGAAGGCGATCCAGACGCCAAGGGCGCCGACCGAGTGCCCCGTCAGTCGATCGCTCCAGCGGGCATCGCCCACGACCGGGAGGTTGCCGACCGGTCCATTCAGTAACAGCGACGGCCGTGCCTGGTGGCGGGTGGCTGACCATGGCCGGTGCATCGCCCAGCTCATCAGCTGATCGTAGGTAGGGCGGTCGACCAGCTCCGTTTTCTTGTAGAGCCGCACGTGAGGATGGTCATAGTTGATCAGCGACTCGTCGGCATCGTCGTCGTTGAACGAAAGCGGTCCAATACGCGGCGAACCGGCAAACTCAATCACGGGCGCGAAACCGAGTTGGCCGCTCTGGAGAAGCTCGTAATATCGCGTCTGCACCGGATATCGCCAGGGGGATTGGGGGATGCTGGCCAAGAGCCGGTTGGACGAGATCGCGACGTAGTCGACCTGGCTGAGAATGCGATAGATGTCGTTGGCAACATCGACGGGCGGGCGATCGTCATAGAGATTCATCTTGACGGTTTGATACTGCCGGTCCCGGGACGAGATCCCCGGCCCCATCTCAAGCGGCAACGAATCGTCCCAGTACTCAGAGGTGAAACTGCTGCCGGGCGGAGCCCACGCAAAGATCCATTGGGACGCCTGGACGCGAGTGTTCTCGTGGCGATAAATCGATGAGAAGGCTGCGGCCGAGCCGCCCATCCCGAGCAGGAGAATGCCAACCACTGCCGCCGCGAGAATGGGACGTGTGAGATGCGCGATCCACCTCCAGACCGCATCCAGGGCCACCCCTGCCGAGAGGGCGAGGACGGGAAGCATTGGGGAGAGATAGCGGAGAAACTTGGCCTCCGGGACGGCGACGACGATCCCATATCCGAGGACCCATGCCACGATTAGCACGTGGCCCGCGGTGCGTCGATGCCATGCTCGGCGGAGCACAAAGATGAGGCCACCGAGCGACAGGAGGCCGGCGACGGGTCCCAAGCCCCAGCGGACCAGCTGGTCCACCTGGTAGAGCACGGGCGTGGTGCCAACGTAGACTCGTGTGAATGGGACATCGAAGGTGCCACGGACGATGTCCGCCTGGGTTCGCAGTGAGGCGAGATAGATCTCGGGGTTCACTAGCGCGTAAGGCTCGAACAGTCCAAAGGCCAGGACCGCGGCAAGGCCGGCGGTCGCCACCCGCCTGATACTGACGACGATGGAGCGACGGCACTCAGCGTCTCGGTACCGGCGTCTCCAGGCGTCGCAGACACCGGTCGCGACAACCAGTCCGGCAAGGGCAAACACGCTCCCTTTGGTTGCCATGGCCAACCCAAAAGCGCCGCCTGTCAGCGCGAACCAGCGACCGCGACCTGACTCGCCCGCGCGAATCGCGCAATAGAGGCACATGGCCACGAAAAACGACAGCCAGCTATCGGTGGTGAAGAAATGGGCGAGCTGGATGGACATCGGCGCGCCAGCCGCTATCGACGCCGCGAACAACCCTGCGCGCCGCGAATAGACACGGGCGCCGATCAAGAAGACAATCAGAACCGTCAGCGTGTCGAACAGGGCGGAGAGCGCCCGACCCACGCGGTAGATCTGACCGTATGAGTGCCAGTCGGCGCCGGATACCCACGTGCAGACCTCGGCAACCGCATCGGTCACCAGCAGCGGCAGCGCGCCATAAGGAAAATCTCGGTACGCTCCGTTTGTCGGATCGGCCGAGCGGGGATTCAGCCCACTCGTTTTCGGATCGAGAAGCGAGCTAACCGGGGGCGGCCATTCCAGATGAATGCGCGTCGCTGTCACCTCGGCGATGTACCGCTCGTCGGGGTGAAGGTACTGTCCACCATCCCAGTTGAGCCCATACAATCGCAGGGCAAGGGAAGCAAGCAACAGCGTGGCGAGTGCCACGGCCGACGGATGGCTAAGCGGTAACTGGGGCCTCGACCGTGCGATCATATCCGCCCATTCTAGTCAGCCGAAACAGTCGAGGTCGAGGATAGATACGTGAAACGCTGCACCACACTGCCCGGCAAGCCGTGGATTCGTCCATGACAGGTCCACCTCGCCGTCACCCGGTACGTGCTGTTTTCTTCGGCACTCCATCGTTCGCCATGCCCACGCTCGAGACACTGATCGAGGAACCGGCGATCGATGTCTGTTTGGTGGTTACCCGTCCGGACCGCCTGGCGGGCCGGGGGCGCCGGATGACCAGTTCACCGGTCAAAGAGCTTGCGGATCACCTTGGCATCGAGACCTATCAGCCCGACTCCCTCCGCGATGAGGCCGCTCGCGCGCCGCTACTGGCTCGTCGCCCCGATCTGTTCGTGGTCGCCGCGTTCGGTCTGGTGTTCGGCAAGAGAACCCTCGCGGTTCCCCGTCTCGGGTCGATCAACGTGCATGGCTCATTGCTGCCGGCCTACCGCGGCGCGAGCCCAATTGCAGCCGCCCTCCTGAGCGGTGATCGAGAGACCGGAGCATCGCTCATGGTCATGGAGCCGGGACTCGATACAGGCCCCGTGATTGACCGCGACGTCATTCTGATTCCTTCCAATGCCACCGCCGAGACACTTACCGAGGCAGTCAGCTATGTCGGCGCCACGCTCGTTCAGCGGTCGTTGGTCCGTTTTGCTGACGGTGAGGTTGTCGCTACGCCGCAGGACAATCTGCATGCGACGTTGACACGGCCACTCCAGAAGGACGACGGTTGGATCGACTGGGATGAACCGGCGATTCATCTCGAGCGGCAGGTCCGGGCGATGTGGCCGTGGCCACGAGCCTGGACGACGATCGACGGAGAACTCCTCCAGATTCATGAGTCCTATATGGTCGAGCCTCAGTCTCATGTTCCCGCCGGAACCGTTGATGTCGGCTCCGGCGGGTTCGATGTGGCGACTGGGGGTGGCGTGCTTCGCCTGTTGACGGTTCAACCGTCAAGCCGGACACCGATGTCCGGCGCCGCCTTTGTTGTGGGGCGGTCGATCCGTGGAGGCACTCGCCTCGGTGATGCCGGCGCCCCGGGCCAGCGGTCACCGATCATGAATCATGTGGCCAGAGCATGAGGGGAGGCAAGATTCCCGGTACAGATATCAATTTGCGGATAAGTGTGCTTGTGCGAAAAACATTGATCTGTAAGCAGGATGATGAGAATGGCCCCGCGAGCGGAAGCACTGCAAAGCGCGACCACCTGGTGGGAACGTGTCTCGCGAGTCCATTGGTTTTAACGGGGCGCTCGGCCAGATCAGCGCGCCACAAATCAACGACCCGTGTGACGGCATCAATGACCGTTTCATGACGTCTAACGGAACTGCTCCTTCGTCACCCAGGTCGCGCGGCCGCGATCACTCAACGTTCTTGGTTCGGCCGATCGTCTTTCTCGGCGGCGTTACGAGCGTCGGAACCGAACTGTCCGCGTCGCGGCTGATCGCGCCGTACTTCGGTAGCTCGACCTTTATCTGGGCAAATTTGATCGGACTGACATTGACCTTCCTTGCCCTGGGTTACTGGATCGGAGGGCGCGTAGCCGACCGATCACCCCGACCGGAGATTCTTTTCACCGTCACTCTGGCGGCCGCCTGCTTCGTCGGCATCATCCCTGTTATGTCACGTCCGATTCTATTGTCCTCGCTGCAGGCATTCGACGAAGTCAACATCGGGTCGTTCTACGGCGCGCTGGTGGGAGTCCTGCTCTTGCTGGCGGTCCCGGTAACGCTCCTCGGGTTCGTAACCCCGTATGCGATCCGTTTGCAACTCGACAGCGTCGCCTCGGCAGGCAATACAGCTGGCAGCATGTACGCCCTCTCGACGATCGGGTCGATCATTGGCAGTTTTCTCCCTGTCCTGGTCCTCATCCCGCTCCTCGGCACGGCGAGAACGTTCTTAATCCTGGGCTTGGTCCTGCTCCTGCCATCCGCGCTGGCGCTCCTTTGGACAGGGGCCCGTCGTAGCGCCGTTATCGCTGTGGTACTGGCCGGGGCAGTGGTGGCGATCGATGGATTCGGTGGCTCATCGCGCATCAAACCGCCGTACCGAGGCACGCTCGTCTACGAGACGGAATCCGATAGCAATTACATCCAGGTCCTAAACGATGATGGCCGCTACCTGCTCGCGCTCAACGAAGGTCATGCGATTCATTCGATCTACGATCCCCGGGAGCTCCTGACGCAAGGTCCCTGGGACTACTTTATGATTGCCCCCCTGGTTCTATCGGATCCGAGCACAGCGCCAGTTCAGCGAGCGCTCTTGATCGGGCTTGCCGGAGGGACGGCCGCGCGCGAGTTGACCGCCGCCTTTGGTCCTATCCCCATTGACGGCGTCGAGATTGACCCTGAGGTGGCGCGTGTCGGACGGCGGTACTTCGGTCTGGATGCCCCCGAGCTCTCGAACGTCAATATTATCATTGAGGATGGGCGATACTTTCTTCGCACGGCGGACCAGCGCTATAGCCTGGTCGGTGTCGACGCGTATCGCCAGCCGTACATCCCGTTTCAACTTACGACCAAGGAGTTCTTCGACGAAGTGTCTGACCACCTTGAGCCTGGCGGTACCGCGGTCGTCAACGTCGGGCGCACTGACACCGACTTTCGCTTGGTCGACGCCATCGCCTCGACCATGGCGTCGGCATACACCAACGTCTTCGTCGTTGATGTCGAGCGGTACAGTAACAGCATGGTGATCGGGACGAACGCACCCGCGTCGGTAGAGGCATTCGCCGCGAACGTCGATCAACTTCCGGCCGACAGCATCATCCGCACAGTTGGCGGTCGCGCTCTCACAACCGGGCACATCCGGCAGGTGCACCCGGGAGGGCGGGTCTTCACCGACGACCGCGCGCCAGTCGAATCGGTAGTCGATCAGATCATAATTGATGAGGCGCGCCGGGAGTCGCAGGATGCGCCCTGACGCGGTGTGCTGGAGCGGATCATTCGTCCCACTTCAGAGCGACCTGCTGAGCGACCTTCCTCGCATTCGCCACGGCGTGACTAAGCGGGTTGCCGGTGCAGGAACGGGCGACGCGAACATTGGCTACGGTTCCCCACGCAACCGTGACGCGGCATGGTCCTCCAGGCAGCGTTGGGCGGCTACTATGGGGATCGACGCAGAGGTCATTGTCACCTGCTCCCAGGTCCACGGGGCGAGCGCTCTTCGCGTCGACGCTGGTGATGCGGGGCATGGTGCCCGCCCGGACTCGACGAGTGCCGGCCCTGTCGATGCATTGATGACCAACTCTCCCGGAGTCGCCTTACTCACCCTTCATGCCGATTGCGCTCCCATTCTGCTGGTGGATCCGGTTGGTCCAGTGATCGCCGCCGTCCACGCTGGATGGCGAGGGACCGTCGCTGACATCGCCGGCGCCACCGTCAAACAGATGCACGAGCAGCTCGGGTCGGATCCGCGTCGAATCAAGGCCTTCATTGGTCCCGCGATTGGACCATGCTGTTATGTGGTGGGATCCGAGGTGCTCGCAGCCTGGCATAAACACACGGATCTGGACACGCTGGCAGCGGTCACTGGCGATCGCTACTTCGACCTGCCTTTGGCGAACCAGCTGCAGCTGAGCCGGGCCGGTCTGGACGTCAGGAACATCGAGCAGGTCGACGTGTGTACGCGCTGCGAGGAGCGCGAGTGGTTCTCGCATCGGGCGCAGGGACCGCTCACCGGTCGGTTCGGCGCCCTGATCGCGATTGAGGCATCGCCAGCCTGCGACGGGATCTAGGAGGTCGTCCTGACCGAAGCTCTCCGAACACGGCTTGATCGACTCCAGGACGCGATCGCGTCCGCCTGTGATCGTTCAGGGCGGTCCAGCGATGATGTGACGCTTGTCGCTGTGTCGAAGACTGTCGATCGGCCCGCTATCGAGGACGCCTATACGCTTGGTCTTCGTCATTTCGGCGAGAACCGTGTCCAACGCGCATCCTCCATATTCACGGAGGACGTGCCCGGCGATATCGTCCTCCATCTGATTGGGCAACTCCAGACGAATAAGGTCCGGCTGGCATCGTCGTTGTTCGGCGTCATCGAGAGTGTCGATCGGGAAGGCCTGGTCGCCGCCCTCGAGAAGGAGGGCGCTCGGGGAGACACCACCATCCCGATCCTCCTCCAGGTCAACGTCGCCCGTGAAAGCCAGAAAACTGGCTGCGACCCCGACGAGGTCGTCAAGCTGGGTCGCCTGATCGCCGGCAGTAAACATCTGGAGCTCCGGGGCCTGATGACGATCGCCCCCCTGGTCAACGACGCGGAGGCGGTACGCCCGGTGTTTCGACAGCTCCGGATATTGCGAGACGACCTGCAGCGGAATGTCGCGGACCTCGAACTGCCAGTCCTCTCGATGGGAATGACAAACGATTTTCAGGTGGCGGTCGAAGAGGGCGCCACCCATGTCCGCGTTGGTCGCGCTCTCTTTGGTCCTTAGTGGCTGCCTCCTGGACTCTATGGTCCCGGCGTACCTGCCGCGGGAGCCTCCGCCGGAATTGATGATCCAGAGCCTGATTTCTCCTGATCAGCCAGCTGCTGCAGCAAGCCGGCAAGTGTCTGCTGCTCGCGACCGTACGCTTCCCAATCACCCGCCTTGAGCGCCGCCTGGCCCCGGTTGTAGGCATCGAGTGCCTTCTCGGCGAGATTGACCTCGGCCGCTTCCTGGTCGGGCGTAGTCGCGGGGACCGACGGCGCCGCGGCGGCGCCTCTTGCCAGCGCCTCAATCGCTTCTCGCAAGGTGGGTCGCATGACGACGCGCTCGTTCGACGCCACGATGACATACTTCAACTCGGTCGGTGCAGCCTGGCTGCTGGTCGCCTGCACATAGAGAGGTTGGATGTAAATGACCGTCTCATCGATCGGTAGGACGAGAAGGTTCCCCCGGATGACTCGTGAGCCCGCTTGATCGAGCAGGCTCAGCTGCGGTGATATCTCTCGGTCCTGATTGATCTGGGCTTCAACTTGCTCCGGCCCGAACACCGTCACCTGGCGTGGAAACCGGTACAGCAGGATCGACGGTTTGCCGGTCTCATCAGTTTGACCCGCCATCCAGGCGGTCATATTTGACCGGTCCTGGCGGCCGCCGGGAACCAGCGGCAGAATCAGACCGAAACGAGTCCGCGACGCGTGTTCCAGCCGGAGACTCGCGTAGTAGGCCTCCATCCTCGAGCGCTCATCCCCAGATGGCACGGTTGGCACTGCCCACCGATCCTCTCCGTTGTAGAACGCCACTGGGTCATTTACGTGGTACGCGGCGTAGACATCTGTTTGAAGATTGAAGAGCCTCTCCGGGTAGCGAACATGGTCCATCAGCGCGGGCGGCGCCGAGGAGATCGGGGTGAACAACCGGTCGAACATCTTCCCGTAGGCGTCGGCGATCGGATCCTCGACGTCGGTCCGGTAGAAGGTGGTCGTCCCATCATAGGCGTCGACAGTGATCTTGACCGAGTTCCGGATGTAGTTAATTCCCTCGATCGGGCTGGCGGTTGGAAACCGATTTGAGGTCGTATAGGCGTCGAGCAGCCAGACGAGCCGGCCATCGGCGATGACCAGGTACGGGTCTGGGTCATAGGTGAGGAACGGCGCGATGGTGCGAGCTCGATCGACGATATCCCGACGAATGAGGATCCGGGAGTCCGATGTGAGATCCCCGCTGAGGATGATTCGGCGATCACTAAGATCCGCAGCCACCAGCAGGCGCGTCAGATAGTTGGTGAGATGAATCGAGCCGCGCGCCTCTCCAGCGTATGGTGAGGTAGCCGCACCGCCCTGGAGTCCGGTGAACTCGGGCTGGTCCGTATTAACCGCGACCCACTCGCGAGTCAGCTCGCCGAAATAAATCTCCGGGCGCTGGATCGCCAGGGCCGCGGTCCCCTCCGGAGGAATGTTTCCAACGAAAAAGACTGGCAGTCCTTGTCCGGTCGATTCGCTAACTGGGCTAACAGCGGCGCCATAGCCATGCGTGTACGCCAGATGGCGGTTCACCCACGTCTGAGCGTTGTTAGGCAGCCCGTCCTGGTCGAGTTCTCTGGCGGAGATTACGACCTGGCGGAGACGTCCATTCACCTGATAACGATCGACGTCCACGTCGTGAAAGCGGTAGTAGGGGACGAAAGATCTCAGCTGCTGATACGTGTCCTGAATGACGCGATAGTCCCATAGCCGTGCATTGTCGAACGTGTCTGACGTGGTCGATAGTGCGGCGGCTGGCGGTTCCCCTGTTCCGGCGACCTCCCGGACGGTGACACCGTCGAGGCCGAACGCCGCCCTGGTCATGGCCAGGTTGCGCTCAATATACGGTCGTTCGCGCCGCAGCTCGCTTGGCTCGACCACCGATTGTTGCACAAGTGCTGGCAGCGCGACCCCAACAAGGAGAGAGATCACGCCCCATGCGGCTACGGCGACGAGTAACCAGCGACGGCGTGCGACACGGGTATTGAGGAGAAGCAGCACCGCGATCGCGGCGGTCAGCAACGCCAGGACGACGTTGCCCGCTTTGACGACGTGCATGTCGGTGAAACCCGGACCAGTAAGAAAACCTCGCGTCGAATAGGCAAGATCATAGTTGGCGAGCCAGAAGGCAAACGCGACGAGGAGGAGAAAGCCACCGCCAAGCGCCGCGAGATGGGTCACCACGAACGCCGGAGGATGCCGCCATGCCGATGGTCGGAAGTTCAAGCTGAGAGCGTAGACGACCGCGCAGCTGACCAGGGTCAGCAGGACGAGTCGCTCTGCTCCCGACAGGATCGCCTGCAACGCTGGCAGATCGAAGACATAGAAGCCGGCATCTCGTCCGAGACTCGGATCGGTGATGCCAAATGATCCACCGTATTGGAGCAGTAGCCAGGTGTCCCAACGACTGGCCGCTGCGCGACCAAAGAGGGCGAAGACAAGTGCTCCACCCGCCCAGACGAAGAGGCGGAGCAAACCGCTGAGCCGTCTCGCGACTCCCGATGCTGGTCCAGCCGCGGAGCGGCCGATGGCTCGACTGGCCAGTCGGACGTTCAGCATCAGGAACGTTGTGGCGATGCTGCCGCCTATCAGAAACGTGATGGCCTGCGTCGTGTAGCGGGTCGACAACACCGATCGCTGACCCATACTCCCGAACCACCACCAATTCACCCAGAACGCCGCGGTCAGATACACGCCGGCGATCACGAACGCGATGACGGCGGCCGTCACCAGCATCCTGACGATAGAAGCTGAGGGGCGCCAGGATGGGAGTCGAGGACCGCGACCCGGCGTAGCTGGCCGCCTTGGTAGACCTCGCCTACCATTCAGGAGAAACATCGTCGATCCTTTTCACAGCGTCATCGTGCGCGTGTTTCGGAATGGGGCATGCGGCTCCCAGTCCCGTGGCAGTGTATCTCGGAGCCCCACGAGTGGTGGACGTGTCGTGACCGACCCCTTGCCGTCAACCGAAAGCACAGACCTTCAGGTACGGAGCCTCGGAAGCGGAAGCTCGGGAAATGCCGTCATCCTCCGGTCCGAGCGAGCCACGATCGCCATCGACTGCGGCGTCGGACCGGGAATGCTCCGACAAGGCCTCGAATCGTTCCAGTCATCGTTTGCCGAACTTGATGCTCTGCTCGTCACCCACGAACACATCGACCACGTTCGATCCCTCCCTTCGATGATTAAGTCGAATTGCGCGATCGTCTCCAGTGCGGGCTCGGCGAGAGCGACGGGTATTCCGGCTCCGCGTTGGAGCGAGATGTCCCCTGGTCGAGATCTCACCGTCGGGGACATGGTCATTACCATGATTCCTGTCTCGCATGATGCGGCGGAGCCGTGTGGATACCACATTCACGTCCAGGGCCGCCGGGTCACCGTGGTCACGGACCTCGGTGAAGCGAGCGAGCCGCTCCAGGCTCACCTCGAAGAGTCCGACCTGATCATCGTCGAGGCAAATCACGATGAAGATACGCTCCGGCGCAGTCCGTATCCTGAGCGCCTGAAGCGCCGCATACTGGCGCCAACGGGGCATCTGTCAAACGCCGATGCCGGACGCCTGCTGGCTGCGGCACTCCGCCGAAGCGGGCGCGCGCCGACGATATGGCTGGCTCATCTCTCGACTACAAATAATCGCCCGGCGCTAGCGAAGGCAACGGTGGAGCGGGCGCTTCGGGAGGTCGGCTCCGCGTCGCCGGTGTCCGTGCTCCCTCGCCGATCGATGTCCACGGTTTGGACTGGGGCCGCGTCGTCCTCCCCGGCAGTGTCCCGACAGTTGCGATTCGAGTTCTAGCGGTTCAGATGTGCAGCGGCCTGATATGACGGGAATGGATGCGCGTTAGGTGGAGGCTCGGCTAGCGCCCGGCGGGCATGGTCGTCCGTATACTGCCTATTACTATCCGTTGAGGCTCGTATACCATTCGTACACTGGTCAAAGCACGCTCTGTTACTGCCAGACTGTGAGATAGCTGTTGCGACGAGGAGGTCCTTCTGACGACTATTGCGTTGATTCACGAGCGGCTGGCGACCTCGATGTTGCTTTTCATGATGGCCGTTGGTTTTTGGGGCCTGTTGAGTTTCTTCCGCGGTGGAACTGTCTCAGGTAGCCTGGCCGGCGCCTTGATTATCGGCCAGGGCCTGATCCTCGTCCAATCGATTGCCGGTGCCTTCTTATATTTCGGAAATGCCCCTCATCCGTCGTCCGTTCACTATCTCTACGGGTTCACCGCGGTGCTGATTCTGCCGTTTGTGTGGAGTTACCTACGCGCGCGCGATCAGCGCCAGGCTCTCCTGTTCTACAGCTTCGTCATGCTCTTCATCGCCGGCCTGGCGATCCGCGGGATGGCGACAGGGCACTAGCTCCTCCCCCTGATACGAACCAGCGAGTTCTCGACGTCTTTGGTCTGCACGGGCGTTCTCCATGCAGGCCGCTGCCCCGTCCCCCAAAGTCGACCGACGTACTCGTCCCAACCATGACTAGGTGTCAACGATTTTTCACTAGTTAAATAGAGGCGGACTTGACTGTAGGTACGCGCAATGCCATTCCAGTTTCCGAACGTTCGCTACTTTATTGACAATGGCAAAAGGTGCGCGTACAATCTGACCGTACAGGCCCTCGCGTCGGTGTGACGGACTGTGGCTCGACAGGTTGAAAGGAGCCGTCGTGGAGGCCGAGCACGGGGACTATCAGGATGTGGTGGATCAAGCACTTCAGCTTGTTTATAGCCACCATCACCGGCTAGTGTCCCAACTTTTCCCCGCTGCCTTCCAGCCGTTGTCGCTTGAACAGCTTCGCGGCGGCCCGTTGGGTCTCGATCTCCTTCGCCTTGCAAAGTTAGCGCTCGGGCAGATTCGTGACCCGAAAGAGCGCGTGCTGGCCGCAATTGAGTCCGTAGTCCAACTCCTTTTCTGGCCGGCGGCTGCCGACGACTACACCGTTCCTCGTTCGTTCTGGGACACCGACCTCGGTCGCATGATGGCGCTCGCCAAGTACCGAGCCTATGAGACGTCAGAACTCGTCAGCATTGGGAACGCGGCCCAGCAACTCGGCGTTACTCGGCCGACAATTTACCGCTGGATGGATGACCGGACACTCAACTACGTCCGTGACGACATGAGTGGCCGGACATTTGTTGTCCGGAACGACATCGACAATCTTCGCCGGGTGGCGATGGAGCTCTCTGCTCCGGAATAACGTTCTGACGGTTTTTCTAGATCTGGGTCGGGCGACTAACCGCCTGGCCCTTTTCGTTGCATTCGACTTACCGCGCCGGTTGACTCATGACGTAGCCGTGCCCCGGCCGCAGAAACCCAACGACCTCTTCGCCCTCAACGTAGACGCGCGGCACGCGCGCGCCAAGGCCACAGATGATCTCATACGAGTTCGTTCCGGCCAGGAGTGCGATGTCGTCGATGGTCGGCTCGCCAGCCGATCCATCGCCGAAGACGGCCACGTGGACGTCAATGTGCGCCACCTTTTGGGGTGTGAGGCCGACGACCGTTTGATCCATCGAGACTCGCCCAAGTACCGGCGCCCGCTCCCCGCCGATAGACATCCACGCTGCTGACGACAGGCTCCGGCGATAACCATCGGCATAGCCGATCGGGATCAATGCTGCAAACATGGGCTTGGTCGCGACGAAGCTCCCTCCATAGCCAACGCGATCGCCGGGCAGAAGGGGGTGAATTCGGCCGATTCGGCTGACGACACGGAGGACAGGTCGGAATGTCCCTGGAAGTGAACAGTTGGGTGATGGGTTGAGGCCGTACATTGCCAGGCCGACCCGCACCATATCGAGGTGCATCTGTGAAAACCGGAGAGTAGCGGCGCTATTGGCGACATGGCGCGTGCCTGACTGAATGCCGGCCGCTGCGAGCGCCCCGAGGAAGGCTTCGAAACAGGACATCTGCTGAATCGTCGGTCCGAGAGCATCTTCCTCTGCCGATGCCAAATGCGTACAGACGCCGGCCAGCTTAAGGTGCCCATCAGCGTCGATTTGGCGTGCCGTGGCAATTGCGGTCTCGATATCGCTGCCGAACCTGTGCATCCCCGAATCAAGCTTGACGTGCAGTTGCGGTCGGCAGGTGAGGCCGAGTCGACGGGCCGAGGCGCTCACCGTGAGGACCATCGAGGGACTGATCACCGTCAGTTGAAGCCGGTTCTCAAGCGCCCGGGTTACTTCCCCAGAGAGCACCGGTCCAAGAACCAGAATATCGGCGGTGATTCCATCGGCGCGAAGAGCAGCGCCTTCATCGACGGTCGCGACCGCGAGAGCACTGGCACCATGGAGCAGCGCAGTACGCGCCACCATCGTCGCCCCGTGCCCGTAGCCGTTCGCCTTGACGACAGCCATGAGCGATGGACCCCCCAGCGCGGCCGAGAGGACGCGGACATGATTGGCAAGGGCGCCAAGGTCAATAATGGCGCGAGTGGGTCTCAAGGTCTCGACCACATGACCAAGACCAGCGGTCGTCGCGGCACCGCCTGCCCTCACGGGACGGTCAGGGGAGATTCACCGGGGTCGACGGCCTCTAATCGTTGAATGAGCGCGACGATGTCCGAACGGCAAACCAGACCAACGAGCTCATTGCTCTGGTCGACGACCGGCACCGGGTTCACGTTCTGATCGACCATCAGTGTCGCAATTTGCTCGATCGAAGCAGTCTCCCGAATGTTATAGACCGGCGAAGTCATCAGTTCGCGGGCAGTCGTGGCAAAGACGTGCCGGAGGTCCTCGTCAAAATCTCGTCCACCGTCCGCCACAAACAGGGCGTCGAGGAACGGGACGACCGTCGGGACGCTAATGTCTGCCTCCCGCGCGATGAGGTCGGTCTCTGTCACGATGCCGACAATCACACCGCCCTCGACGACTGGCAATCCGGGCGCTCGAGCCTCCGTCAGGCGGCGGGCAATCACACCGATGGTGTCACCGGGCGCCAACGACGGGACATCCCGTCGCATGATGTCACCGACGGTCGCCTCAGGCATTATGGTCTCCCTGCTCCCCGGTTGTCCCTTCTAAGGCCGCGAGCTCCTGAGCGATAGCCAGAGGAAGGTCGCTTGCAACTGTCCCGAGTGTTCCGACCGAGCGACTGACTCGCGCCGCGGCCTGACTGCCGACGTAGATACCCAGCCCGGCTGCCTCTAGTGGTTCAACGCCCTGCGCGAGAAACGCACCGATCATACCGGCAAACACGTCCCCGGACCCTGCCGTGGCCAGTGATAGCGGTGCGCTCGCCGCGAAGATGACATCATCGCCATTGGAAGCTGCGGTGTAGCCATATTTCAGGACCACCGTCTGCTTCCATCGCTTCGCCGCCGCACGCACCGCTTGAGCCGGATCCTCCAGGACTTCGTCCACACTCTGACCGAGGAGCCGCGCCATCTCCGCCGGATGTGGCGTCAGCACGGCGCGCCGTTCGGGCACCAGTCGCCACCATTGCGGCTGTTTCGCCAGCCAGTTGAGACCATCTGCATCAATGACCATCGGCAGATCAATCGTGAAAAGAAGACCAGATGGAGCGCTGCCGTCGCCACGTCCATCGCGGCGACTCCCGAAACCGATAACCGGTTGCGATCCGGCAGAGCCGAACAACGCCGCCAGGAGTGCCTCGGCCGCCTCGTCATCGCCAAGACCCGGTCCGACGACCAGTGCCCTTGACTTCTCCATCTTATGCTTGATCAGATCGGCTGCCCGCCGGGCGGTTCCCGACACGTCCCCCGCAGGGAGTAAGACAATTGCCGCCTCTGGCGCCGCTGCGGTCACGGCGCTTGCAGCGCCATGAGGTATCGCCACGTTCACGATGCCCGCGCCCGCGCGCCCTGCGGCCATGGCGCAGAGCGCGGCGGCGCCAGAAAAACCCGGTGATCCGGCAATGATCAACAGTCCACCCACACCCCACTTGTGGGCGCCAAAAGCCCGGCGAGGCAGGGCAGCCTGGGCGAGAGACCTGTCAGCGAGCCGCCCCTTCACGCCAGATGCCAACGGATGGTCCGCCGGCAACGTGTCTGCTTCTATCCTAGTTCCGCTGCTCATGACATGCCTCCGCAAGCATCAGGGCAATCAGCCAGTCGTTACGATTCGGTAGTCGTCGCAATGCCTACGACAAACGCCATTGCATCGGTACGCGAATGGGTCAGCGACACGTCGAAGGCCGACAGGCCAAGTTGGGCCGCTCGGACCGCCGCTCGACCGTGAAGCACCAGTACCGGCTTGCCTCGGGGGTTCGACAGGATCTCCATCTCTCGCCATCGAATGCCGCGGATACCGGTCCCCAGTGCCTTAGATGTCGCTTCCTTCGCCGCAAACCGGACGGCCAGCTCAGGCACCCGTGTCCCGTAACGGTGCCGCTCGTCGGCCGTGTATATCCGTTGCAAGAATCGATCGCCGAAGTCGTCAATCGCGCGCTGAATACGGGCGATCTCAATGATATCGATCCCGATACCGATCGTCGACCCGCGCTCAGAATCGAAACTGGGAACATACCAAGTCGTCAACGTAGGCTCTTCCTTAACGAGCTGCAGCGAGCGTAACCCATCCGATGATTCGAATCGTCGCGCTGCCGATTGTAGTTTGGCCGGTACGCCATGCCCGAAACCGATCGCCGATCTCAACCCCTTGAGGTACGAGTGACGGGTTGGTAACGTCCGGTGAACGCCGCAAACGCGCTCCCAAAGCAGCCGCCCTCGATCGCAGAGCGCATCGTCTCCATTTGACGGGATAAAAAACGGAGGTTATGCACGGAGGCAAGCCGTAGGCCGAGGATTTCCCGTGCCCGAAAAAGATGGTGCAGATACGCCGCCGAGAAGCGCGAGCAGGTGGCGCAATCGCAGTCTGTCTCAATGGGATCATGGACATCGGCATAACGGCGTGCGTGAATGTCGATCCGACCATCTGCGGTGAAGAGGGCTCCATTCCGCGCCAGGCGCGTTGGCAGCACGCAATCGAAGAGGTCGACTCCTCGCCGGACTCCGTGCCACAGATCCTCGGGCGATCCGACTCCCATCAGGTAACGCGGCTTCGCCGCCGGCAGCAACGGTCCCACTTCTTCAAGCATGGCGTGCATGACCGGCTTCGCCTCGCCGACGCTGAGCCCACCGATCGCGCAACCCGCCACCGACGTTTCTGCGACCATCTCTGCGCTCTCGCGACGCAGATCAGGTTCCATACCTCCCTGGCAGATGCCAAAGAGCGAAGAACCCCGCTGAGGGCCGTCGAGGCGGTGATGAGCGTCGATGCATCGATCGAGCCAGAGGGCTGTGCGGGCCGTAGCCCGTTCGGTTGTCTCGCGCGTCGCCGGCAGACCGACAAAGTGATCGAGCGCCATGATGATATCCGCGCCGAAATCAAGCTGAAGCTCGATCGCTCGCTCTGGTGAGAGGTCGATACGGTCGCCATTGAGATGCGAGCGAAAGGTGACGCCGGTGTCAGTCACGCGCGCATTGTGCGCCAGGCTGAAAATCTGGAACCCACCGCTATCAGTCAAAATGGGAGCATCCCAAGATATGAAGCGATGGAGGCCACCGGCGGCCTTAACGAGGGGGGCCCCCGGCCTCAGCATAAGGTGATAGGTGTTCGCGAGCACGATCCGCGCACCGGTCGCCCAGACCTCGTCTGGATGCAAGGTCTTGACCGTTCCTTGCGTTCCCACCGGCATGAACGCAGGCGTCTCAATCACCCCATGAGGACACGTTACCCGTCCTCGGCGTGCATCGGTCGACGGGTCTGTCGCGAGCAACTGAAACGGCAAGGGGGCGGTCCCGTCAGTCGTCATGACGGTGAGAAGTCAGCCCTGGTGGAACAAACTGTCCCCTGAACGCCTGACGCTGATCGACACCGACGTGGACAGTTGGCCGAGGCTTGCCGCCTGGGACGATGGCATGCCTTCACACGCGGTGGTGCCCTGCCGACCATTCCTAGCAGGTCGCGATGTGCCGATGTCTCCCGCGGCTTCAACCCGCGCGGCGTGTCTGTTGATACCCAGCCAGTACCCGGCGCTGCCGAGCACGTGCGAAGGCGTCGTTTGGCGGTGCCGTTTTCGCGGCTGACAAGCCGTTGTTGGCATCACGAAGCCCAGCTTCAGGGATGCCAGCAAGTTCCTGCGTCTCCGCGATGTCGGAGGTCTCCATCTCACCTTCGTCGGAAGTCTCGAGCACCTCCGGCCGCGGCGGCTCAGCGAGGAGCGAGATACCAGCAAGGGGATCGGCCTTGGTTGCCCGCGGTGCGGAGACTGATGGAGTGTCCTTCGACGCGGCCGAGACTGCCTTTGTGCTCGACGTTGCACTCTTGACTGACGTGGTAGCTGTCGTCGTGGACGGCTTTGTCAGATCCTTCTTGACGCTCTCCGAGACGCTGCTGACCTGAGACCGCATCCCTGACATTTCCGAGGTAAAAGCGTCCTTGATGTCAGAAGCCTCAGCAATCGTCTTCTCGAATTCGCCGGTCAGATCTGACGTCATGCGTCGAAAATCCCGAACCGCCTTACCGACCTGGCCCGCGACCTCGGGAAGCTTTCCAGGACCGAAGATGAGTAGAGCTGCCACGAGGAGCAGCACCATCTCGCCACTGCCGATACCGAAGAAATTCATTTCCCTACGTCCCTCTGGTGGTGGATCGGCAACATCATGCTGCCCATGGCAGAATCGTTAGCGAGTATAGCATTCGTCCTTGCCTCCGCTGGGCATCCAGCTCTCATAAATCGTCATCGGAGAGACCATGCGCGTCGTCGTTGGACTCGGAAATCCAGGTCGCGAATACGCGGCGACCAGGCATAACGTCGGTTTCATGGTGGCCGACCGGCTAGTCAGCCGTGCCACTGGTGTTGGCAACCGCAAACGCTTTCGGTCCGAAGTCACCGAAGCGACGCTGGCGAGCGAGCGCGTTGTCATCGTCAAGCCTCAAACATATATGAACCTGAGCGGCCACGCGGTCCGCGAAGCCGCGTCATGGTTTCACCTGCCCAACCAGAGCATCCTGGTCGTCTATGATGACTTAGACCTCCCATTTGGTACGCTTCGCCTGCGTTCAGGTGGAAGCGGCGGTGGACACAATGGCCTCCGATCGGTGATTGTGCAGATGGGCACCACCGAGATCCCTCGCCTCCGCGTCGGCATCGGTCGTGGTCCTGCGCCAGCGATTCACCAGGTGCTTTCCCGCTTCACGCCTGCTGAGGCAGAGGCAATGGGGGCGATCATCGACGACGCAGCGGACGCGGTTGAATGCTGGCTTCAAAGGGATTTCGCAGCCTGTATGAATAAGTACAACCGAATCGCGGTTGAGCCGTAGGAGCTCATTGACGAATGAAGCGGAACGACATGTGCCTTTCCATCGACAACGCTTCCACGCAACACAGTAAAGGTTCAACGAGTGCAGACGACAGCGGTCACTTCCGAGGCAGCACCGGCCTCGACGCATTCACTGGCGGTTATTGGGGCCGGCACGATGGGGACCGGCATAGCTCAAGTTGCCGCTCAGGCGTCACTCTTCGTCGTCGTGGTCGACACGTCGCCTGAGGCGCTTGCCCGGTCGTCGGCCGCCCTGAAGGGCAACGTCGAGAAAGCGGCGGCGAAGGGGTTGCTCGGGGACTCATCGGCGAGCGACGTGACGTCGGGGGTCACCTTTTCCACCGACATGGCGTCAGTCGGTGCCGCCGGCTTTATTATTGAGGCGATCGTCGAGGACCTGACGGCGAAGCAGCGGCTGCTGACCCAGCTCTCGGCCATTGCCGCACCGTCCGTCGTTTTTGGCACGAACACCTCCTCGATCTCCGTCACGAAAATTGCCGCGGCGGTCGCCGATCCGAGTCGTGTCGTCGGTCTGCACTTCTTCAACCCAGTACCGGTGATGTCCCTTGTTGAAGTCGTCCGTGGTGAGCGAACGAGCGACGCCACGCTGACCGCGGCGCTCGATCTCGCTCGACGGCTTGGCAAGACCCCGATCGAGGTCCAGGACGCCCCCGGCTTCGTCTCGAACCGCCTGCTAATGCCGATGATCAACGAGGCGGTCTTCTGTTTAGCGGAAGGGGTGGCGAACCGGGACGCGATTGACGAGGTCATGCGCCTGGGCATGGCGCACCCGATGGGCCCACTTCGGTTGGCGGACCTGATTGGCCTGGATGTCTGCCTGAGCATCATGGAAACGTTACAGCACGACCTGGGTGACGATAAATATCGACCCGCTCCCTTGCTGCGGCGGCTCGTCGCAGCTGGAAAACTGGGCAGGAAGTCGAACGAGGGATTCTACTCCTATCCTGCCGGATGACGTCGAAAACGCCGTGAAGGGCTTCGCGCATGGACGACGTGGCACCGAGCAGTTCAGTGACCGATCTGCCCCCTCAGCCAGGGAGCCAGGAGCGATCGATTCGGGTCCTGGTCGCCAAACCTGGTCTGGATGGTCACGATCGCGGCGCGAAGGTGATGGTCCGTGCGCTCCGGGACGCGGGGTTCGAGGTCATCTATACCGGGTTGTTTCAGACGCCGGAGATGATCGCAGCGGCGGCGGCACAGGAAGACGTCGACGTGGTTGGCCTGAGCATTCTCTCCGGTGCCCATCTCTCGTTATTCCCACGAATTATGGAGGCGCTTCGTGCTCGGGGTGTCACGGACGTCCTGGTTGTCGCTGGCGGCACGATCCCTGATGACGACCGTGAAACGGTGGCGACGATGGGGGTCGGGGCGGTGTTTGGTCCCGGAAGTTCGATTCAGGAGATCGCATCCTTTATTCGGCAGCACGCACCGGTCCGCCGGGACCTCATCTGAGTGTTGCCCCTGGTTGAACGCGCACTCGCCAGGGATGAGCGGGCCATCGCTCGATTAGCGACTCTCATCGAGCGACAAGACGATCTCGGCCTGTCCGCCGCGCGGGCGGTGTACGGCTATTCCGGCAAGGCCCATCGTGTCGGCATCACGGGACCACCCGGATCGGGAAAGAGCACCCTCGTCAACGCGTTGGTGGGTCAGCTGCGAGATGAAGAACGACGGGTGGGTGTCATCGCGATCGACCCCTCGAGCCCAGTGGCTGGTGGTGCGGCGCTTGGCGACCGCATTCGGATGGTGGAGCGTTTCGACGATCCCGACGTCTTCATCCGAAGCATGGCGACTCGCGGCCACGGCGGCGGGCTCGCCCCGGCGACGCATTCCCTTGTCCATCTCCTCGACGCCGGTGGCTTCGACCCGGTGCTCATCGAGACGGTAGGTGTGGGTCAGGGTGAACTGGATATTGCCAAGGCGTCGCACACGACGGTTGTCGTTCAGGTTCCAGGCCTAGGGGATCACATCCAGGCGATGAAGGCTGGACTGTTGGATATCGCGGATATCGTCGCCGTGAATAAGGCCGATCTCCATGGAGCCGAAACGGTGGCGCGGGATCTCCAGCGAGAGTTGACCAGCTCCACCACTGGCGACCGTCGCGTACCGGTGATCCTGGTCTCGGCCCAGGATGGCAGCGGCATCGCCGCGCTCGCCGGCGCCATTAGCGACCACTACCGTCATTTACACCGCCTGGGCCTCTATGACGCGCGTGCGAGGGAGATCGCTCGGGCAGAGATCGAGGGCGTGTTGGAGCAATTGATCCTCCGTGATCTTCGGCACTACTTGTGGGCCAAATCCTCGTCGTCACGGCTGCTTGACCGGTTGGCGGCGCGACAAACCGACCCGGCGTCGGCCGCTGAGGTTCTTCTTCGCTGCTACCGCTCGGAGGCATCATCCCGATGACTGCTCTGTCGAGCTGCAGCGACCTGATTGGCGATCAGGGCCGCCGTCGACCCGGCTCCGATCCCGTTATCGATATTCACTACGGCGAGCCCCGGCGCGCATGACTGCAACATCGTTGTCAGCGCACCGATGCCTTGGCCGCCGAACCCATACCCTGTAGACGTAGGCAGGCCAATCACCGGGACATTGACGAGACCGGACACCACCGACGGTAAGGCGCCGTCCATGCCGGCCGCGACGATAAGCACGTCCGCCCCATCAGCCATCAACGCCTCAAGCGGCTGAACAAGACGATGAAGACCCGCCACTCCTACATCGCTGACGGTTCCGACAGTGCAGCCCATCTCCCGGGCCATAGTCGCCGCTTCAAACGCGAACGGAGCGTCCGATGTGCCTGCCGCAATCACGCCCACTCTCCCCCCGGTGGAGCGAATGGCCCAACCGCGAAAGACGGTTACGGTGACGCCTGAGACCTCGTCAAACTCGACGGAGAACTCCCCCTGGGTCTCCTCCGCTCGCTTCGCCACGTAGCCTGCACACTCGGGACTGCAACGACTGGCAATCGCGCGTCCGCTGGCGGCTGCAAGAGCTCGGGAGGCTGCCCATACGTCGGCTGGTGTCTTTGTCGCCGCGAAGATGACTTCTGGAATACCTGAGCGGTCGTAGCGGTTCGGTTCTAGTTTGATTGTCGGCAGAAGCTCGATGGTTTGATCTTTTGGGGATATGTCTTGCATCGCAAGCCGCAGCGCGTCAAATGGTCGCCGCTGGTCTTGGTTATTCATTGGTGGGGAACAGCTGATCGAGCAGTGCGGCCGGATCCAGACCGGTCCCTCCCCTAACGAGATATGCGAGATATTCAACATTCCCGGCGGGCCCGCGAACTGGTGATTGGGTCAGGCTCAATAGACTGAATCCACTATCCTGGGCAGCGCCGAGCGTCTCGCGCAGCACTCGCCGGTGGATGGTCGGGTCGCGGACAACCCCGCCCTTTCCCACATCCTTTCGACCCGCTTCGAACTGTGGCTTGATCAACGGAACACAGATGTCGCCGGTCGTCAGCCAGCCGGCGACGACGGGTAGAACCAGTGTCAGCGAGATAAAGGAAACATCGATCGTGACCAGCGAGGGTCGCGCCGGTAACTCCCCCAGATAGCGCACGTTGGTTCGGTCGACGACCTCCACCCTGCGGTCAAGACGAAGGCGCTCGGCGAGTTGACCGTAGCCGACGTCAATCGCGAAGACCCTTCCGGCGCCGCGCTGCAGCAGGCAATCCGTAAATCCGCCGGTACTCGCTCCGACATCGGCGGCTGTGCGTCCCGTCACCTCGATTCCAAAGACATCGAGCGCGTGAGCCAGTTTGTCGCCTCCACGGCTGACAAAGCGCGGTGAGACCGCGAGGGAAATTTCGTCCCCTTTGGTAGTAGACGAGCCCGCTTTATCAACCTTGGCGCCATTAACGTTGACGTGTCCCGCAAGAATGAACGCCCGTGCTTGAGAACGGCTGTCAACAAGGCGACGTTCAACCAGCGCCTCATCAAGACGTTGCCGGTCAACCCGCACTGCTCAAATTCCTTCGCTAACGCGCGCGAGAAACGACAATGACTGTGCGTGGCATAAGGCCACAGCTAGCGCGTCTGCAGCGTCGTCAGGTCGCGGCGGAGCGTCCAAACCGAGGAGAAAGGTCACCATCGATTGCACCTGCTCCTTGTCGGCTCGGCCATGGCCGGTGATCGCCTGCTTAACTTGCGCGGGCTTGTATTCACTCACCGGCAGCCCATGGCGAGCGAGCGCCAGGAGCGCCACTCCCCTGGCCTGTCCAACGACGAGCGCAGAGGAGACGTTGCGCGCGAAAAATAGCTCCTCGACCGCCGCAACCTTCGGCGACCATTCATCGATCAGGTGCTCGAGCCGACTAAACAGGATCATTAGGCGATCGGACACGCTCAGCGCGGCATCGGTCTCAATCACGCCGTACACAAGACAAGAAGCTGGCTCTGAGTCCTCAATCACGCCAAAACCGGTCCGCGCAAGTCCAGGATCTATGCCGACAATCCTCATGACGACGTCACCGCGTTTCAACCAACGACAGCGAGGACCTCGTCGGTAATCTCAAGATTCGAGAAGACCTGCTGCACGTCGTCAAGATCTTCGAGCCGTTCGAGGAGGCGAATTGTCTTCACCGCGACATCGGCCTCCGGGCTGACGAGAGTCTTCGGCTTCATCGTCAACTCAGAGGATTCAACCGGGTACTCGCTCCCTGTCAGCGCTTGCTGCACGCGGTGAAGGTCCTGTGACTCGGTGTACACCTCGATGACGCCATCTTCGACCTGGACGTCCGTCGCGCCGGCGTCGATCGCCACCAGGGCGACCTCCTCCGAGTCGTCGTCCGAAACAGGGATCGTGATCAATCCAACGTGATCGAACATCCACCCGACGCTGCCACTCTCACCAAGCGTACCTCCCGCTCGCGTCAGCGCCGCCCGAATCTCACTGACGGTCCGATTGCGGTTATCGGTCATGGCCTGAATCAACAGGGCAGTGCCGCCAGGACCGTAGCCTTCGTAGGTGACCTCGTCGTAATTCTCTCCACTCGCGCCGCCGGCAGCCCTTTGGACCGCTCGATCGATATTTTCTTTTGGCATGTTCTCGGATCGAGCCTTTTCCATGGCCAGTCGGAGTCGAACGTTGGCCTCGGGATCAGGGATACCAGAACGCGCCGCTACGGTTATTTCCCGAGCGAGCTTGGTGAAGAGCTGGCCACGCTTCGCGTCCGCCGCTCCCTTTTTCCGCTTGATCGTTGACCATTTCGAATGGCCCGACATGGCCTAATCCTTCGCTGAGAGCTGGCGAAAATCACAGATAAAACAAGAGTTCGAGTATACCATCGGCGACATCCGACCCTCCTCGGCGGCGTTACGGGTCCGCCGGTCATTACAATCGAATCTCATCGCTTGAAATGTGCGCAAAACTCAGCTAGACTTTTGTCAGTCCTTGTCACAAATGCTCGACGGTGTGAGGGATTTATGACCGCCCGCACTGATCGCATCCCGCGCCCACGATAAAGTTCATCGTCGCCCTACTGCTTCGCGCCGGGGGCTTTTGTTTGCCACCGCGTATGTCCCGGCGACCGGGCCATATCGAGGGCAACACTCGTGAGATGGATGGTGGAGCGATCGATGGTCACCACGCTGATCGACAAAGGCAAGAGCCAGGGCTACCTACTTTCGGACGACATTATCGCCGTCTTTCCCCATCCAGAAGAGCAGGTTGAAAGCCTCGACGACTTCTACGCTTCGCTGGTAGCCGAAGGGATCGAAGTTCTCGATCAGGCTCCGCCGAAGGTGGTAGCCAGACCTCGCGAGGTGAGCCGCAGCGACAGAGCGGAGCCGGCCGACGCATTCGCTGCCGGTGTCAGCGATTCGGTGCGGCTCTACCTACAGGAGATCGGCGAGACCGATCTGCTCACGATGCAAGAAGAGGTATGGCTGGCAAAACGGATGGAGCGGGGAAAGCTCGCCGAAATCGAGCTCGCGTCGTCTGACCTCGCCGCCAATAATGCGTCATCGCACCAGCTTGATAAGGTTGACGGCGACCTCGCCCGCGCCCATTTGATCCAGGCGAACTTGCGACTTGTCGTCTCGGTTGCAAAAAAATATGTCGGACGCGGGCTTTCCTTCCTGGACCTGATCCAGGAAGGGAACATCGGGTTGATGAAGGCAACTGATAAGTTCGATTACACCCGCGGCTACAAATTCAGCACCTACGCCACGTGGTGGATCCGACAGGCGATCACGCGGGCGATCTCGGATCAAAGCCGCACGATTCGACTCCCTGTCCATGTCGGGGAGACGATTAACCGGGTCAAGAAGACAGGCCACCGCCTGCAGCAAATTCTCGAACGAGAACCGACCCAGGAAGAGATCGCCCGCGCGATGGACATCTCCGACGACAAGGTGCGGCAAGTTCTCGATGTCTCGCGCCATCCGATCTCGCTCGAAGCACCCGTGGGCCAGGGTGGCGACGCCTTTCTCGGCGATTTCATCGAAGACGAAACGATGCCCCAGCCGCTGGAGCTGGCGTCACAGGAGCTTCTAAAGGCCCAGATCGGTGACGCTCTCGACAAGCTCACCGACCGCGAGCGGAAAATAATCGTCCTCAGATTCGGTCTGGAGGACGGTCGGTTCCGAACCCTTGAAGAAGTCGGTCGGGAATTCGGCATCACGCGCGAGCGGATCCGCCAGATCGAGGCGAAGGCGTTGCGGAAACTGCGCCATCCGAGCTACAGCCGCAAGCTTCGTGGCTACCTCGAATAGCGATCATCACATGAGATCCTCGGCTACGCGTCGCCCTCCGTCCGCCCCGCCTTTTCCCGGCGCGGGGTAGTTCATCGAGCCTTCGATACGACGGTCGAACGCTGGCGTTGGCTCTGACCGTCGCCGCCGGCTGACCGGTGGGATGCATCGCACACGATGAAAGCCCGCAATCAGGATGGTGTCATCCTTTGCGCGACCTCATCGTCTCTGGCGATGTAGGGTCAGGGGCGAGCTGGTTGTCGCGCCCCCGATGACCCTAGGAGCGTGAGGTGGTCATGAACAGACGCCCAGCAGCGGTTGTCCACCGCTCGCTTCAGTGGACCCACCACGCAGAATCCTCCCCAGAGCGGGTGGTGACAAGGGTCGTTGCCAGGCAGGTCAGATTACGGACGCCACGCCGACAACACTAAGGCAGTATTGTGGCCGCCGAAGCCCAGTGATGTGCTTACCGTGTGATGCACATTGGCTGCGCGGGCCTGATTCGGCACATAGTCGAGGTCGCAATCGGGATCAGGAACATACTGATTGATGGTCGGTGGCAGCACCTGATCCCTGATCGCCAGAACACAGAAGGCAGCTTCGAGGCTGCCCGCCGCTCCGAGCAGATGACCCGTCATCGACTTCGTGGAACTAATAGCTAGTGACGGCGCTGCAGCGCCAAAGGCAGCTTTGATAGCGAGTGTTTCCAACTTTTCGTTGAGCTGGGTTGATGTGCCATGGGCATTGAGGTAGTCGATATCATACGGGTCTAGGCCGGCCATATTCAGGGACAGCGTGATGGCGCGAGCCGCTCCTTCGCCTCCCACTGAAGGCTGGACCATGTGATGCGCGTCGTCCGTGGCTCCATACCCTGCGACCACCGCCAACGGCGCCGCGCCGCGTGCTATAGCGAACGCGGCTCGCTCTAGAACGAGGACCGCCGCACCTTCGCCGAGCACGAACCCATCTCGTTCCGCGTCGAACGGGCGGCTCGCCTCCGCCGGCGCATCATTACGTGTTGACAGCGCGCCCATTGCATTGAACCCTGCCACCCCGAGACGGCAGATGGGCGCCTCTGCGCCGCCGGCGATCATGACGTCCGCAGCTCCCCGGCGAATCATCTCGGCTGCCTCCCCGATGGCGTGAGCTGAGCTCGCACAGGCCGAGGTCGGAGCAAAATTCGGTCCCTTCGCACCCGTCGCGATTGCCACCATGCCCGACGCCATGTTCGGCAGCATCATCGGCAAGAAAAAAGGGCTCAAGCGGTCCGGCCCGCGCTCCAGGAGAAGTTCAGCGCCGAGGTCCACGGTTTCGATGCCTCCCATCGCGGTCCCGACGAGGACTCCGACTCTCTCCGCTAGCTCATGGGATATGTCGAGTTGGGCTTGGCCGAGCGCCTCACCGGCAGCGATGACCGCGAACTGGGTGAAGCGGTCCATGCGGCGAATCTCTTTTTTACCGATAGCATCAATCGGATCGAAATCATGCACCTCCGCCGCGAAGGTGGTTTTATAGGCCGATGCGTCAAATCGAGTAATCGCGCGGATCCCAGATACGCCGGCTCTCGCAGCGTCCCATGACGTCTCACGGGTCCCGCCCAGTGGGCTCACGATGCCAATCCCGGTGACGATTACCGCGTCGGATGCCGGCGTCACTATTGACTGCTCCTCGCGTGACGTCTCAGCTTGACCTGCCAAAGTGCCGTAGCGGTCACCACCCCGGCGAGCCAGCCAAAGTCGCAAATGTCGTACATCCAATCACCATAGGTGCGGACCACGTGCCGTTCCTTGATGACCTCGATCTACGGGTGGTACGCTCCAATTCGGCTGACCCTGCGGTGCTCGTGATGACCTACGTGGTCTTGAGCCAATAGAATGACGTCGGGAGTCGCTCACCGGCTAGATTGCTAGCCGGTGTTACGGCGCCCACCTGCGAAAGCAGGTTCAAGGTCCCGTTTCACACGGTACAGGCGGGGTCAGCCGATTGGTATTGTAGAAGCCACCAGCAGTGCGAAGCCAAGGATTGGACCATGATCGCATTCGCGCTCGGCCCTGATGCGTTAACGGCTAAGTCTCAAACCGCGCGCCTTCTGATCGATGTCGATCCGGACGGAACAAGCGTGGTCCGGCTTGACGGTCGCGTCGCCACGGTGCCGGAGGTGACACGGGAAATAACGAGTGTGGGGTTCTTCGGGACAAAGCGCGTCGTGGTCGTCGACGATCTGGTTGCCCGCCATCATCGACCCGCCAACGACGACTCGGATGGAGGCATCGCCCACGCGGGACCACCTTACGCTGACACCCTGGCGGAGCTACTAGCATCAGTACCGGTCGAGCATGTCCTTATCTTGGTCGAACCGTCCTTGTCCATGGTGCCGGCTGGGCTCAAACGAGTACTGCCTGCCGATACAAGGATCCTATTAGGAGCGCCTCCGCGAGGACACGATCTCCTCCGGTGGATGGTCAATCGCGCACCAAACGCGCTCAACGTCAACATGGCACGCCGACTCGCCGACAGGCTCTATCCGGGTACGTGGTCGACATCGCCGAAGAATCCAAAATATGACCGGCCACCCGACCTTGAGCGCATCAGTCATGAGATTGACAAACTAGCGCTCTTCGCCCACCCAGGCAAAATCGAAGAATATCACATCGATGAGATGACCGACGTCGGACTCACTGATCGGCTGTTTCGCTTTATCGAAGCCGTTGAACGAGATGATGTCGCCGGATCGATCATTCGACTCGACGAAATGACCACCGACGAAAGCGAATACGCCCGAATCGCCGCCCAACTCTACCAGCAGGGTGAGCTAACGCTCCTCCTCGATGCCAATGCGGGAAAAGACGATCCAACAGAAGTTGGACGGGCCGTTAGTTTAGCGAATCCTGCCCGGATGACTGGGATCGCCAGGGGTCGCCGAAGCAAAACACTTGATATCGCGGCGCAACGAGCGCGGCGGATGGTTGACATCGAACGCCGGACGAAGCGCGGCATCCTGCGCGAGCCGGGCGACACACTCTATCAACTTATTACTGGAGCGGCTCAACCCATCAAAGCCATGTGAGGGGCGCGCCAGCCTCACTACCGGATCACGACAAAATGAGCCGTAGGTGGTCAAGACCGATACGCAAAGGCGTTACGCTGTAGCGGGGCCGAGCGCATTCAGCTTGGCCACCAGGCGCGACTTGCGCCGTGCAGCGTTGTTAGGATGAATAATGCCCTTACCCGCTACTCGGTCGAGGACACTGACCGCGAGGGCCACCGCATCGGCCGCTGCAGCCTGGTCACCGCTCTCAATGGTCATCTCGGCCTTCTTGACGAAGGTTCTGGCCGAGGAGACGTATGGGCGGTTATGGACCCGGCGGCGCTCCGCTACCCGGATTCTCTTCACTGCTGACTTACTATTCGCCAATTTTCACCACCTCGAATATCCATCACCGGAACGCATCAACCCTCGCGATGCACGACACGCGCGAGTGCGCCAACTATCCTATCAAAAAACGGTGCTTCACTCAAGCGAAGCTAGCATACCTTGGTGAGCCCCACCACTGATTCACCGGCTCCACCTCCGGCCGCGATCGATGACGGTGAGTCGACCCCATTACCGCCTCCACGCACCGGTAACGATGGAACAACTCGTCCCGCGACGTCACTGGCGCGCCATGCTTCCATCGTCGCACTCGCTTTCGTTGTGAGCCGGCTCCTCGGATTGATCCGTGAGGTAATCCTCGCCTATCGATTCGGCACCTCCGGTGAATACGACGCATACCTGGCCGCCTTCCGTGTACCCGATCTCCTGTTCCTGATCATCATGGCGGGATCGTTCGGCGCCGCCTTCATTCCGATCTTCGCTGGTTTCCTCAGCCGCGGCGAAACCGATCGCGCATGGTCTCTCGCCTCGGTGGTTCTGACCGTGGCAGCAATCACCATGACCGTGATGGCCACGGTGGCCTTTGTCTTCGCCGGGCCGCTCGTTCACTATCTCGTCGCGCCGGGCCTGCAACCGGAGTATCAACGCATCGCCACGACCACGATGCGCATTCTCCTCCTGTCGCCTGTGTTTCTTGGTCTCGGCATCGCGGCGAAGGGCATCCTCGAAGCGCAGGACTTGTTCACGCTGCCCGCGCTCGCCCCGATCGCCTATAACCTGGCGATCATTGCCGGCGCGATCGTTCTCGCCCCGGCTTACGGCGTCTACGGCGTCGCTGCCAGCGTGGCCGTCGGAGCGGTCGGTCATGTTGCGGTGCAGATTCCAAGGCTCATCCGATCCGGCCTCCGCTTTCGCCCGTCGCTTGATCTTCGTATAGCTGGATTGTCTCAGGTCGGGCGGTTGCTGCTCCCACGCGTCATCGGTCAGGCCGCGTTCCAAATCAATTTCATCGCCGTCACCTGGTTCGCATCCCGAGCCGGCGAGGGACGCGTCGCGGCGTTGAACTATGCCTGGCAGCTGCTGATGCTGCCCCATGGTGTGGTCGCATTGAGCATCTCGACCGTGATCTTCCCGACCATGGCGCGTCAGTTCGAGCGCGGCGAGATCGGTGCGCTTCGTCAAACCTTCGGACAGGCGGTGCGACCTCTCCTGTTCCTCACCCTCCCGGCCTCGGTGTTGCTCTTCCTGCTTCGCGTCCCAATCGTACAAACACTCTTTCAGTCCGGTGCGTTTTCGGGCCACTCGACAAAACTCGTCGCCGACCCCCTCGCACTTCTTGCGATGGGACTTGGATCGTACGCATTGGTCGAGGTGCTTACCCGTGCGTTCTACGCGATGCAAGATACTAGAACCCCGGTCATCGCCGGAATCGTCATCATCATTGCCAACATCGCGCTTAGCGCGGCATTCGTTGGCCGGTGGGGGCATACCGCCCTGGCAATGAGTCTGAGTCTCACCACCACCTACGAGGCGCTCATCCTTCTCGTCGTCCTGCGCAATCGCCTCGGCGGAGTCCGTCTGCAGGAGCTTGGTTGGCTCGGACGTCTCCTCGCCGCGACCATCGCAATGGCCGTCGTCACCTGGTCTATCAGCCTGCCGTTGATCGATGCGACCAGACCAGGTGTGGCGCCTCGTCTGGTTCAGCTCGCCCTGTTCGGGTTCGGTATCGTAATCTCTGGTGGCGCTTTCGTTTTAGCGTGCGCCGTCCTCCGTGTGCCGGAGCTCGCGCAGTCGGCACACCAGATCGCGCTACGGGCGCCGTTCCTCGCGAGACTTGCAGCCTTCGCGAAACCGACCGATTAGGGGATGCTCGACTATACTCTCAGTCGTCATGCCAGCGAGTCGAACGAGTTAAGCGAGCAGATGACCGAAACTCATAACATCTCAAACATTCGCAACTTTTGCATCATCGCCCACATTGACCACGGTAAATCCACGCTGGCGGACCGGTTGCTTGAGACAACGAACACCGTGGCGCGACGCGAGATGGTCGAGCAACTTCTCGATTCCATGGACCTGGAACGGGAGAAGGGGATCACAATCAAAGCCCGGGCGGTCCGTATGGAGTACCTGGCCCGGGACGGCGAGCAGTACGAGGTCAACCTAATCGATACCCCGGGCCACGTTGATTTCTCCTACGAAGTCAGCCGGAGTATTGCCGCCTGCGAAGGGGCCCTACTCGTGGTCGATGCGGCTCAGGGCATTGAGGCGCAGACCATGGCCAACGTCTACCTCGCCCTTGAGCAAAACCTGGCCATCATCGCAGTCATCAACAAGGTCGATCTGCCAAACGCCGATCCGGTCCGGGTCGCCGCGGAGGTCGGGCAGTTTGTCGGTCTCCTCGATAATGAAATCATTCCCGCGTCGGCGAAAACAGGCCAGGGCATCGACGAGATTCTCGAAGCGATCGTGACGAGGTTTCCGCCTCCCGCCGGCGACGTGTTGGGACTCACGCGCGCGCTGATCTTTGACTCCCACTACGATGCCTATAAGGGGGTCATTGCGTACGTCAAGATTGTCGACGGCGCCATCGGGCGTGACGACCGCCTCCGCCTCATGGCAAATGGCAAGGAAACCGACCCGATCGAGATCGGTTTCTTTTCACCCACGATGCGCTCTGTCGATGTGTTGCGCACTGGCGAGGTGGGGTACATCGCCACCGGGCTCAAAGTCGTCAAAGATTGTCAGGTCGGCGACACCATTACGCTCGCCGAGCGGCCGGCGTCCGCACCACTACCAGGTTACCGGCCGGTGAAACCGATGGTCTATGCCGGTCTTTACCCGGTAGACACGGAGGACTATCCCCTCCTCCGAGATGCGTTAGAGCGACTGCAATTGAACGACGCGTCCCTGGTCTACGAGCCGGAGTCTTCGGCGGCACTCGGCTTCGGGTTCCGCTGTGGTTTCCTCGGTCTCCTTCACATGGAGATTATTCAGGAACGTCTGGAACGAGAGTACGACCTCGGCCTCCTGGCAACAGCACCCAGCGTGCGATACGAGGTCATCCAGCACGGCGGTCGTTCGACGTGGGTCGACAATCCGGCTGAGATGCCCTCGTTCGGTGAGCTTGAGGAAATACGCGAGCCCTGGATGGACATCAGTATCATCGGGCCGTCCCGGTTCATCGGTGCGGTCATGGAGTTGGTCACATCGCGCCGAGGCGTTTATCGCGAGATGATCTACCTTGACGAAGATCGTGTTCAGCTCAAGTTCGAAATGCCGCTTGGGGAGCTCATTATCGACTTCTACGACCAGCTGAAAAGCCGTACCCAGGGCTATGCATCACTCGATTACTCTTTTATGGAGATGCGGCCCGCCGATCTGGTCAAACTCGACGTTCTCGTCAATGGTCAGGCCGTCGATGCGCTCTCCCTTATCAGCCACCGGGACGATGCCTTCTCTCGCGGCCGTGAACTTGTCCAGATGCTCCGTACGCTGATCCCCCGCCAAATGTTTGACGTACCGATCCAGGCGTCGATTGGAAGCCGCGTGATCGCTCGTGAAACCGTCCGGGCGATAAGAAAAAACGTCCTCGCAAAGTGTTATGGCGGTGACATCACCCGGAAGAGAAAACTGCTTGAGAAACAACGTGAGGGCAAGGCGCGGATGAAGGTCGTCGGCAGCGTCGAGATTCCCCAGGAGGCTTTTATGGCGGTCCTGAGTCTTGGCGGGGACAAAATCGTGGCTGGAAAAGGCTAACCGGCGGACATGTCTGGACCACTTACCATCGTCGGCCTCGGTCCCGGCCGATGCGATCTGCGTACCCTGGCGGCTCAGCGGGTGATCGAGGAAGCGTCAACCATCATCCTGCGTACGCGGATCCACCCAGGACTTGACGATCTCCAGGACGACGCCAGAGTGACGACCTGCGACGACCTGTATGACGGAGCCGAGAGTTTCGACGACATCTACAGCGCGATCGTCGATCGCGTTGCGGCTGCCGTCGCCGCCGGACCGGCGGTGTTCGCTGTTCCGGGGCATCCTCTCTTCGGTGAGGCAACGACCCTTCGGCTATTAGCATGGGCAACGTCCCTCGGCGTTCCCACTAGCGTCATTGACGGCGTGAGCGCGGTCGACGCCGTGGCCAGCGCGCTTGCCACCGATCCCCTTGCTGAGCAGGTTCAGATGCTCGATGCCGCGGCAATAGCATCCCTGATGATGTCCGAGTGGCCACGGTCGGGCGACATCGGTATCGAACCGCGGAGACCTTGTCTCATCACGCAGATTTATAATCGGCACATTGCATCCTTGACCAAGCTCCTTCTCGGCCGGTTCTACCCGGACAACCACCCGGTTGCCGTGATTCAGGGTACCAGCGGGGGCGAGGCGGCGGTTGCGTACCGCTCCCTTTATGAGCTCGATCGGATATCCGTGGACCATCTCAGCAGCGTCTGGGTTTACGCCCAGGAGGCACTGAGTGCCGCGCGTTCACCGTATACGCTGCAGCGCATCGTCAACCACCTGCGGTCGCCGGAAGGATGTCCCTGGGATCGCGCGCAAACGCATGAGACGTTGCGCCACACCATCATCGAGGAAGCGTACGAAGTGGTCGACGCCATCGACGAACGCGATCCTCGTCATCTCGCCGAAGAACTCGGGGACGTGGTGCTTCAAGCGGTCCTTCATGCTCAGATTGCCGACGAGCTTGGAGAATTCTCACTCGAAGATGTCTGGGAGCAGATCAACGTGAAACTGCTCCGGCGCCATCCGCATGTGTTTGGGGATGAGAAGGCGTCGAATATCGCCGAGGTTCGGGCCACCTGGGACGACATCAAAGCACGGGAGCCCGGGCGTGCGGCGCTGGATAACACGCAACTAGGCGAGCTCCTGCGGCTGCCTCGGTCAATGCCTGCTATGACCCGCGCGCTTCAACTTCTAGGATCCCCCAACGATACACCGCGACGATCGCCGCGCGGCGTCGACGAACAGGACATTGGTGACGCCTTACTCGCCCTTCTCGTTAAGGCGACACATCAAGGGGTCGACGCTGAGTTGGCCCTTTCTGAGGCGGTGCGGCGTTCGTGCAAAGCAGGAACGCTGGGCCTCGACTAGAGATCGACGCATGAGTGAAAGGAGACCGACCACGGTGTGGGAAGACAGTCAGCGAGAGGTCACCGGAAGGATCACGTGCGGCTCGCTTCGTGCCGACCACGACGGTGACAACATAGAGATCTCGGGCTGGGTACATCGACGCCGCGATCTCGGCGGCCTGATCTTTATCGACCTTCGAGACCGGTACGGCCTCACCCAGGTTGTCTTTAACCCGGAGAACTTTCCCGCCGCCCATGAGCGAGCGAGCGCGCTGCGGAACGAGTTCGTAGCCACGGTCAAGGGGACAGTTCGTCGCCGGCCTCCCGGGTCGGAAAACCCGAAGCTTCCCAAAGGCGAGGTCGAAGTCGAGGCAGCCAACCTGGACATACTGAGCACGTCGAAGACGCCGCCTTTTTATGTCAATGAAGAGGTTGACGTCGATGAGTCGCTGCGCCTGAAGCATCGCTACCTCGACCTTCGCCGGCCGAGCATGCAGCGCAACATCATTCTCCGACATCAGGTAGTGCGCCACATGCGCGAGCACCTGAACCAGCAGGCATTTATCGAAGTCGAGACGCCGCTGTTGATTAAGAGCACGCCAGAAGGCGCCCGTGACTTCCTGGTTCCGAGTAGCGGCTTTCCAGGAACCTTCTATGCACTACCGCAGTCGCCACAGCAGCTGAAGCAGTTGCTCATGATCGCGGGTCTCGATCGGTACTATCAGATCGCGCGCTGCTTCAGGGACGAGCCGCAGCGTGCCGACCGGCAGCCGGAGTTCACCCAGCTTGACATCGAGATGTCATTTGTCGACCAGGAAGACGTCATGGCCCTCATGGAGCCGCTCTACATTGAGCTCGTGACAATGTTCTCCACGAAGTCAATTCCGACGGTTCCTTTTTCTCGCTTGACCTATGCTGAAGCGATGGCTCGTTTCGGCAGCGACCGCCCGGACCTCCGGTACGGCATCGAGCTCAACGATGTCTCGGACGCGCTCCGAGATACGGAGTTTCAGGCGTTCGGAGGTGTGCTGTCGGGTGATGGGCAGGTCAAGGCCATCGTTGCCCCCGGTTGTGGCTCGTACACCCGACGCGAGATTGACGAACTCACCGGAATTGCGAGACAAGCTGGCGCTAAGGGCCTGGCGACGATCGCCGTTCAGAGTGACGGCCTCCGCTCACCGATTTCCAAGTTCCTGTCCCCGGAAGAACTGACGTCGCTGACGGAAGGTGTCAGCGCGGAGGTCGGCGATCTTGTGCTGATCGTCGCCGACCAGCCGAAGGTCGTCGCGAAGTCATTATCGGCCCTTCGCGAGCACATCGGGGAGCGCTTGCATCTGGCGGCGCCAGATGTGCTGTCGTTCTGCTGGGTTTACGATTTTCCGCTGCTTGAATGGGATGAGGAAGGTCATCGATGGGACGCCACGCATAACCCCTTCTCGGGTTACCACGAAGCAGATCGTCCACTGCTTGAGTCTGACCCGGGCGCGGTGCGCGCGAAGCAGTACGACCTCGTCGCGAACGGTTACGAGCTCGGAGGGGGCAGCATCCGCCTCCACCGGCGCGAGGATCAGGAGCAAATCTTCGGACTGATGGGCCACTCGCCGGCGCAGCAGGCATCTCGGTTCGGCGCCCTCCTCGATGCACTCGAATACGGCGCACCGCCCCACGGCGGCATCGCTATGGGGGTCGATCGAACTGTCATGCTACTGGCAGACGAGTTGAACATCAGAGAGATCATCGCGTTTCCGAAAAATCAACGTGGGCTGGACCTGATGTTCGCGGCCCCATCGACAGTCGACCCCGCACAAATTGATGATCTGGCCCTGGCGATCGTCGCCGCCAAGGCGGTTGATCCGTGGCAGTCATAAGGAACCGGTCCAGACAGTCGTCTTCTTGCCGCTCGGGTGACCCGGCGTGACGACGGACGGGACCCCTCGGTAACCGTCGACGGGCCAGGACGATGTGAAACGGCGGCGCAACAACAGACCACCGTCGTTACCTTGCCCTGAGGAGTTGCCGGGCAATTGCTTGCTCGTCCCAGTCGAGTTTCTGATCACCAACGAGGATACTTCGTTCGTGCCCTTTGCCGGCCAGGAGAACGCAATCGCCGGTTCGCGCGGCTTGGAACGCAGCCCGTATTGCCTCTCGTCGATCGGCGATACAAAAGAAGTGCGCTCCCTCGCTGGCGCCGGCCGCCATCGCTCCGCCTGCGATGTCGCGGATGATCTGGTTCGGGTCCTCGTAACGAGGATCCTCGTTGGTGAAGTAGCTGACATCAGCGAGCCGTGCCGCCACGGCGCCCTGCAGCGCCCTCTTCCCGACGTCGCGCTCTCCCGCACTGCCAAAGACGACGAGCAGTCGACCAGCCACGGTCAACGACCGGAGAAGGGCCAGGACTTTTGACAGAGATTCGGGCGTGTGGGCATAGTCGACGACGACTGAGAACGGCTGTCCCTCGTCAATGAGCGCCATCCTGCCCGGCACCGCCGGCGCCGCTCGCAATGCTTCTACGCCGGCATCGATCTCCACTCCCGCCGCAAGCGAGATACCTAATGCGCAGAGCGCGTTCTCGACGTTGAACGCGCCGAGCAGCGGCATCGTCACAACCCGTTCCGAATCATGCGCCACGTGGAGGTGGAAGCGAGTGCCAGTCAGACCGGTGACGACATGACTCGCGCTCAAGTCAACCGGCTTGCCGTCCCTGCTATAGATCAGCACCCGCGTCGATCCATGGGCATAGGGCGCCATCGCCATCGCGCCGCCGTCATCGGCGTTAATCACCGAAATGCCGCCGACCCGACCGACGCGCTCAAAGAGCATCGCCTTGGCACGCCGGTAAGCGTCGATCGTTCCGTGGTACTCAAGATGTTCGCGGGTGATGTTGGTCACTGCACCGATTCGGAACGTCACCCCGTCGAGCCGGTGCATCGCCAGGCCGTGCGACGTCGCTTCAACAATGGCGAACTCCACCTGGTGCTCGACCATCATCCTGAGATACCCATGAACGTCAGTCGATTCCGGGGTCGTCTGGCGCACCCCGCTGGGGACCTCTTGACCGGCGACGCGGACGCCGGTCGTTCCGATGAGTCCCGTTCGAAAGCCAGCGGCATCGAGAATCGCTGATGCCAAAAAGCTGGTGGTCGTCTTACCATCTGTCCCGGTGATGCCGACGACGGTCAGCTCTCGCGACGGGTGGCCGTAGAACTCCGCTGCGGCCCGTGCCAACGCCGCCCGGGTCTCCGGGACGACGATCGACCCAACTGGAAGCGTGCGCTCCTCCTCTGTGAGGAGAGCAGCCGCGCCGCGTTGGACCGCATCGGCAACAAAACGGTGGCCATCAGCAGCAGATCCACGGAGGGCGGCAAAGAGTGTCCCTGAGGTGACTTGCCTTGAGTCGTAGCTAAGTCCGGTAATCAACACTCCCGGGTCGCCGACGACACGTCCGCCAGCCGCTGCAGCGAGCTGCCCAAGTGACATTGACCGGGGTGATGCTGCCATCGGTTCAGCCGGTCGTGCTGTAGATGGAGCGGACGACCGACGCGAGCAGCGGATGGTACCGTCGCTCAAGGGTCGGAGCTGAGTCAACGATGCTGCCACCGAACCGCACTTTGAACTCATAGAGTCCCCGCCAGTCGTCGCCTTTAGTTCCCGCCAGGCGGTTCCCATCTTCGACCTGCACGCTGACAGGATCGACCTTCGGGATGCCCCATAGGTCGTATTCCTTGCAGCCGAGGTCCCGGGACCATTGCATCGCCGCAAACTGGAGAAAAAAACCGGCACCGTGGGCTCGGTGCCGCGTCGACGACGCCCCATACATATAGATCGCTTGAGTTCCGAACCGGGCGGCAATCAGTCCGGCGGCATCTTCGCCAGCAATAGTGGCAAAAAGTAGGGTGGCGTCCGGCCCAAATAGCCTCAAAAAATCGTCATAATATTGTCTACTGTGCACGCCAAATTCATTCCTCGATGCCGTATCGAGGAGCAGCTGATAGAACCGGTCGATGGCCTTTGGCGCATCGCCCCCCGGTTCAATGGCGACCCCCCGACGCTGCGCCAGTCGAATGTTATAGCGCGTCTTCTGGTGCATCTGGTTGAGGAGATCGTCATCCTCCAGCAGCGGAACCTTCACGGTTCGCGCCGGTTGGATGTGAGCCGGACCGCGTACGAAGCCTTCATCCCGGTACGCCCCGGTGAAGGGTAGGGATTGCTCAGGCTCGACGATCAGGAAGAGCGCCCGGTGATCGCGGCAAGCCGCGTCGATCCGTCGGAATAAGTGGCGTGCGGACGTGGCATCCTTTACACCGACGGGACCACGAGGCAGATAGCCGATCGATGCCGGTCCACGGTGTCTGAAGAGAACCTGCGCCAGAGGCGATTCGTCAGTGTCATCCGAGACGATACGCTCGACAGACCAGCCGTGACGACGCTTGAAGTCGCCCCACCGTGCAGACTGCAAGAGATGACCGGACCGCGCCCGGACTGAGGAGTCCCAACGCTCCGCGGTCCAGCCATGCGGGAAGGCCTGCTCGTCAGGTCCTGCAACTGTTACGGCGCGGGTTCCGGTTGGGTCAACACCACTTTCTGCCATCATCCGGGCGTCGGCAGGAAGTCTTCCGAAACCATGGCCTCCTCGATGGCCTCATCGTAGATGTCTGCCTCATCCTCCCCGGCAAGATCTCGAAGTCGACGCAGTGCCGCGGCGGCCGGCCGACCACCGATCTGGCCTAACGCGGTCACTGCAGCGAGCCGGATTTCGGCTTCATCGTCCTGGGCAATCTCCGAAAGGATCGGTGTCGCCCGATCGTCGCCGAGTAGTCCAGCAGCGCGAACCGCCTCCAGGCGGATCTCCGGCTCGGCGTTATGGAGCTCGCCCAGCACCGCCATCACCCACCGGCGGGAATAGCTCTTCCCCATCGCGAAAAGCGCGCTGGCCATCTCGCCGTCATCACCGGACTCGTACGCTGCCTCGATAGCCGACTCCACGCGCGGATCGTCCGCAAGGGAACCCAGCGACTCGACGACCCTGCGGCGCAGGGTGTATGGCGGATCGCCACTCTCAAGGATAAGCAGCATTTGTTGGCGTAGATGGGAGACAACGTCCGGCGAAAGAGCTCCCTCCGCCGCGATCGCGGTGAACGTGCCGAGTGCCCGCGCCGCCTCTGCCTGAACGTCGATAGACTCGTCGCTCAGCAAGAGATCCAGGAAGATCGGAAGCAGGTCGATCCGATCGTCTTCCCATAGGCCGGCTATCGCAAGTTGCCGGACCACCGCCGACTCGTCATAGAGTGCAAGGCGCAGAACGCGACCAAAATTGAGGTCGAACCGTTCCTCCACGGCATCATTGATCATTTGAATGACGCCGACTCGAACGCGCTCGTCCAGCGATGACCAGGCGTCAGACAACGTTCGCGATCCCTCACGATCGAGATCGGAGAGCGAGTCGATTCGAAAGCCCCGAACATCACCGAGCCGAAGCGTCTCAAGGGCAGTTTGCAGCTGCCCCCGTCGATCAGGGGGTTCCACCGGGAACATAGGTGTAGGCATCGGCACCGTCAGGATCGCGCGAGAACGCACCACTGTCGTCCTTGTCAAGGATCGACCGGAACAACTTTTCGGAGAACGGCCGCTCGATATTGACGGCCGCGAAGAGATCATCAAAGGACGACCAGTAGCCACCTTCACGTTGCTCGCCCACCCGTTCAAAGGTGGCGGCAACCACCGTCTCCGGTCGGCGCCGCGCCTTCTCGTCGAGAGGCTTCTCGGAGGCAAGGCGCGGGAAACGCTCTTCCGTCAGGAGAAACGCCGGGTCGACACCACACGCGTAGGTCGTGGGGCGGAACACATACCGCTGGGCTCGTCGCTCATCAAGCTCCAGCAATCGACCCTGCTGATTTGGCTCCTTGAGGTACTCCACCAGATAGTGCCCGTCGTTCTCAGTGCGGTTGATCGAGAGCACTGCGCCGGGAACAAGATTCTCCGCGTAGAAATCGTCGAGGCCAAGAATAAATCCACCGCGATTTGGTGTGGAATAACGGAGCTCGACGAGATAGGTCGTGTAGGACTGGGGCGTCTCAAATGTCAACACTGACGACCGCTGGTTCGGTTCAACCGGTGCGGGCAGAACCGCTTTGAGCGCAGCGTTATATGGGAGAAGACCATGCTCGTACTCATAGAACGTGAGGACGTGATCGACCGTACTTGCTGACCTTGCCGTGACGTCGGCACCCTCCTCGTCGAGCAAATACCGGTAATCGGTTCCAATCTCATTTGGCTTACGACGCGTGGTGCCGATCTGCGGCAGATTGGTCGTGCTCCAGAAACGCTGAGTTGACGTCCCAACGAAGTCGAACTCGCGATGCTCCTTCGCGAGCCGGACGTTGATCGCGAAGCGCGTGAGGTCGAACTCCTGGGTACCTGGACGCACGCCAAGAACGTCCTGCACCAGCACATCGTCCGTAAGCGGCTGCTCTTGCTCCTGGATATAGTCTTTGAGTCGCCGCAGATCGTTCCGGCTGAATCGCGGGACGCGATCCTCCATCATCCAGAAATCGCCGAAGTTCGCCACGCGGATATCACCCTGCAAGCGTGTGCGGACGGCTTCTGCAAGGTCGAGGTCGTCGACCCCGGTCACATCGGTCGAAGGAGCCACCGGGAGTGTGATGGTCCGGGCCGCTGTCGGCTCAGCGACGGCTGGCTCGACATCGGGAAGGAAGACATCCTCTTCGTCCGCTCCCGGAACCTCTATCTCGTCCGACGACAGGTCGACGATTGCCGCTTCCGCCTCGGCCGCTATCTGTTTCGTATGCTCGAGGATATCCCGTTCTTCTTCCTCGTCCGGACCTAGACCTTCAAGGATCGACGGCAGCGACGCCCACGACGGATCCACGCGTGGCCGCTCGCGCACTGGTTGAACGGGACGCTCCGGCTTGGGTTGCGGGGTCATAAAGCGCTGAGCGAAAGAGTGAGAGACGCCAGGCGCGATGTCGCGCGGAGCGCTTCCATTCGCGGTCGTGCTGACGAAGGTCTCGCCATCAACTTCTTCGAGGAAGAAAACGTCCGGATTGGCCGCGATAGCTTTGAGCAAGGCGTTGCCGGTAGTAGCGTGATCCTCGTGGTCAAGAAATGCAGAGATGGACGCGACGGAGACGCGAATAGTCGAATCGCGGGACATGAACTGCCCATGTGTTCGAAGGAGGCTCAGCAGCCGCTTTGCGAGCGATCGTTCCTTGGGAGTTCCGTCGAGTTTCACCTGAGTGTCTTCTTGATACCCTAACATCGTCCTCTAATCTCCTTTAGAACCGCAGCGTGGGATTGGTCAAAATGGGCATAGACGAGGTGCACAAGGTTCGTGCACGAACCAATCGTCAGGATCGGGTTGAGGGTCGACGAAGAGCGTCGATTAATTCCTGGGTTGTTACTGGCCGGGTGGAGTTGCGCAGCAGGGTCAAGAGCAAGGTCACGTCGTCATCAGTCAGTCGAATGGGGCTTGCCAATACATCACCATCTGAGAGGGCACACTGACCCGGCGGACACGAGAACCGGTCAAGTGTAACGGGCCAGGTCGCTCACCGCCACCGACGACTACCTCGCCGTCGCGAACCAACCCTCGATGGTTCGAAAATCTGTGTGCTAAACTCCGGAGAGTTTGCAACCATTCCCCGATAGCTCAACGGTAGAGCGACCGGCTGTTAACCGGTAGGTTCTAGGTTCGAATCCTAGTCGGGGAGCCACTTCGTCGCCGACCAATACCCCACCCTCGTCGAGCACAGATCACTGGCTTCACCTGCGACTGGGTAGGGGCAAAGATCACCATGACCGCAGCAGACGACGTCCGTGAATAACTATGGAGATTGGAGAGCGATATGGATGTCTACCGGCATTTTATCGACGGTCAGTGGCGGTATGGCCGCGACGGTCAGACATTCGAGCGGCGCAATCCGGCCACCGGTGACATGGTCGGTCAGTACGCCGCCGGTGACGCACGCGATGTTGACGCCGCCGTTGGAGCAGCGTCGAAGGCGTTTGACTCCTGGCGCCGGTACCCCGCGCCGAAGCGAGGAGAAATTTTGTTCCGTGCGGCGCAGTTGCTCGAAGGTCGCAAAGAGCAACTGGCTCGCGAGATGACCGAGGAGATGGGCAAGGTCATCAGCGAGGCGCGTGGCGACGTCCAGGAAGCGATCGACATGACCTATTACATGGCCGGCGAAGGCCGACGGCTCTATGGTCAGACCACGCCATCGGAGCTGCGCGACAAGTTCAACATGTCGATCCGCAAGCCGATCGGCGTCTGCGGCGTCGTGACGCCGTGGAACTTCCCAATGGCCATCCCATCCTGGAAAATCATGCCGGCTTTGATCGCCGGCAACACCGTGGTCTTCAAACCCGCCAGCTACACCCCGCGGAGTGGCGTCAGGCTTGTCGAGATCTTCCAGGAGGCGGGCCTGCCTGATGGAGTGGTTAACCTCGTGATGGGGACCGGGAGCGAGGTGGGCAACCACATCGCGTCTCACCCCGGCGTGGCCCTCCTCTCCTTTACCGGCTCCAATGAGACCGGATCAGCCGTCGCCGCGATGGCTGCTCGCGGGAACAAGCGCCTCTCACTTGAGATGGGCGGCAAGAACGCCGTCATCGTGATGGACGACGCCGATCTTGACCTGGCCACGGACGGCATCCTCTGGAGTGCCTTCGGGACATCGGGGCAACGTTGCACCGCCGCCAGCCGTGTGATCGTTCACCGATCAGTGCAGGCTAACCTGTCTGAACGAATCGTTACCCGGGTAGAGGCGATGACGGTCGGCAACGGCTTAGACGATGCGACCGACATCGGACCAGTCGTCAGCGAGAAGCAACTTTCCCGCGTTCACTCCTACATTGATATTGGGCGTGACGAAGGAGCGGTCCTCAAGACGGGAGGTGATATCGCCCAGGACGGTCCGCTCGCTCGCGGGTTCTTCCACCGACCCACCGTCTTCGACGACGTGCGCCCGGACATGCGTGTCGCGCAGGAGGAGATCTTCGGACCCGTGACGGCTCTTCTCCCCGTGGACTCACTCAATGAGGCCATCGACGTTGCGAACGGTGTGCAGTACGGCTTGTCCGCGTCTATCTTCACAGCTGACATCAACGCGGCATTCCGGGCCATGCAGGACATTTTCACCGGCATCCTGTACGTCAACGCCGGCACCATTGGAGCCGAGATCCATCTCCCATTCGGCGGCACCAAGGCGACCGGAAACGGCCATCGCGAAGCCGGCACGGCGGCACTCGACTTTTTCACCGAGTGGCAGAGTATCTACATCGACTACAGCGGCCACCTACAACGAGCACAGATCGACCCGGTGGCGGCGGTGGAGGCACCGAGTTGAAGCTGGACGCCCGGTGCCAGCACCGCCGTTGCTCGCCGCACGCCCAGGGATTACCCGCCCGGTATTAAATCGAGTAGTTCGCCGTCGCCTCTCCGAGCCTGGCCCGTTCGACCAGTCCTGAGAGAGTAACCTCCTGCAAGAAGGTCATCGACCGAGTCTGTAGCTCGTGCCAAACATCATGGACGACATCGCCAGGCATGGCGCCGTCAGGGTGGGGATGGGCTCGAGTATCCGGGCCATCGAGGATAATCAGCGCGTCCCAGATCGTGATCTCACCTGGATCTCGAACGAGTTCATGACCGCCGAGTGGACCGCGGGTACTACGAACGAGTCCGCCGCGATTAAGTAATCCGAGCACCTGATGCAGGTAGGCTTCCGGCACCCCCTGGCGGTTGGCGATGTCACGACTTTGTGTTGGACCCTTCCCGTAACGCTCGGCAAGGTCAAACAGTGCTCGCACGCCGTAGTCCGCCCGGCTGGAGACGCGCATTCAGCACCTCGTTCATCCGACCCGCACGGTACCCTTCCAAATCAAGAACGACGTACCGATACCCGCTCGAACGCACGGCCTCGACAATCTCGTCGCTCATCTCAATGGCCCGTTGCATCTGATCGACGGGAATCTCAAGCCTCGCAAGTTCATCGTGGTGCCGCACGCGGAACCCACGGAACCCGAGCCGACGAAGCGCGGTCTCCGCGGAACCGACCTGGCGCAGCTTCTCGACCGTAATGGGATCGCCGTAGGCAAACCGCGAGGAGAGACACGCCACCGCTGGCTTGTCCCAGGTAGGCAACCCGAGCTCCTGGGAGATCACGCGTATCTCGGACTTATGAAGTCCGACCTCCTGAAGGGGGCTTCGAACCCCGAGATCGCGGGCCGCCCGCATGCCAGGCCGAAAATCGTCCAGATCGTCGGCATTGGCGCCATCGACCACGGTTTGGAGTCCTCGCTCATGAGCAACCTGATTGAGCCGTGAATACAGCTCGGTCTTGCAGAAAAAGCACCGCTGGTGGCTGTTGTTGGCGTATCGCGGGTCCGTGAGCTCCATCGTTGAAACAATCAGATGCTCGACGCCGATGGAGGCAGCGAGCACTTTCGCGTCGTCCATCTCTTCGTCCGCGTAGGTCTGGGAGAGTCCCGTCGCCGCCACCGCCCGGGCGCCAACCGCCTCATGAGCGGCACGAAGCACCAATGTACTGTCGACACCGCCAGAGAAGGCGACGAGGACCGACTCCATCTCGGTCAGCAATGCTTTGAGATCGTCATATTTGCCTGCCGTTGACCGCTCCACTGTTTCCTCATTACTAGGGTGCTCGTGTCCTTTCGGCGCAGCTCGTTGATAGCGCCGCGGACGGCATCATGCTAGCAGCCACGGCGGAAGTGCCGCAACCGGCGATGCTACGGCGCGATGGCACCGTATAATCCATCGCTCACTACGAGAAAGCTCACACCGGAGGACCGGTGTGCCGTCCCGGGGGATGCCTTGGCCCGACTTATTAGGGCGCGACTGCTTCAGCTCGTACCGCTCCTTTTTGGCATTACCTTCGCGACGTACGCGATCGTCAACCTGGTCCCTGGTAGTCCGCTCAACTCACTGGAGATGAACCCGCGCGTGAAGCCCGCGGACATCGCGCGAGCGCGTGTCAACCTCGGGCTTGATAAGCCGTGGCCGGTTCGCTATTTCGTGTGGTTGCGGCACGCGGCGCGCGGCGACCTCGGTGTGTCGCTGGCCGATTCCACGCCGGTCGCCGATCGCATCCTAGCGGTCCTCCCCAATACATTGTTACTCACGGGCTCATCCCTCGTCATCGCGCTCGTGCTCTCGGTTCCGCTGGGCGTTCTCTCGGCGGTGAAGCACAACTCGCTCATCGATCACATCGTTACCGTGGGGGCTCTCGCCGCCTACGCCATTCCATCGTTTTGGCTGGCGTTCCTGGCGATCATCTTGTTCTCGGTGCAGTTCCACGAATGGGGCCTGCCATCACTTCCAGTCAGCGGCTCCTACGATCTTCGTGGCGGAGGGGACCTGGTCGATCGGCTGCGGCATCTGATCCTCCCCTCGCTGACCCTTGGAGTCGTCGAGCTGGCGGGCTGGACGCGCTACATCCGGTCCTCAATGCTGGAGGTCATCGGCCAGGACTTCATCCAGACGGCCCGATCGAAAGGATTGCGGGAGCGCTCCGTCCTCTATCGACATGCGTTCCGAAATGCGGTGCTGCCGCTCGTCACGCTGGTTGGGTTGTCCCTTCCGAGCTTGTTCGGTGGGGCATTCATCACGGAATCGATCTTTTCCTGGAACGGGATGGGGCTCCTTGCGGTCAAAGCAGCCCGGGCCAACGACTATCCGATGATCATGGGGGCAGCGCTCATGTTTGCCATCCTCACCATTGCCGGCAATCTCATCGCCGACCTTCTCTACGCCGTACTTGATCCACGCATTCGGTATGGAAACCGGTGAGGCCCGCGCCTCCGGTGCGTGGCGAACCTTCACCTCCACGTGCGAAGGCTGCGGGTACACCCGGGCACGGACGTCAGGCACATGGCACATCTCATTTCCAGCCTGGGTCGTGGCGACGCGCTCGATCGTTGCGGCGATTCCTCGCAAACCGCGTCGCAGTGCTCGCCCTGATCGTGCTTCTCGCGATTATCTGCTTCGTCCTGTCAGCCGGTGCGATCTCGGCGCTCACCGGTTTCTCGCCGGCCCGGGGCGATCTCCGACAGCCGCTCTTGCCTCCACTGACCGGTGGTCATCTCCTTGGCACGGATAGCAGCGGTCGCGATCTGCTGGTGCGTCTCTCCTATGGAGGGCGCACGTCGCTCCTGGTGGCGGGTGTCGCCGCGTTTACGACCCTTATCATCGGCGGCGGGATTGGCTCGCTGTCCGGGTATGCTGGCGGGTGGGTCGACACTGTGTTGATGCGGGTCGTCGATGTGCTCCTCGCGTTGCCGGGTCTGTCGATCCTGATCCTCATCTCGGTCCTCTACCAACCCGGAACGATCGGACTGGCCCTGCTCCTCGCGGGTCTCGGCTGGACCGGGATCGCCCGTATCGTTCGCGGCGAGGTGCTTTCCCTTCGGTCACGCGACTTCGTTGATGCCGCTCGGATGTCCGGCGCGCCAGACCACTACATCATCCGCCGTCACATCCTGCCGAATGTCCTGCCGACCATGGTGGTCTGGACCTCACTCGCAATACCCGGGCTTGTCCTGACCGAGGCCGGACTGAGTTTCCTTGGATTTGGTGTGCAGATCCCGACGCCGTCGTGGGGCAACATGCTCGAGCAAGCGAAAGATTTCTATACTGACTCATGGACTAACGTGTTCATTCCAGGGTGCATGATCTACGCAACCGTGCTCGCCATCAGTCTTGTCGGCAATGGGTTGCGCGACGCGATCGACCCACGCGGGCGGCAGGTGCCGTGACCACCCCGGATCAGCAGTCGGCCGCACCCTTCGAGTCGCGCTCCCAGACCCCTGCCGGCGGCCTGTCAGGCCACCGCACGCCTCGATGGCGGCGACTGATTCCGGTTATCGTTATAGCCATTCTCGGACTGTCGGTGACCGTAATCGCACGGGACGCCAGACAGATCGGTGCTGCACTCCAAGGTTTTGACTGGCGCCTGCTTGTGCCTGTCCTCATGCTCACGCTGTGGAACTACGGATGGCGGTTTTTGAAGTGGCGCCGCTACTTACGGCAGGTCGGCGCTGACAACGTATCGCCGCGGGTGAGCGTCCTCGTCTTCCTTTCAGCCTTTAGCATGTCGGTCACACCGGGCAAAATCGGAGAGCTGATCAAAGCGACCGAGTTGCGACGGCTTCACGGCACACCAGTCTCCGAGACGACGGCCATCGTCGCCGCCGAGCGGCTGACCGATGCCGCGGCGATGCTCATCCTAGCATCCGTCGGCGCGTATCAGTTCGCTCAGGCTCGGTCGCTGCTCGTTGCCACCGCGTTCCTGGCGGCATTAGGTATCGCGCTCTTGCAGCGTCCGCGGCCACTTCTTGCCTTACTCGATCGTCTCCCGTCGTTACCGGTCGCCGGGCGGCCCCGCGACCATGCTGCCTCCTTTTTCTCGACCGTGGGGCCATTGATGGGTCTGCCGAGTTTCGCGGCGGCCACCGCGATCGGCGTCGTCGCATGGCTGGGGGAATGCGCCGCACTGTTCGTGATCCTGGTCGGGTTTGATCTTCCGCCGTCGTGGCATCTCTTCTTCGTTGCCGTGTTTACCCTGGCCGTCTCGTCCCTTGCCGGTGCCCTTTCCTTATTACCGGGAGGACTCGGCGTTGCGGAGGCCAGTGTCGCCGGTCTTCTGCTGTTGCTCGTTCATAACGATCAGATGACCGGCAGCGTGGCGACATCCGCGACGCTTATCATCCGTTTCGCAACGCTTTGGTTCGCCGTCGCCCTGGGAGCGGCGGCCCTCTGGCTATCACGACGGCTGCCAGCGGGCGAGATGCCAGGCGGCATGTGCTAGCGGACGCCCCAGCTGTCGTAAACCGTTAGTTGGTTCGCCCACGCCGTCGCTGACAACAAGAAAGGGCTTTGTCATCGGCATCACATGCACGTCATGCGGTCACGAAAACCTGGCCGACAGTCGATTCTGTGCCCAATGTGGTAAGCCCCTCGTTGAACCAGCGGTATCGCCTCAGGGGACGGAGACCGAGGCATCGTCCGCTCCTGAACAGACCGCGGGTGAGACCGATCCGTTCGCGCCGGAACCGTCGATGTTCTCGGATAAACCGGCTCCTGACCTCCCGGCAACTGCACCCGAATGGCGGATGTCCGACGCTGGGCCGCTTCCAGAATCGAACCGGCGACGGCGCACCTGGCTCTGGGTGCTGCTCGGCATTCTTGGGGCATGTTTGCTCGTCTGCATCGGCCTGCTCGTCTGGGGGAATACCATCGGCGAAGGAACGATCAGCAACCTCGCCACGAGAGCCGCCAGCGAAGCGACCGCGAAAGCCGGTCCGTAGCCCCCTGTGGTTCCTCACAATGGATTCATGACCAAACGTTGATGACCGTTCGAGACCTTGCCGTTCACGCCCGGCTGTAGCCGCCGGCACGCAGTGGCGATGCCTGCATCTCTTGAGGTACTGTTGTCAAGCATGGTAGTCGCCGTTGAAGGCGTGAATCAGCTATGATGCTTGGATTGATCGTACCGGACAGCATGGAGGTACCACCCTGATGAACGACGGAGCCAAGGTGAGTCAAGAGCTCATCGATCGGTTGCACCGGGCCACGATGAACCGCCGGCAGATGCTTTATCGTGCAGGCGTGCTCGGCGTCTCGGCCGGAACGGTTGGCCTGCGGTCAGTCTCCGCTCAGGATGCTACCTCGTCGGCTGGTGGCGGCTCCCCACAACAGTCAATCACCCGCGAGGAGTACAAGCAACAGCTGCAAGAGAAGTTCCCCATTCCTGACGACGCCCCTCAGGGCGGCACGTTCATCTACGGCGAGTCGACCGATATCGGCACGACCAACCTCATGCTGGGCAGTGATGACCCCACCAATCCCATCATTGGTCTGGTTCAGGAAGGGCTGACCGGTTCAAGCCCAGTCGATGGTCAATACGTGCCTGGCCTCGCGGATTCGTGGGACATATCAGGCGACGGACTGACCTACACCTATCAGCTGACAGACAAGGCCAAGTGGCACGATGGCGAAGCGTTCACCGCTGACGACGTGATCTTCAGTATGGACGCGCAGTCGAACCCAGACACGGGAAGCTCGTACACCGGAAGCTTCACCAACACCGTCAAGGCCTATAAGAAGCTTGACGACCATACCGTCGAGGTAACGGCCGTCGATGTCTTCGCGCCCGTAGTGTTCCTCGGAAATTCCTACTGCCCGATCGTTCCCAAGCACCTCTGGGAGAACGTGGAGTTCTCCAAGTGGGCGTCAGACCCCGGGAGCACCGGTCAGGACCCGTCACGGGTGATCGGTACCGGACCGTTTAAGTTCCAGGAATGGGTCCAGGGTGAAAAGCTCACCCTCATCCGGAACGACGAATACTGGGACGATGTGCCGAATATCGATACGTTCATCTTGCAGGTTTGGCCGGATGACGCGTCCGCTATCGAGGCGCTTCGCGCCGGCGACATCGATCTGGTCAACAACCCGCCCCCTGCCGATGTCGAGTCACTCCAGGCAGAAGACAACATCGAAGTTGCGATCTACGACACGTACGACTTCGGCTTCTGGGCGTATAACCTGGACCCCACGAAGACCAAAGTCTTCCAAGACGTTGAAGTGCGGCAGGCGCTGATCTACGCCGTTGATCGGCAGTCGATCGTCGACAACATTCAGCTTGGTCTTGCCGAAGTGGCTCAAGGGAGTCAGGCGAAGCTCTCGGTGGCCTATGCGCCGGACAAGATTCGGACCAAGTATGACTTCGATGCGGAGAAGGCTCAGCAACTCCTCGACTCCGCGGGCTGGGCATTACCCAGTGGTGGCAAGATCCGAGAGAAGGATGGGCAGAAGCTCTCGTTCGCGCTGATGTACCCGACCGGGAATGCGGCGACCGAGCAGCAGATCGCGTTCATTCAAGAATCGTGGGCCAAGATCGGCGTCGAGGCAAAGCCAAACCCGGTGGACTTTGGCTCGGTCCTGGTGCCGACGATCACCGACACGTTCGACTACGAGATGGTCGTTCTCGGCTTTAGCTGGGACGTCACCGGCGATCAAAGCGCCATGTTCAGCTCCGACCAATACAAGGTTGGCTTCAACTTCATGAAGTACTCCAACCCGAAGGTTGATGAACTGAACAAGCAGGCCAACCGTGAGCTTGATCCTGAGAAGCGTCGCGATCTCCTGATCGAGTCTGCGAATCTCGTCAACGACGACGCACCGGTCGGCATCATCTCATTCCGACAGGACCGGACGGCCTACAACATCCGGGCGAAGGGCTACACGCCGAACGACCTGGCTGGTTGGCAGTGGCCGTTCCAGTACCTGTACATCGAGGAGTAGAGTTCTAGATAGCAAAACGAGGGCGGCCTGTGCCGCCCTCGTTTTACTTTTCACGCTACCTCGGTCGCGGTGCTGACGATTTCAGAGACGAGCGAGTGAAGACCAGATGAGTGCTTTCGTCGTCCGCCGGATGCTTCAGCTCTTCCCACTCCTCCTGGGAATCTCGTTTCTGACGTTTGCGATCATCAACCTCGTTCCAGGAAGTCCGCTCGCGCGGCAGCAGATCAACCCGCGCATGAAGGCAGAGGATATCGTTCGGATCCAGGAGAATCTGGGGCTGAACGAGCCATGGCCGAAGCGCTATATCATCTGGCTCAATAACTTCGCTCACGCTGACCTCGGTCTCTCGCTCATCAATCAGACTCCGGTTCGAGACCGCATTCTGAATGTGCTACCGAACACGCTACTGCTGTCCGGCCTTGCCTTTTTCCTGGCCCTCGTTATCTCGGTCCCGATCGGTGTCGTCTCGGCGCTGAAACGCAATTCGCTGTTTGACAATGCGACCACCGTCAGCACCGTTGCGGCATTCGCCATTCCAAGCGTCTGGCTCGGTTTGCTGCTACTCATCCTCTTCTCGGTCAAATTCCGGGAATGGGGTCTTCCATACCTTCCCGTCGGCGGCATGCGAAATATGCGGGGTGAAAGTGGGTTCGTTGATCGTGTCCAGCACCTCATTTTGCCGACCATCTCGCTGGCATTGGTGCAACTCGCGGTATGGACCCGTTATATTCGATCGTCAATGCTTGAAGTGATTCGGCAAGACTTCGTCCGGACGGCGATGGCCAAGGGGCTCAAGGATCGCTCCGTCTATATGGGTCACGCCTTTCGCAACGCCTTACTGCCGCTCATCACGCTTCTCGGTCTTTCCGTCCCGGACTTGCTCGCTGGCTCTCTCGTTGTGGAGACAATCTTTGGCTGGAATGGAATGGGACGACTGACCGTTGCGTCCACCCAACAGAGTGACTACACCATGATTATGGGCACAACGATTATATTCGCCCTTCTAACGATCCTGGGAAACCTTTTCGCCGACATCGCCTACGCGCTCTTCGATCCACGAATTCGCTACGATTAGACGCGCCGCGGTAACCGGGGAGTAGTCCGAGTATGGCGCAGCAATCTGAGACACTCTCTACGGTCAATGAGAGTAGTGATCGCGTTCAGAGAAATGCGGCCGAGCAAGCGTTGTCTCGAACGCATCTCATATCCACTCCCGGCTTTTACCGCCGTGCCTGGCGCCGGTTTTATCGCAATCGCTTGGTGATGGTGGCGTTTTTCATTCTGGTGCTCGTCATTCTCTTTGTCCTGACGGCAGGTCTGGTGTCTCAGTACGTTACGCATAAGAGCTACCAGGAGAATCACCTGGCCGAGAAGCTGAGCCCGGTCATGAAGAACGGATACATTCTCGGCGCTGACAACAACGGTCGGGACATCCTCACTCGACTTGCGTATGGGGGCCGAGTCTCCCTGCTGATTGCGATTCTGGCCGCTGCGTCGACTCTGACAATCGGAGGGACCATTGGAGCGATTGCCGGTTTTTTCGGAGGCTGGATTGACTCGGTTCTGATGCGTCTGGTCGACGTGCTGCTCTCGATCCCAACGCTATCGTTGCTGATCCTGATCTCGGTTCTCTACCGGCCCAATTTCTGGGTGCTGGCCCTCGTCATCGCGTCGGTAAGCTGGCCAGGCGTGGCACGCCTCATCCGTGGAGAGGTGTTGTCGCTCCGACGTCGAGACTTCATCGACGCCGCTCGCGTCCTCGGGGGCAGTAACGGTCGCATCATCTGGCGACACATCATCCCCAATGTGGTGCCACTGGTCATCGTCTGGGCGTCGCTTGTCGTCCCCGGGCTGATTCTTACCGAAGCCTCCCTCAGCTTTCTCGGTTTGGGGGTTCACGTTCCGACCCCCTCCTGGGGCAACATGCTGGAAGAAGCACGCGAAAGTTACCGTCAGGCGTGGACCAATGTCTTCTTCCCCGGCTTCATGATCTACATTACCGTTCTTGCATTGAATATCGTCGGCAATGGTCTTCGGGACGCGCTCGACCCGCGCTTGAACGACTGACCCGCAGTTCCCTCGATCATCGGAAACACTACGGGCGGAATCGTACGATTCCGCCCGTATCGTGTCTAAACAGCGAGCAACGCTGAAAGGAGTTACTCGTCGCGGCGGTCGAACGCCGGTCGTGGTCGACTATCGGCCGGTCGGCTCGTCATGCCGCCCTCGGACTCCGCTCGCGGTCGGGCGGGTCCGTCATCTCGCGGACGCTCGCGCTCCCGGTCGAAGTCGCGACGCGGTCCGCGGTCTCCAAATCCTTCGCGGCGTGGACCCCGCTCCGGTTTGGGCTCCGGCAGCTCGCCGGTGATCGCGGCCCGCCGGGAGAGACTGACTTTCCCGTTCGGCGCCACCTCGGTCACCATGACGGTGATCTCGTCACCGACATTGACCACATCCTCAACTCGATTAACCCGGATGGCCGGATCTTCTGACAGCTCCGAGATATGGACCAATCCGTCTTTACCGGGGACGAGTTCGACAAAGGCGCCATAGGGCATCACGCTGACAACTTTGCCCGTGTATTTCTCGCCGCGCTCGATCCGTATCTCCTGTGTCAGGCCCAAGATCTTCTGCACCGCGCGCTCGGCGCCAGCTGGATCGGACGATGAGACCGAGACTGAGCCGTCGTCGCCGATGTCGATCTTGGTGCCAGTCTCGTCCTGAATCGACCGGATCATCTTCCCGCCCGGACCGATGATCGCTCCAATCTTCTCGGGATTCACTTTCACCTGAATGACACGCGGCGCCAGCGCGGAAAGACCCGCGCGCGGCTCAGCCAGGGTTTCGAGCATCTTGCCGAGGATGAAGAGCCGTCCGGTATGCGCCTGGTCCAGCGCCTGGCGCATGATCTCCGGCGTGATCCCCTTGACTTTGATATCCATCTGAATCGCCGTGACGCCGTCGGCGGTGCCGGCGACTTTGAAGTCCATATCGCCGAGCGCGTCCTCCATCCCCTGAATGTCAGTGAGGACGGTGAACTGGCCATCGTCGGCGTTCGTGATCAGACCCATCGCCACACCGGCCACGGGCTTTGTGATCGGCACTCCGGCGTCCATCAGTGCCAGGGTGCTGCCGCAGACGCTCGCCATTGAGGTCGAGCCGTTGGAGCTGACGACATCGGAGACAAGCCGCATCGTGTACGGGAATGACCCCTCATCCGGGATAACCGCCAGCAGGGCCCGCTCGGCAAGCGCGCCATGTCCGATATCGCGTCGTCCGGGCCCACGCATCCGGCGGACCTCACCGACGCTGTAGGGCGGGAAATTATAATGGTGGATATAGCGTTTGCCCTGCGTCGGACTGATGGAGTCGAGGCGTTGTGCTTCACCGGTCGAACCTAGGGTGACCGTGCTCAGCACCTGAGTCTGACCGCGCGTAAAGATTGCGGAGCCGTGGGTTCGTGGCAGATATCCCACCTCGCTCCAAATCGGACGGATCTCATCTGGACGACGGCCGTCCGGTCGGAGTCCGTTTCGGAGAATACCGCCGCGCACTTCCTGTTTGAGCAGCGATTCATAGACGTCCGCAACGTCCTTTGCCGCAAAAGCGGGGGCTTCACCATTCACTGGGGTCGCCAACCGGTCGATCAACTCGCGTTTCAGTTCGCTGGTGCCCTCAAGGCGATCGACCTTGTCGGCATTGTGCACAGCCTCGCGGAGCCGGTCGCCCACCATCGCTTCAACCGCGGAAACGAGCGGGGCGTTTGGCGCCGGTGCCTCGTAGGGCCATTTCTCCTTGCCGATCTCCGTGGCAAGCTCCCGCTGCATCTCAGTGACGCGCCGGATCTCCTCATGGGCGGCAACAATCGCCTCAAGGAGGACATCCTCCGCCACCTGGTCGGCTTCCCCCTCCACCATCATGATCGCGTCGGCGGTGCCGGCGACGACCAGATCGAGCTTGCTCTCGACCATCCGTGACATGATCGGATTGATCTCAATCCTCCCGTCGATGTATCCCACCCGGGCAGCGCCGACCGGCCCATCGAAGGGAATGGGAGAGATGGTGAGCGCGGCTGATGCCCCGATAATCGAGAGGAGATCCGGGTCGTTCTCCTGGTCGGCCGAGAGCACTGTGTTGACGATCTGCACCTCAGCCCGATACCCCTTCGGGAAAAGCGGGCGGATTGGCCGATCGGTCAGTCGCGCCGTCAGCGTCGCGGCTTCGGTCGGTCGCCCCTCGCGCTTGATGAAGCCACCGGGAATCTTGCCTGCGGCGTACATTCGCTCCTCGTAGTCCACGGTGAGCGGGAAGAAGTCAGTATGCTCCTTAGCTTCTCGTTCTCCAACGACGGTCGCTAGCACCACGGTGTCGCCGTAGCGAACCGTGACCGCGCCATGGGCGAGTCCTGCCAGCAAGCCGCTTTCAATCGTGAGCGATCGACCGGCGAAGTCGATCTCGACTGTTTTCACCTGAGGTCGCTGTTCGAGCACCATACTGTCGTGTCTCCATTGGGGTATGCGAGGGTCGATAAGTGTGTCGCAGGTATGTCCGTCGCGGTCGCCAGCAAATGATGCTCAGAGGAAGAGGGACTGGAGCGTGACGGCGACCAGTTCTCCCCGTCACGCTCCAATTCCTCGTCCTGATCCATGCATCCAGCTGGTTCACGTCGTTCGTCGATAGCACCTCCCGTTCTGTCGTCTGACGTGTAAATCGATACGAGAAAGCCCAGGGCGGGCTGCCCTGGGCCGTATCTCATCGGGTACGCGGGACGGCAGAGTCAGGATCGTCGCCAGACAGCAATAGTACGCGCGTCACGCTGAGCGACAAATGGCTACTTCCTGAGGCCGAGCCGGCCAATCGTGGCGCGGTAGCGCTCAACGTCCTTCGTGCTTAGGTAAGCAAGCAGCCGGCGCCGGCGACCCACCAATTTAAGCAATCCACGCCGCGAGTGATGATCGTGGCGATGCTCACGGAGGTGATCAGTGAGACCAGTGATCCGCTCGGTCAAGAGGGCGATTTGCACCTCGGGTGATCCCGTGTCGGCATCATGAACCTGAAAGCTCGTGATAATGTTTTCTTTCTGGGCCTGCTGTAAAACCATTCTCGAATATGCCTCCACGAGGTCGACATCGCGTGAAACCGCGTTCCTCACACGTCGCGGCTACCCGCGCGCCGCTGGTCAGTATAGCATGAGCCACGCGCACCGGCCCCATGCCGGTCGAGGGCCGGCGAGCGGTAATCTTGGTGACGACACCAAGCGGGGGAACCAGAACCACCATGGTAAAACTCGGCGTTATCGGCGGCAGCGGACTGTATGCGATACCGGATCTTACCCATGTCGAATCGTCAGACCTCGACACGCCATTTGGTCCACCGAGCGACCCGCCCGTCATGGGCCGGTTGGGCGATACGGATATCGTCTTCATCTCTCGTCACGGTGAAGGACACCGGCTGTCGCCGGCCAATCTTCCATACCGCGCAAACATCTATGCGCTCAAACAGCTCGGCGTGACCCACGTCCTGAGCGTGAGCGCGGTCGGGAGCCTCCGCGAAGACCTCCCGCCTCGATCGCTCGTCCTGCCTGATCAGATCATCGACCGGACTGTCGATCGCCCGCGGACTTTTTTCGATGACGGGGTGGTAGCTCACGTCGGTATCGCGTCACCCTTTTGCACGGTCTTCCGCAATGCCTTGACGTCGGCAGCGATCGCCGTCGGACAACCGGTCCGAGCCGAGGGAACGTACGTCTGTATCGAAGGCCCTCAGTTTTCGACGAAGGCCGAGTCCGCGTTGTACCGCACCTGGGGCGCCTCCATCATTGGTATGACGGTCATGCCGGAAGCGCGTCTCGCCCGTGAAGCTGAGCTCTGCTACGCCACCGCCGCGCTCGTGACTGACTACGATGTGTGGCACGACACCGAGGCCGAGGTCAGCGTTGAATCTGTTGGCTCCCATCTTGCGGCGAACGTCGGGACGAGTCTGTCACTCATCCGGTCGCTCTTGAATAGCGGTCTGCCTGACCGGTCCTGCGGTTGCGCCGACGCGCTCGCGAACGCCATCGTCACCGCTCCAACGTCCATCGCACCCGCCGTCTGGGACCGGCTCGGCGTCATCGGCGAGAGGTACCTACCCGATGCGCCGACACAATCATGATGCGCCGGCCAGCGCTGCGGCTCACCGAGTTGCAGCTGCTTATCGCCCCGGCGCTTCTGGCGATCGTGGGGCTGCTAACGATTTTCCTGGTGCCGAGAGGTACAACCGACTGGTCATGGGGCGACCTCGGTGTCAGCATCGGTTTCGTCGCCGCTCTGCTCCTCATGCACCTCGGTTTTGCGGTCGTTGGCTTCCGCGGCGACCAGGTCCTGCTTCCTATTACCGCGACCCTGGCCAGCCTTGGACTCCTCATGATCCAACGACTCCAGCCCGATCTGACCGCGCTCGACTCGAATTACCAGGGCCTCGCCCAGAAGCAGCTCATCTATCTGAGTGCGGGCTTCGCCGTACTCTGGGGAACCGCCGCGTTGTTCCGCGGACTGCAGTGGCTTCGGCGTTTCAAGTACACGTGGCTCCTCGTGAGCCTCGGACTTCTCGCCGCGACCATGATCTTCGGCACCGAGATCAACGGCGCGCGCCTCTGGCTGAGCGTCGGTCCGTTCCAGGCCCAACCCTCAGAGCTCGCCAAGGTGACGCTCGTCACGTTCATGGCCGGGTATCTTGAGGACTATCAGGACCTCGTCGGGACCAGCTGGCGGTTGGGCCCCATACGACTCCCGCCGATCCCCTATTTGCTCCCAATGGGAGCGATGTGGATCGCCTCGTTAGTGATCCTTATTGCTCAGAACGACCTGGGCGCCGCGCTGCTCTTTTTTGGCATTTTTCTATCGATGCTCTATATCGCCAGCGGACGGCTGCTGTACGTGTCCGTGGGCTTTATCTCATTCGCCGGTGCGAGTTGGGTAGCCTATCATCTCTTCTCACGGATCGGCATTCGCGTCGAGAATTGGCTTAATCCGTGGGAACACCCGCTGACATCCGGCTGGCAGCAAGTCCAATCGGATTACGCATTGGCGACCGGCGGTCTCTTTGGAACGGGTCTCGGCCGCGGCCAGCCGTGGCGGATCCCCGAGGTTCAGACCGATTTTGTCTTCTCGGCGATGGGCGAGGAACTCGGGCTCTTTGGCACGTTGGCCGTTCTTGCGCTCTATCTTCTCCTGGTGATGCGCGGGTTTGCCATCGGACTCCGGACCAGTGATGGCTTTGCTCGCCTGGTCGCGGTAGGACTGTCTGCGGTCCTCGGCATTCAGACCCTCATTATCATCGGTGGGGTTTCTCGCCTCATCCCACTGACCGGCATTACCCTCCCCTTCGTCTCCTACGGTGGGAGTTCGCTGCTCACCAACTTCTTGATTGTCGGCATCTTGCTGAATATCTCTTCATTGCCGAGGCGGCTATGAAACGGTCGACCGCGAAAGTAGTCAAATGAGTCTGTTGCGTCGCACTGCCCTGCTGCTGTTCTGCGTCACCGTGCTCTACGGCCTCTGGTGGGAATCCTCGGCCAGTGACGCTCGGTGGTTGTCTCTCCTCCTTGGCGGCTGGCTCCTGCTGGTCGTCGCCTTTTGGCCGCGGCTCCCGGCCGGCACTTCCACCGTCAATCGGACAGTCCTCCGCACCGCCACCCTTCTCGCGAGCGTCTTTGCGGTATTGAGCATCCAGCTCGTACGGCTTCAGGTCGTCCAGAGCCGTGCGACGGTGCGCCGCGTCGGTACTGACGCGATGTCCAACGAGGTTATCGCCAATCCACGCCTTCAGCTCGATGACCTCACCATTCATCGGGGCTCCGTCTTTGACCGCCACGGGGCGGTGCTTGCCGAAACGACGGTGTCGGAAGGAACCGCTCGACGTCGTTATCCTGACCCGGAGTCGGGGTACCTGGTCGGCTATTTCTCTCCGCTCCTGTACGGGAAGACCGGCCTCGAGCAACGGTATGATGCGGAGCTGACAGGACGAGACGGGACGAACGCGGTGCTTCGTGGACTCGACGATCTGCTGGGTCGTGCACTACGCGGGCTCGACCTTCATCTCACGCTCGACGCGGAGCTTCAGCGATCCGCCCATCGCTTGCTTGCCGGGCGAACAGGAGGTGCAGTTCTGCTTGGTGTCTCGACTGGGGACGTATTGGCGATGGCCAGCACTCCGTCCTTCGACCCGAACCAGCTCTTCACGTCCTCCGCCGGCGAGCGGGACGCCGCCGCTCAGTACTGGGCGACCCTGTTAGACGATGCCGCGCTGCCGCTGGTCAACCGCGCGACGAGCGGTCGATACACTCCCGGATCGACCTTCAAGGTGGTCACCGCTGCGGCCGCAATCGATGCCGGCTTCGCCACGCCCGACGATCCGTACACCGACAACGGTCAACTGGACGTGGGAGGTCACATCATCAACGAGTACAACCGCCCGGACGACACTCGGGACTCCTGGACCCTTCGTGAGGGGCTTGCCTGGTCACTCAACGTTGTCTTCGCTCAGATCGGTCTGGAGCTTGGACCCGATGTGATGGCCGACTATGCGCGACGGTTCGGCTTCGATGACGCGGCGCCATTCGACCTTCCGACAGTCCCGAGCCAGGTCGCTTCTACTCCGGACTTTCTCGACTCCCTTCCTGGTCTGGCGGACACTGGTTTTGGGCAGGGAGAGCTCCTCGCCACCCCGCTCGAGATGGCACTTGTGGCGGCGGGTCTCGCGAACGGCGGAGTTATCCTCGTGCCTCGACTCGTCGCGACCATCGCTGACTCGACCGGGCGAACCATTCGGACGATAGAACCCAGCGTCTGGAAGCAACCCGTGTCGGGCGCAACGTCAAAGGTGATGGTCGATCTGATGGTCAATAACGTCGTTAATGGCGTCGCCCAAGCGGCGACCATCAGCGGGTTCGTGGTCGGCGGAAAAACTGGCACTGCCGAGGTGCCGGAAGGTGACCCGCACGCGTGGTTCATCGGTTTCGCCGGTGCGACTGAGCCGGTCTACGCGGTTGCCGTGGTCCTCGAGCACGGCGGAACGGGACTGTCATCGTCACTCGGCATTGGACGTGAGCTCCTTGCTGCCGCGTTAGAGCGATCGTCACTGCCAGCGTAATTTCGTTGCTCGTAATATAGCGCGTACGTACGTGCCGTCTCGCGCCCGCATTTGTGGTTATGTAGTACAGAAAATGGTAAAATACATCGTGGCAGGTCGATTATCACAACGCATTGATCGCGCCAGACGCCGGCCATTTGAACGGTTGGTGGCACGGGCAATCAATGCGCTCCCGTCACAAGTGGCGAGCGCGCTGGACAACGTCGAGATTGTGGTCCAGAGTGAGCCGGGACTCGGCCAGGTAGCAGGATCAGATGAGCCTCTCTTCGGTCTGTATGATGGTGTACCGCTGACCGAGAGAGATAGTGGCTACTCCCTGGTGGTACCCGACAAGATTACGATCTTCCAGGGACCGTTAGAGCGGGAGTTTCCCGACCGGGGCGACCTCGTCAGGCAAGTCCAGGTAACCGTCCTTCACGAGCTCGCGCATCACCTGGGTATGGATGAGGATCGGCTTGACGAGCTGGGCCTCTCGTGAACGGCTGAGGAGGTCGTCGAACGTGCAACCAGCCGCTCAGGTGCTTCCAGTCGCGCCCCCGCAAGGTGTTTTTGCGACGATCGCCGGTTCGTTGTCCGGAGTGCTCGTCGCGCCGAGCGCAATGTTGATCCCGGTGCTGACCGATCTCTTTCTCTGGCTAGGCGTACGGCTCTCGCCGGCTGCGCTCACAGGCGTTGTGTCTGACGCCGTCCGCCACGTGGAATCGCTCGATCGAGAGACCGCTCTGCGGGTGACGGACAGGCTGAGCACATTCGGCGATATCACTCCGGTTATCGCACTTTTTGCTCCGTCGTTGCTTGCCGGTGTGACAGAAGACTCAGTCCAGCGGAGCTGGCAACGCGCGGAGTATCAACCCGCGAGCGCCGCTCTGGTCGCGCTTGAGCTCATTGGTCTTCTCATCGTTAGTGTCGGGATCAGTGCGATATTCCGTGTCTGGTTAGCGCGCGAGATTCGTTCGTCGTCCCAGACACTGTCGGCGCTGGTCCCCGAGATCGTACGGGCATGGGCTCGCTATCTTGGCTTCATGGTTCTCGTGGTCATCGCGGTCCTTGCTGCCATCCCGGTCTTAGCGGCGGTTGCGGCGTTGATGTTAATACTGGGCCTTAACGTGGGTCCAATGTTGATCCTGCTGGTGATACCGCCCGTGCTCCTTGTAGCCTTGCTCCTCGCGTTTGTTCCCGACGCAATCGTTCTGCGACGGGTGGGTCCTATCCGGGCGGCCTTGCTCAGTGCCCAGGTCGTTCGCCGGCACATGTTGCCGTCATTGGGCTTTCTCGCGGTATCCGCCCTCACCCTGTCAGGTCTGTCGCTGGTCTTGAGCTCGTTCCTGGCAAACACCGTCGGTGTTGTAACCGCTATCGTTATCTACGGTTTCGTGACCACCGGTCTTACTCGCGCTCAGCTCCAATTCTTCTTCGATCGCCTTTCGACACCGCGCAAAGACGGAGCGATTACAGCCACCGTCCGCTAAGCGGGGAAGCAGAGTCTACGCACACCTAAGGAGTTTTCATTCATGACGGCTACCGCACGAGCGCCGAAACAAACGTATGACGCAAGCACCATCCAGGTCCTCGAAGGATTGGAAGCGGTTCGCCGGCGTCCTGGGATGTACATTGGTAGCACCGACCAGCGCGGTCTGCACCATCTGATGCGCGAGATCGTTGACAACTCCGTCGATGAAGCACTCGGTGGGCATTGCGATACGATCGTGGCGCGCATTGGCACGGACAATGTCGTCACGGTGATCGACAATGGGCGCGGCATCCCTGTCGACACCCACAGCAAGATGAATATGTCGGCTCTCGAAGTGATCATGACAGTCCTCCATGCCGGCGGGAAGTTTGGTGGCGGCGGTTATAAGGTCTCCGGCGGTCTTCACGGCGTCGGCGCCTCGGTTGTCAATGCGTTGTCGACGTGGTGCCGCGTCGAAGTGCGCCGCAACGGGAAGCTTTATCGGCAGGATTACCAGCGCGGCATACCGAATGGCCCGGTCAAAGCCGTGGGTAAAGTTGGTCCTGAAGATCATGGGACGACCACGTCATTCCTGGCCGATACCGGCATTTTTGTAGCGGGCCACGATTACAGCTTTGAGATCCTGGCTCAGTGGTTCCGCGAAACAGCGTACCTGACGCGTGGCCTGCGTCTCACACTGATCGATGAGCGCATCGATCGGGAGCTGACCTTCTATTTTGAGGGCGGCATCGTCTCGTTCGTACGGCACCTGAACCGGCACCGCGTCGCCGTGCATGACCGGCCGTTCTATGTTCAGCGCGAAACCCCTGCCTGTCTGGTTGAGGTGGCGTTGCAATACAACGACAGCTATGGCGAGTCGACGCACACCTTTGCCAATAACATCAACACGATGGACGGCGGCACCCATCTATCAGGGTTCAAGTCGGCCCTGACCCGAACCATCAATGACTACGCTCGGCGCAACGGTTTTCTCAAAGGAGATGAGACACTCTCAGGGGAGGACGTGCGCGAGGGATTGACGGCCATCGTTTCCGTCAAACTCGGTGAGCCGCAGTTTGAAGGCCAGACCAAAGGGAAGCTCGGCAATGCCGAGGTGGCTGGAGCGGTGCAGACCGTCGTCAATGAATCGCTCGGCGCGTACCTGGAAGAGAATCCGCAGATTGCCAAGCGCATTATCGACAAGTGCATCAACGCAGCGCGCGCTCGTGAGGCGGCCCGAAAAGCGCGAGAACTCGTACAGCGAAAAGGCGGCCTCGATAGCTTTAGCCTCCCGGGGAAACTTGCCGATTGTTCCGAGCGAGACCCAGCGCGCGCCGAGCTGTACATCGTCGAGGGCGACTCTGCTGGCGGTTCGGCCAAGCAGGGTCGGGATCGACGTTTCCAGGCCATCCTCCCGCTCCGTGGCAAGATTCTCAATGTGGAGAAGGCCCGCCTCGACAAAATGCTCCAGAGTAACGAGATTCGCACGCTCATTACGGCCCTCGGCACCTCGGTCGGAGATCAGTTCGATGCATCGAAACTGAGGTACCACCGCGTCATCGTCATGACCGACGCCGATGTCGACGGTTCACACATTCGAACATTGCTCCTGACGTTCTTTTACCGGCACCTCGAACAGTTGATCCTAGATGGCCGTATCTTCATCGCCCAGCCGCCTCTCTACCGGATCAAGAGTGGTAAAGAAGAAGCATGGGTCTATAACGACGATGATCTTGCCGCGGCCCAGAGCCGGATGGGCGAGAAGGCGGAGATCCAGCGGTACAAGGGTCTGGGCGAGATGAATCCCGAGCAGCTTTGGGACACGACAATGGACCCCGCCAAGCGGACGCTGATGCAAGTATCCATTGACGACGACGTCACGGCTGATGAGACCTTTGATATGCTCATGGGAACCGCGGTGCCTCCGCGCAAGAAGTTTATTCAGACGCATGCGCGCGAGGTCCAGAACCTCGACGTGTAACGGCCCAACACGCATGTAACAGGGAAGCAGAGTCAGACCTTGGGCATAGACCTCAGCGACCGCCAGTCGGTTCTGAGGCCCGCCGTAGTACGGGATATCGACCGTCAGAGGGACCGTCATGCGGATCGCTGTCGATGCGATGGGGGGTGATCACGGTCCGGCGGTGGTCATACCGGGCGCCCTCGCCGGTGCCCGGGCCACCGGTGCGGCACTACTCTTCGTCGGGCTGACGCCAGCTATTCAGCAGGCGCTCGGCCACGCCGGTGGGTTCGGCGCGGTCGATGTAACGGTTGTCGATGCGCCGGAGACGATCGAGATGGACGATCATCCGACGCAAGCGCTCCGTCGGAAGCCGCGCTCAAGCATCGGTGTCGGCCTCGAAGCTCTCCGCGACGGCGGCGCCGATGCCTTTGTCTCCGCGGGGAATAGCGGGGCGGTCATGGCGGCCGCGTTGCTGATTCTGGGGCGTATCGCCGGCATCGAACGGCCAGCGATCGCCTCGTTCATGCCGACCATTAGTGGAAAGACGCTGGTCCTGGATTTAGGGGCAGTCGCTGATGCCAAGCCACAGCATCTGGTCCAGTTCGCGAAGATGGGGAGCGTCTATGCGGAGCGCGTTCAAGGTATCGCGCGGCCGCGCGTCGGTCTCCTCAGTAACGGTGAGGAACCGACCAAGGGAAACGCGCTGGTACGAGAGGCGTTCGGCCTCCTCGCTGAAACCCCGGGCATTGACTTCAAGGGAAATGTAGAAGGAAATGACATCACCCGTGGGACCGTCGATGTCGTGGTCACCGATGGATTTACCGGCAATGTCGCCTTGAAGGTAGCCGAGGGTGTTGCCTCACTCGTCGGCACCTATCTGCGACAAGAGCTAACAGCCTCCGTGCCCCGAAAGATGTCGGCGCTCATGCTCCGCGGTGCGTTCGGGTCGCTGCGAAGGAAACTCGACTACAGTGAGACAGGAGGAGCGGCGCTTCTGGGTGTAAAGGGCACGGTCATCATCGCTCATGGCCGGTCGGACGCTCGCGCTATGGAGAATGCCGTCGTTGTCGCCAGTCGCGCTGTGTCCGAGCAGGTGAACGATCGTATTCGAATCACCATGGAAAGCGCTGCCTGACCGATCGTGGATCAGGAATGCCGGCCGTCTGACCTCCCGGACTGCGCCACCACGCTTTAGTCGTCGTCGGAACCGCCGATCGAACGTTTCAACTGGGAGCCAGCGCGGAAGGCGGCGCTGCGCCGCGCACCGATACGCATCGGTGCACCGCTCCGAGGATGACGCCCCTGCCGGGGAGAACGCTCGATGACCCGGAACGCACCGAAGCCGCTGATGCGGACCTCATCACCGGTGGCGAGTGCCTCCTGGATGACATCGAACACGGCGTTGACCGCCGCGGTCGCCTGCGACTCCGATTGCTTTGTCCGTTGGGCCACTGTGCGAGCCAGATCCTGCTTTCGCATTCTCTCCCCTCTCCCCGACTTTCTCGCTGGGCCCGATCGCCAGACCGGCACGAACAATTGGCGCTCAGTTTATCACCCACCGCCACAGCCCTGATATACCGGTTACCGAGTGCGACGCTAAAGTTGACGTTGATGTTGGCACTCGCAGCCACACGGTCGTCTCCGCGAACCCGACATTCAATTCGCACTCGCACTAGCGCCAAGAGGACTGAGCTGTCGACGCAACCGGCTGGCGCTCTCGTCTGGGAGTCGGTCGGTGCTATGTCGCTATCGTCGCACACTAGCGCGACATCGACCGCGGAAGCAGACCGAACCCAATCGGACCTACCGTCTGTCACCACGCATCGACCTGCTTCAACCGTGGCCACGGGATGTTTGTCGATCCAGTGGGGCGGTTAGTTGCCGACGCTCGACGTCGCTGTCTGGCAGCCTCAAAGAGCACCACGCCACCCGCCACACCGGCGTTGAGCGATTCGACGCCCGCGGCCATCGGGATCGAGGCACGGACGTTGATGTGGCGGAGGGTCCGCTCGCCCGCGCCCATTGCCTCGCCGCCGATCACAACCGCCGCCGACTGCGTCCAATCGACCTCGTCATAGGAGAACGAGCTTTCCGCATCCGCGAGCACTCTCACGTCGCATTGATTCAGTGCTTCCACCGCCAATGCTCCACCGATGCGAAGAGGGACACGAAAATGAGCGCCCATCGCGGAGCGAACCACCTTTGGCGAATACGGATCAACCGTCTCGTCCCCGACGAAGACCGCCGATGCTCCGGCGGCCGCGGCGGAACGCAGGAGCGTACCCATATTGCCAGGATCTCGAACACCATCAACCACGAGAATAAGGGGCAGCCCATCGAGAGCAATATCGAGGTTCGGCTTGGGAACGCTGGCGATCACACCCTGCGCGTGCACCGTTCCACTGATGCTGGAGAAGACCTCAGCGGTGACACGCCGGACCGGGACGTCAACCGGGACGGATAGCTCGTCGACGAGCGCCTCATCGCCATGCCGTATAACAATGAGGTCCGGGCGAACATCCGCCGACAGCATGTCCGCAATTGCTCGCCTTCCTTCAACAAGAAACGCCCGCTCCATATGGCGTCCGTGCGATCGATGGAGCGAGCGTATTCGCTTGATCGAAGGATTGGAGCGGCTCTGGATCGCCTCACCGAAGCGGTGCACGCGGCTACTCACTCCTGAGCGATGGGCTTACTTACCGGTTGTCAGGCTTTGTTTGGCGACGCCCACCACATCGCTGAAGGCCGCCTCGTCGCGGACTGCGAGATCAGCCAGCATCTTACGATCGACTGCGACACCAGCGACCGACAAGCCCCGAATCAGGCGGCTGTACGTCAGCCCGTTCGAGCGCGCTGCCGCGTTGATCCGAATGATCCACAGACGTCGCATGTCCCGTTTCCGCGTGCGTCGGTCGCGGTACGCATACTGCAGAGCATGCATAAGCGATTCGTGAGCACGCTTATAGAGCCGGTTGTTCGTCGCCCGGTGACCCTTGACCTGTGCTAGGACCTTTTTGTGGCGGCGGTGTGCGGCGACGCCTCGTTTTACCCTGGCCATGTGAACTCCTTAGGTCGGGACGTGAATCTAGCTGCCGTACGGGAGGAGGCGCTTCGCCCGGGCCTTGTCGCCGCCCTCTAGCTCAAACATTCGGTCGAATGCGCGCTTCACACGCGGCGCCTTCTTCCGGCGATTATGACTTTTCATACCCTGGGCATGCATGACCTTGCCCGTAGCAGTTACCTTAAAGCGGCGCTTCGCGCCCTTGTGCGTCTTGAGTTTCAGCTTCTTCACGGCGCGGGGCACCCTCCTTTTCCTGCTGGCTCTGTTTCTGCTTGATAGGATTCATAAACATCATCATGGTGCGGCCCTCCATACGAGGAGGTTGTTCCATCATTCCGTGTGGTCGGAGTTGCTCAGCGAGTTGGTCGAGTAACCCTCGTCCAATATCAGGATGGGCCATCTCTCGACCTCGAAAGAGCACGGTCAGCTTGACCTTGTCACCGCTGTCAAGAAACTTGGCCGCCTGGCGGCCCTTCGTCTCAAGATCGTGATCGTCGATTTTTGGTCGAATGCGAACTTCTTTGAGCTCGACGACGTGCTGATTGCGGCGAGAGTCACGCTCTTTGCGGCTCTGCTCGTAGCGGAAACGTCCATAGTCCATAAGCCGGCAGACCGGCGGGACCGCGTTCGGCGCTACCTCTACAAGATCGAGACCGCGCTCGCGCGCCATCTCCATCGCATCTCTCGTCGGGATAATCCCAACCTGCGTGCCTTCGTCGTCGATCAAGCGAACCTCGCGAATTCGAATTCGCTCGTTCACTCGAGTCTGTGTCGGTCTAGTTATAGCGCGCCTCCGCAGAGTGGCTCCGGCATTCGATGCCGGACAATAAAAACGGCGATGAATGCAACCGGCAAAGGTCGACACCGCCTCCAGTAGATAATATCACGGCGGCACTCTTCCGGCCAACCATTACGGCAGGGTGCTGGCACCGATCGTCTGGAGCGTCCGCCGCGCCGCGAGCTCGTCGAGGTGGAGCTGGTCAACCATCGCCTCAACCGAGGGGAAGCTCTCGTCAGCACGAAGCCGTTCGACGACATCGACGATGAGGCGTTGCCCATAAAGATCTCCGGCAAAATCGAGAAGGTGCGTTTCTACGAGGCGCTGCCCGGTATTAACGGTCGGACGGGTTCCCACGTAGGTCATAGCTGGGCGCCTCGGCACTTCCCCATCGATAGTAGCCCAGGACGCGTATATGCCGTCAGCGAGCGGCACCTGATCCGGAGGCGGAGGAACGTTTGCGGTTGGAAATCCAATCGTCCGTCCCAAATGGGCCCCGTGTATGACCGTGCCAGCGACGCGAAAGGGCCGACCCAGAGAGCGAGCGGCCTCCACCACGTCTCCCGTCATCACTGTCCGGCGAATCGAGCTGCTGCTGACCACGGATCCATCAAACGTCAGACGAGAGATCGCGACGACATCAAAAGCAAGATCCTCGCCGATCGTCCGTAGATACGAGATGTCGCCAGCACGGTCTTTGCCAAGCGCGAAGCCTTCACCCACCCATAACTCGTGCAATCCGGTACTGCTCACGAGCGATGCCATGAACGCTTCTGGAGACTGCTGGGCGAACGTCGGAGAAAATCGCAGAACCTGGACATCGTCAACGCCGCAGCTCCGGATGAGGCTCAACTTCTCGCCGGCACCGCAGATCCTCCCGACAAAGCGATCGGGCCGGAGAACCTGCGCTGGCAATGGCTCGAAGGTCACCGCGACGGCCCGCCAACCGCGGCGTCGGGCCTGGTCTACCGCATCGCGTAGTAGGCGCTGGTGCCCGAGATGGACTCCATCGAACGAGCCGATCGAGACGACGGTGTCAGGGACAGACGCTGGAACCGGGGACCTCGGGCCGTTCTGCCCCATTGAATCCGTCATATTGCGGACTCTACGACCTTGAGCGGACGCCAGGAAGACTGTGCTGGGTTCCAGGAGCCGACGCCCAGCCAGCTACCCCCCTCGCCGTAAGCCCGAATAAGACCGTTTTCCTCGCCCGAACCGGCGATCGAGCCACCGTGGGACCAGCGTTGCGACGCTTCGCGGTCGAGTAGCACCGCTCCCGCGTCGCCAAGCACGGCGTCGGGGTGCAGCGCAATCTCGTGCCACCGCTCGCGTATCGGTTGTTCCCGAAGCTCCTCAAGCGTCCAGGCGTCCCTCAAGCAAAACGGACCAGTCCGAACGCGGACGAGACCAGACAGGTGAGCCCCTGTCCCGGTGAAGCGCCCCAGGTCGAACGCGAGTGACCTGACATAGGTGCCTTTCGAGCAGTCGACCAGGAGAGTGGCTACCGGAGGATTCCACCCGAGCACCTCCATCTGGTGAACGACGACTCGACGTGCAGCGCGATCGACGGTCTCCCCCCGCCGAGCAAGGTCGTAGAGGCGCTGACCGCCGACCCGGATAGCGGAGTGCATTGGGGGTATTTGATCGAGCTCACCGCGGTGAGCGGCGACTGCCTGGTCGACATTGGCTTCGCCAAGATGACCCGCCTCTCGCACCTTCGTGACGACCCCGTCGGCATCGTAGCTATCCGTATCTACTCCGAACGTGACGTCCGCGACATAGGTCTTCGACGCGTCGAAGAGGTACTCGAGAACCTTGGTTGCGGAGCCTACGGCCAGCGGCAGTACGCCAGTCGCAGCCGGGTCGAGTGTCCCTGCATGCCCGATCTTCCGATCTGCCAGGAGGCGCCGCGCATGCGCGACGACATCGTGGCTGGTCCATCCGGCTGGCTTGTCAATGACGACAAATCCGTTGAGTGGTTGCATATCATCATCGCGCATAGTGGGATACGATCGTTACGATACTGACTGATCAGCGATCAACTCGCCCACCTTCGTGAGGAACTGGTCCTTGGCCGCAACCCCAGGGCCGATGTGGCAGCCGGCAGCGCGCGGATGCCCTCCGCCTCCAAAGACCGCCGCGACGGCGGCGACATCGACCTCCTCGCCGAGGCTGCGCAGGCTCACCCGCCAGCCAGTGCTGTCCTCGTACAGGAGTGCCGCCGCCCGTGACCCTTCGGTACCGAGGAGAAAATTAACCAGCCCCTCCGCTTCGCTCACCTCAGCGCCGCAGCGATCAAGCGTCGCCTTCGTGAGCTCCGTCCAGATGAGCTGCCCGATCCACGATACGCCACGGAGTGACTGCTCCCAGAGACAGACCGTCGATCGCGGTTTGAGTCGAAAGAGCGCATCAACAATCGGCGCCGGGTTAGCGCCCGCATCGACCAGATCGGCCGCTTTCCGCATCGTTCCCGAGGTCGTGCCGGGCGTCCGCAAGCCGAGGGTGTCGCCGTAGATGCCCGCAAGAAGACATTCGGCGATCGGCGTGGTTAGTTCGGTGCCCCAGGCAGCGAGAACATCGACCACGATTTCCGCCGCGGACGCCGCTGAAGGCTGAACGATATTGACAGCCCCGAAGTGATCGTTGGTCACGTGGTGGTCGATATTGACCATTGGTACACGGCCACTGACGACGCTCCGATCGTCCGCAACAAAAGCACCGAGCCTGTACCGATCGGCACAATCCACTAAACAAAGCCGGTCATATGCTGGCAGTTCGTCTTTGCCATAGCAGAGCACGTTGTCGACGCCCGGAAGAAATCGGAGATTCGACGGTAATTCGCCATCACTAACGAGCACCGTCGATGAGGTACCAAGTTGCTTCAACGCATGGGAGATAGCCAGCGCCGATGACAGCCCGTCGGCGTCCACATTTTGATGTGTCGGAAGCAGGACGCGGGTCCCACTTGTCAACAGCGTCTTCGCTTCAGCCGCAACCGCCCGGTCGAGAGGTGTCAGGTCTTGGTTCACGTCGGCTTCCTCTGATCCGCGAGTTGTGGCGATCCTACCGACGGTTTCAAACTTTGAAGTGTTCGTGCGATCTCCTCGGCGTACTCCATCGAACGATCATCCCGAAAATCGAGTTCTGGAATCTGCCTCATCCTTAATCGAGGTCGCAACTGGTGCCGCACGAATCCGGTCGCCGAGCGTAATGCGGCGAGAGTTGCCACACGCTCCTCGTCGGTACCCAGTACGCTCACGAACACCTGCGCGGTGCGGAGATCACCGCTAACGGTCACCCCGGTGACGCTGAAAAATCCGATTCTCGGATCTTTCACATCGCGTCGAATGATGTCCGACAGCTCTTCTCGCAGGAACTCGCCGACCTGCAGTCTCCTCCTGCTCATAGAGTTCCCGTCCTTTGCGACCGCGAATATGAGGACCGCCACTGCATCGGCAGCGGCGGTCCGTCGGGGAGCGACTTACGGCCGAGCGACCTCTTCGCGGTGATAAAACTCAACCTGGTCGCCGGTCTTGAGATCGTTGAAGCCTTCCAGACCAAGACCACATTCGTAGCCAGCGGCGACCTCCCGGACATCATCTTTAAAGCGCCGTAACGACTTAATGGCAACTTCGGTCAGGACCGTCCCATCGCGCAGGACTCTCGCCTTGGAATTGCGAGTGATCCTGCCGTCGAGAACATACATTCCCGCCACGGCGTCGCCACCGGGCAGCTTGAACGTCTCGCGGACCTCAGCATAGCCATCGGTCATATCCTGGAAGACCGGGGCGAGCAAGCCGTTCATCGCGGCTTTGACCTCGTCAATCAGGTTGTAGATGATGTTGTAGAAGCGGATGTCGATATTGGCGGTATCCGCCGCTCGCTTGGCCGCGACATCCGGACGCACATTGAAGCCGATGATGATGCTCCGCGTCACAGAGGCGAGGCTGACGTCAGATTCGCTGATTGCCCCCGTGCCAGCGAAGGTAATGCTGAGCGTCACTCCTTGCTGGGAGTCCTCATTGAGCTTGAGGAGAGCGTTCTGGATCGCACCCAACGAGCCTTGAACGTCGGCCTTGACGATCACGCGGAGCTCCGCCGTGTCTCCCCCTTGAACCTGGTTGTAGAGCTCGGTGAGCTTAACCGGCCGGTCACCAATCAGCGCGTCGGCCCGACGCTGAGCCTGGCGTTGATCTACCAAGGCGCGAGCGACCTTCTCGTCCTCAAAGACCTGGAAGGTATCTCCTGCCTGGGGAACCTCTAGCAGACCAAGAATCTCCACGGGGAAGCTCGGCTCCGCCCGGCGCACGCGTTTACCCAGGTCATCGAACATCGCCTTGACGCGTCCCCAGGTTGAACCGGCAACAACGACATCGCGAACATTGAGGGTTCCGGTCTGCACCAGCACGGTCGCTACCGGACCGCGATTCCGATCAACCTTGGCTTCAATAACAACGCCAGCAGCCGACTTGTGCGGATTCGCCTTCAGTTCGTGAACATCCGCGACGAGCAAGATGACCTCAAGGAGGTCATCTAAGCCCATCCGCTCTCGCGCCGACACCTCGACGAATGGCACGTCGCCGCCCCACTCTTCCGGCATGACGCCGAGCTCGCTCAGCTGCTGCTTGACCCGTTCGGGATTCGCCGCAGGAAGATCGATCTTGTTGATCGCCACGACCATCGGTACAGCGGCTGACTTAATATGAGCGATCGCCTCCCGCGTCGTTGGCATGACGCCGTCGTCAGCCGCGACGACAAGGGTCGCAACATCGGTGGCCTGAGCGCCACGGGCCCGCATGGCGGTAAAGGCCTCGTGACCGGGAGTATCCAAGAACGTCACTTTTCGACCCTGAGTATCGATTTGATAGGCACCGATATGTTGGGTGATACCTCCCGCCTCTCCCTCAGCAACGTTGGCAGAGCGAATGGCGTCGAGGAGTTTCGTCTTGCCGTGGTCGACGTGGCCCATGATTGTGACTACCGGTGGACGTGGCTGAGACTGAGGATCGGTCTCGGACTCCGCCTTGCGGCTCTCGAAATCCGCGGCGGCCTGCTGAACGATGTCGTCCGCCGCCGCATTAGTCTCCCAGCCTAGAGCCGTTGCAACCTTACCGGCGGTATCAAAGTCGATCTGCTGGTTGACATTGGCCATGATGCCAAGCTTCATCAGCTCTTTGATGACCTCGATCGCCGTTGTCTGCAGCTGCTCCGAGAGCTCACCGACTGACATGACTGCGGGAAGGGTCACCGGTTCTCGTACAACCGGCGCGGTCCGTCGAAGCGCGACCGTGCGCGCCGACGCACCGCGACCGCCTTTCGGTCGGCGGCCGCCGGGTCCGCGTCCTCCCGGCCCGCGACGTTGATACGTGTTTGGCATGATCTATAACTCCTTAGGTATTGCGTCGGCGGGAAACTGGCCGGCCGAGCTATTGGCTCGTACCCTGCCATACGCCCGCAGCTTCTCCTGCGTATCAGTATCTATGGTCGTGTTGAGCGCCCTGGACAGAAGTCCGGCGTTGAGCGCCTTGTCCCAGCACCCAGATTCTGAGCACAGGTAGGCGCCACGACCATTCCGTTTTCCGGTTTCATCGATGTCGACCGCGCCCTCCGGGGTCCGCACGACCCGGGTCAGCCCACGTTTTGAAGCGTGGTCGCGGCATGCCACACACATGCGTTGAGGCACGTGCTTCATCCGGGGCGCCTGCCGCTTTGCCGGCGACGTGGGTGTTTTTGGCGTCATAGACGAGCTCTTACCCTTCCTCGGCCGCGCTCGCGGACACGGTCGCTGGCTCCGCTATGCCGTCGAGTGGCAGGAGCTCAGTCGTCGCCAGGTCATATCGGGCTCGCAGGTCACGGTTGTAGAAGACCTCTAAGGCCCCCTCAGTAATGTCAACATCGACACTCATGCCGACCAGCGCCGGCGGCAAGGGTCCAAACGTTTGATCCCGAACGGAGATGGTGCCATCGGGACGGACAAGCCGTGGTTGACGACCCTGCCACCCTAAATCATCAGTGACCTCTGCCATCGCTGCCCGAGCCTGCCGCAGCAGATCACCGTCATTCTCACGAAGGCTTTCGGGATCCTTGATGTCGATCCGCCAACCCGTCAGCTTAAACGCGAGACGCGCGTTCTGGCCCTCTTTACCGATCGCCAGCGACATCTGGTCCGTCGATACGATCACCGTTGCGACCTTATTCGCCTCGTCCAGCGACACACTCGAAGGCTTGGCCGGGCTCAACGCATTGGCGATGAACGTCGACGTCTCAGGGGACCACTCGATGACGTCTATCTTTTCGCCGTACAGCTCATTGACGATATTCTGGATGCGAACTCCGCGAATGCCGACGCAGGAGCCAACAGGATCAACTTTTTCCTGCCGGGCCGCCACAGCGACTTTCGAGCGCAATCCCGGCTCCCGGGCGACCTCCATAATCTCGACAGCGCCGCTGAAAATTTCGGGCACTTCCATCTCAAAGAGGCGCCTGATCAGACCAGGGTGAGACCGCGAGACAATAAGCTGCGGACCACGCGGATCCCGATTGACCTCGACGAGCAGAACTTTGATGCGCTGCCCGGGGCGATACCGCTCCGTTGGCACCTGCTCGCGCGCCGGCATCACCGCTTCGGCTTTACCAAGCTCGACGATCACTGCACGGGCGTCTGCCCGCTGAACGGTGCCATTGAGGACCTCGCCCTGCTTGTCTTCAAACTCCTCAAAGACGGTATCCCGCTCGTAGTCTCGGATGCGCTGGAGCACAACCTGCTTTGCGGTCTGCGCCGCAATACGGCCGAAGTTATCGGGCGTACGCTCGAGGCGAATCTCGTCCCCGATGGAGGAATCCGCTGTATGCGTGCGCGCCTCAGCCAGCGTCATATCATTGATGGGGTCTTCAATCTCGTCGACGACGCGCTTCAACACGTAAACACGCATGCTGGCGTTGGTCGAATCGATCTCAACGGCCACTTCCTCCTCGGAGTTGGCCATCTTTCGATAGACTGTTTTGAGCGCATGCTCGACTGACGAGAGCACCGCTTCTCGCGGGATTCCCCGCTCCGCCGCGATCTGTGCAATTGCGGTATAGAAGTCACTCTTCACGACCGCTCACCTCCTTATGACGGACGGCAGGGCCACCAATGAACGGTCGCCAAGCGAAACCACCTGCCATCCTTTAGACAACAAAGAACGTGGGCTGTGGACCCACGTCGCTCACAAACCTTGGTTCCGCTGTGGAAATTATACCAGCCCGCCGATAGCGGCGGCAACCGTGTCCCCGTGGCTGGCTCGGGTGGAGCACGGGCGGCGTGACAGAGAGTCGATGCTATACTTTTGCTTCTCCGCTTGGCGGGGGGCCAGCTGAACTTTCGGTCCTCGACGCACGTGATAACTCACCGAGGAAATCCCGCGGGAGGGGATGATTCTGCGTACGTGGCGGACCTGGTTGAGACCGGGCATGCTCATCAAGCGATGGGCCGTGCTGTTCATGTTCGGCATGGTCTTGACCAGTCTTGGTCTGGCGATGGCGCTCGTCTATGCGTACCGCTACGTCGACTTTCCCGCGCCAACGACCGATTTGGTGCAGTTGTTGACGCTCCAGTTCCTGCCAAGGCCAATGCGACTGATGCTAGTTATGGTCATCGGACTCGGCAGTCTTGCAGTCGGCTTCTGGCGACTGAGTCACTCCCTCGTCTCGCCAATGCTCGCCCGCGCCGCCCCGGGCACTGGACTCGCCCAGATCGTTGCCGAGCATCGGTTCGGGCCGATTCGTCCATCGATCAACGTGGTCGCGATTGGCGGCGGCACCGGCCTGTCGACCCTGTTGCGGGGTCTCAAACATTGCGATGCTGGCATTACCGCGATCGTGACAGTCTCCGATGACGGCGGAAGCACCGGTCGGATCCGGTCAGAATTCAACATGCCAGCCCCAGGGGATATCCGAAGCTGCATTGTCGCGCTGGCCGACGCCGAATCGACAGTCGGCCGCCTCTTTCAATACCGGTTCGATCAGGAAGGTTCCGCCCTGGCCGGCCATTCGTTCGGCAATCTCTTTATCACCGCCCTGACCCAGGTAACCGGCAGTTTCGAGCAGGCGGTCATCGAGTCGGCACGGGTCCTGGCAGTTCGAGGGCGTGTCCTGCCGTCGACCCTCGAAAACGTGACCCTCGCTGCGGAATTACTCGACGGAACCATTATGCGTGGAGAATCGACCATCTCGCGCAAAAACGCGCCGATCAAGCGTGTCTTTCTCGAGCCAGTTCACCCAAGCGGCTATGAACCGGCACTGAGCGCGATCTTAAACGCCGATCTGATCGTGCTTGGACCAGGCAGCCTCTACACCAGCGTGCTTCCGAATCTCATGGTCGAAGGGGTCACCCAGGCCATCCGATGGTCTTCCGGTAAAGTGGTCTACGTCTGCAACGTCGCGACCCAGCCCGGCGAGACCGATCACTTCGGCGCCGCCGATCACATTCGCGCCATTGCCGACGAGCTTGGATCCGGCGTGCTGGACATCGCTCTTGTAAACTCGAATGCCGGCCCTTCGCAATCGATCAAGCCAGAGTGGCATGTCGATCCCGTCATGTTCGACGGCGCCCGTCAGGTCGACCGAGCGGTGCAGGTGGTCGCTCGCGACGTCGTCAACGTCAACAATCCGCTCCGTCATGACCCCGAGAAGCTCGCCGCCGCACTCCTTGAGATCGCTCGAGAACCGGTGTCGCCGGCGGCGGTCGGCGGCGATCATCGGCCAGTCACGGTCGCGTCGACCGAGCGTGCCGTCCAATTTGAAAACGTCGTCGCAGGCCTTCAGTTCGAGGAGTAAAACGCATGGTCGTAAAGGTGGGCATCAACGGATTTGGACGAATCGGTCGCCAGGTCTTCAAAGCGATCGATGAGGGGGGGTATCGCGATCTGTGCGACGTCGTCGCCGTCAATGACCTCACAAGCCCTGCCTCTCTCGCGCACCTGTTGCGATATGACTCGACCTACGGTCAGTACGATGCGGATATTTCTTGCGATGATGCCGGTCTGACGGTAGATGGACGCAAAATCCGCGTCCTGGCCGAGAAAGAACCGGACAGGCTGCCGTGGGCCGCGGAAGGGGTCGACCTGGTGATCGAGTCCACCGGTCGCTTTACGGATGCCAAGCAAGCCGCCGGGCATATCTCGGCGGGTGCTAAGAAAGTCATTATCTCCGCCCCCGCGACGGGAGAAGATGTGACAATCGTGCTTGGAGTCAACGAGGAGACCTATGACGCGACCCGCCACCACATCATCTCAAATGCGTCGTGTACGACGAACTGTCTGGCTCCGGTGGCGAAGGTGGTGCTTGACGCCTTTGGAATCCGGCGGGGACTCATGACGACCATTCACTCCTTCACCAATGATCAAGTCATTCTCGACGGCCCGCACAAGGATCTCCGTCGCGCTCGGTCAGCGAGCGCCAACATCATCCCGACCACGACGGGCGCCGCCAGGGCTCTCTCGCTCGTCATACCCGAACTCAAGGGCAAATTCGATGGGTTCTCACTCCGTGTGCCGACCCCCACGGTCTCCATCATTGATTTTGTGGCTGAGATCGAGCAGGAAGTGTCCGTCGACTCGGTCAACGCGGCGTTCAAGGCCGCCGCGGAGAGTGACGCCTTGCGCGGGATCCTCGGTTTCACCGATGAGCCGCTGGTGTCGAGCGATTTTCGTCATGACGCGAGATCGTCGATCGTCGATGGTCTGTCAACGATGGTCATCGATGGCACGATGCTGAAGGTTATCGCCTGGTACGACAATGAGTGGGGCTATTCGTGCCGGGTCGCGGATCTCGCCGCCCTCGTCTGCGAAGCGGGTTTTCCCGACGCCGCCTAGCATCCCCGGACTCGGAGCTCACGGCCGATGAAGCGCTCGATTGACGCGGTCCATGTTGATGGACGTCGAGTCTTCACCAGGGTCGACTTTAATGTGCCTCTGGAAGACAGCCAGATCACTGATGACAGCCGAATCCGGGCATCAGTGCCGACGATCCTCGATCTGGCCGAGCGCGGCGCACGGGTGATCCTCGCCAGCCATCTGGGTCGGCCGAAAGGACAGATTGACTCGGGACTTCGCACCCAGATCGTGGCCCAGCGCTTGAGTGAGATTGTCGGCAGACCGGTGACGGCACTGCGAGAGACTATCGGTCCCGTCGTGGACAGGGCCGTCGACTCCATGCATCCCGGTGAACTCCTGATGCTCGAAAATCTCCGGTTCGACGCCCGCGAAGAGGCCAACGACCCCGGCTTTTCCAGGCAACTGGCAAGGAACTGCGACGTCTTTGTCAACGATGCGTTTGGCGCCGCACACCGTGCCCACGCCTCAACCGTTGGTGTCGCACACCTCTTACCGGCCTATGCCGGACGGCTCATGAATCTCGAGATTTCAGCGCTCAGCCGGCTTGTGGATGAGCCGGAGCCTCCATTCGTAGCCGTCATCGGTGGGGCCAAAGTGTCCGATAAGTTGGCCGTTCTGGACCAGCTCATCGAGCGGGTGGACGCGCTGATTATCGGCGGTGGCATGGCTAACACGTTCCTGCTCGCCAGGGGACATGCGGTAGGAGCATCTCTCGTCGAGTCATCGCGCACCGACGACGCCCTCCGTCTCCTCACGGCGGCCGAGCGGCGAGGTGTCGCCGTTGAGCTGCCGACTGACGTCCTCGTCGCCTCGTCCATCAGCGCGAATAAGGGCCAGAGCGTCGACGTGGACGAGGTGTCGCCCGACCTCGCTATTTACGACATCGGGGCCCGCTCCGCGGCGCGATTTGCCTCGGTGATCGCCGATGCACGAACCGTTTTTTGGAACGGTCCGATGGGCGTCTTTGAACGTCCTGCCTTTGCGTCGGGTACCCGGGCAGTCGCGGAGGCGGTCGCGGCCGCCTCGGCATTTACAGTGGTCGGCGGCGGCGACTCGCTCGCCGCGATCGCTCAGCTCGCCCTCGCCTCCCGGATCGATCACCTCTCGACGGGCGGCGGGGCGTCGCTCGAATTCCTTGAGGGTAGAGTACTGCCCGGCATCGAGGTGATCCCGGACGCTCCAGAGGGGTGACAGCTGACGTTTCAGGAGCGCGATGCTCGCTCCGGCCATTGGCGAGGGTATCGTTCGGATGATAGTCTGCTATGCGGCGACAGGCGCCGGCCGACAGGAAGAGCGAATCACTACCAGGAATAGGTGAGCAACGTGGGAACCGCAGTCAATATCGTCGTGATCATCGTCTCAGTGGTCCTGATCCTCGTCATCTTGCTGCAGACCAAAGGCTCGTCGTTCAGCGGCGCGTTTGGCGGGGATACAAGCTCCATTTATCGAACCCGACGCGGCATCGAGAAAACGCTCTTTCAACTGACGATTGCGATCGCGGGCATCTTCGTGCTGCTCGCCATCATCAGCGGCGTGGTCAACGGCTAATTGGTCGACCTGGGCGATCCGCGTGTCAGTCGACCCAAAACGCCTTGCGACGGGCAATCACGACTCGCTATACTGACCGATCGATAGAGGCAAGCGACACATCACGGCGATGATGCCGCGCCAGGAGGAAATCAGCAATGGGCAGTCTCGGCTGGCAGGAACTGGTCATCGTTCTCGTGATCGTGGTCATCATCTTCGGTGCTGGCAAACTTCCCGAGATCGGCGGCGCCCTCGGTAAGGGCATCAAAGAATTCAAGTCGAACGCGACGGATGAATCGCTGGAAGGCGGTCCCACAGCCACCACCGCGACCCGGCATGACGAGGCTCGCGTCATCGAGACCCGCGAGATTCGCGCGGACGAGATTTAGGTCGCCGGAGACCGGCGCGCCGGAGGAGCGGGGGCCAGATGGCTCCCGCTCTTTATTGTGCTCCGCGATGAAGCGGCCAATCGCTAACCGACCTGTCACCGGCGCGAGCGCCGGTCGGCTCCCATCCGCCGCTCCCACCGCGATTCGGTGAGACCAAAGCCCGGGGACGACATGACTTACGAGAACAGCGGACCAACGACCGATCGTCAGCCCAACTTCCCCGTGATCCCTCCCCCCCCAACGGTTGACTCCGCGGCGATCGAGCCGTTGACCGACACCACCGCCCTTCCTCGAACCACGAAACCGCAGCATTCCGCACTTCGCGCCACGAAAGAGATTTTCGAAACCCTGTTACTTGCGCTTGTCATTTTTGTTGGCGTACGACTCCTTGTTCTCAATTTTCGTGTTGATGGCCTGAGCATGTTCCCGAACCTGGACAATCGCGAGATGCTACTGGTGAACCGGAACGCCTATGCCCACTTCGATCTCAATGCCATCCTGGACGTCCTCCCCGGTGAGGACCATTCGGGGACCCGAAACATTTATCCGTTCGACCCACCGGAACGTGGCGATATCATCGTGTTCAATCCACCGGCCGAATCAGACAAGCCATACATCAAGCGGATCGTCGGTCTACCGGGCGACGTTGTGTCAATCCACGACGGGAGTGTCTTTATCAACGACCATCAGTTAGATGAGCCTTATATCGCCGCGGGTATCACTGACTGCCCCGGTGGCTGCGAGACGGTGACCGTTCCTCCCGGTAGCATCTTTGTCCTCGGTGACAATCGGAACAATAGCTCCGATTCTCGCGTTTTTGGTCCTGTGAAGATCTCGTCGATTGTCGGGAAGGCGTGGTTCGCCTATTGGCCTTCCGACGACATCGGGATTGTGCCGCATTATGACTATCCAGGAATTCGGGAACGGTAGCGGCTCACGTTTGGATCGTTGTTTCGGCGCGGAGTCGTTGTGTAGAATGCCTGCGTCGGTGGTGTGGACGTAAAGGGGTTGTTCGTCCCCGGCCATGGACAGGATCCACCGTTCGTCGCGATGGCCCGGCGACCGTCGCGCGCCGGAGAGAGTCAGACGATGATCGAAACCGTCGTCGAAAGCATCCGGGTGAGTCTCGTCACGCAACATCGTGTCGTGATTCTCAAAGAGGTGCAGGGCGAGCGTCACTTGCCGATCTGGATCGGTGCCTACGAGGCTGAGGCGATCGCGATGGAGCTCCAGGGCGTCACTGCGGCTCGGCCCCTGCCCTACGACCTCATGAAATCCGTCATCGGTGATATGGGTGGCACGGTTGACCGCATTCTGGTCACGGACCTGGCCCAGGACATCTTCTATGCGCGCATTGTGATTCAGCAGAACGGGCGCTCGGTTGAAATCGATTCTCGACCGAGCGATGCGATTGCCCTTGCTGTGCGAAGTCATGTGCCGATTATGGTCGATGACTCGGTGATGGAGCGCGCGGGAGTAACGCTCGGGGCGGAGAATGACGACGATGAGTCCGTCGCCGAGGCGAGCGTTACGACCCCCGGCGATCAACCGGAAGATGAGCGGCTTTCCGTCTTTCGCGACTTTATCAACACGCTCGATCTCGACGATTTCGACAAGACAAAGGGGAACTGAGCCCGAGGTATCGGGCGCATCATGGACACCTCAGAGAGGCAGATTAAACGAATCGTACTCAACCGGATGGAGCGATGTGGCACCTGCCATCACAACTTCGATCCAGAAGAGATCCACGTGCTCTCTCGGCGGCCCGACATGTGGATGATGGTGGTGGAGTGCAGCGAGTGTCACTCCCGAAACTTTGTTGCCGCCGTGCTCAATGACGGCGACCCGGGCGAAGCGCAGATCGCGCTACGGCGACTGTCCGGAGAGGATGCGCCTATCGACGCTCCCCCCGCTGCGCCGTCAGAGCCACCTGTCTCGACCGACGACGTCCTCGATATGCATCAGTTTCTTGACGACTTCGACGGTGATTTCAGCCACCTCTTCAAGGAGCGATAGCACTGGACGCCGGCAATCTCGTAAGGCGACGACCTTGACCTCTCGACGAATCGTTTCGTTTGCCCCGCCCACGCATGTGACAAGATGTTGGACCTACGCCATCTCTGTGTTGCAACAGGGTGTATGGTCGTGGCCGCATGCGAACAGAGGTGGGCTCCCACGACTGGGCAGCGATGGCATCGTCGATGCCACGCACATGTGGCGCTAAGGACGTTGGGGGCGATCAGTGGCCGATCACACGAGCGGTGCAATCGACTTGGAGATCGTGCGAGATCTCCTCTCGCATTTCAAGCCGGGTGACTACCAGGAAGCGCAGGAGTTGATCCTTGCGGCGCTTCAGGAGGTCAACGAGCACTTCGGCTACGTCTCCATGGAGGCCGCCGAGGTGGTGGCAGATCACCTTGGCACGACGGTGAATCGTGTTTACGGTCTATTGACGTTCTACGCCGACTTCCGTACCGAGCCCCGCGGTAAGCACTTCATGCTGCTCTGCCACGGAATGTCCTGCTTCGTTCTCGGGTCACAGACACTCGTCCAGGAACTCAAGGATACGTATGGTATCGAGGATGGTGGGACGACGGGTGACGGTGAGCTGACGGTTCAGGTCGTCAACGGGTGCCTGGGTGTCTGCGACCGGGCGCCAATCGTCAAACTCGACGATGACTTCCACGGCTATCTCACGACCGAAAAACTGAATGCCGTGATTCAGCGCGCCATCGCGGCTCGGCAGCCGGTAGGAGCCTCGTCATGACCTCCACCCTCTTCTCGTCCGACCGGCTCACGTCGCTCGCGTCCTTTGAAGCACTTCAGCAACGCGCCGCCGAACGGTGGAATGAGCTCTGGGAAACCGATCTTACCGTCATCAGTGTCAGTGTTGGCAGCTGCTCCATCGCGAAGGGCGCACTTGACGTCCTCGATGCGTGTCGCTCGAACGCATCTGGTCGATCGGTGGTCCGAGAGGTGGCCTGCGACGGCGCGTGCTGGATGGAGCCATGGGTCGAGATCAAGCGGCCAGGAGCGCCACCGGTCATCTACGGCCGCATCGAGCCGGTCGACGTGCCGTCTCTCCTCGATGGCGCACTCGAGGATCATGCGATCGGCGTCCGCGGCGATGCCCCGTACGGTGACATTCGTCCTCTCAACGAGCATCCGTTCTTCCGACATCAGTTGCGGATTGTGCTGGCGAACGTGGGCGTTATCGAGCCAGCGGCGATAGAAGATGCGATCGCTCGCGGTGCGTACAGTGCCTACAAAAAGGTGCTGTTCGACATGAGCGCAGAGGACGCGGTCGCCGAGATGACCGCTGCCAACCTTCGAGGGCGAGGCGGGGCCGGCTTCCCCGCGGGCATTAAATGGGAGAGCGGGCGCAAGGCAAAAGCCCGGCCGAAGTTCGTCGTCTGCAACAGCCACGAGGGGGAGCCGAATGTCTACAAGGACCGGCGCATCCACGAGGGCGATCCCCACCGGATCCTTGAAGGCATTTTGATCGCCTGCATCGTCTGCGGCGCCGAGCGAGGCTATAACTATATCGGTGGTGAGTATCCCCTCGCGATCAAGCGGTTTCGGACGGCTGTCGCCGACGCGGAGCGGCTGGGCCTTATCGGTCGCGACGTGCTCGGCTCAGGCAAGGATGTCTTCTTCCGTGTTCGAACCGGCGGCGGCGCCTACATCTGCGGCGAGGGATCGGCGTTGATGTACTCCATCATGGGCGTGCGCGGCCAACCAAGGACAAAACCGCCGCGGTCCGTCGAGGAAGGGATCTGGAAGCGGCCAACAGTTGCGAACAATACGGAGACCCTCGCGAACGTCCCGGACATTATCCTCAGAGGCGGAGAGTGGTACGCCTCTATCGGGACGGAAAAGAGCAAGGGCACGAAGCTCATGACTGTCCAGGGCGCCCTGAACACCATGGGCCTGGTTGAAGTGCCCATGGGCATCACCCTCGGCACACTGGTCGACGAGGTCTGGGGAGGCATGCGACCCGGCCACCGGTTCAAGGGAATTCAGACCGGCGGCGTTTCTGCTGGTCCGCTGACGCGGGAGCACTTTTCGCTGCCAGTCGACTTTGATTCCCTGACTGACGTCGGGGGTATGCTCGGTTCGGGTGGATTCGCGGTCTTTGATGAACAAGTCTGCGCCGTCGACTACGCCCGATATCTGACCGCGTTCAATCGCTACGAGTCGTGCTCCAAATGCGTTCCATGTCGCCTGGGAAACCCGGCGCTCGTCGAGATCCTTGACAGGATTCGGCTGGGACGAGGATCGCTCGACGACTTGCCACTGATCGAGCGCACCTCCAAGCACATTATCGAACTCTCGCTGTGCGGGCTCGGGCAGGTTGCACCGATGCCCGTGCTCGGCATGATGAAGATGTACGCGGACGAGTTCCGCGCCCACATCGTCGACGGCGTCTGCCCGGCTGGGACGTGCCCGATCGGCAACCCGGACGAGGCACTTGCAGCCGGGGACTGACCTCGCCGGCAGCAACTTCAATCCAACCGGGGCATTATGACGCCCAATACCGTCCGGCTGGGGTGTCCGCGTACTGCTGTTGTGTTCCTTCGGTGATGAGCACGAGCACGGTGATCATGATGAGCGACGCCCCGACCGGACGGCGCCAGGCCGCTCATGAAGAACGATTCACGCCGGCAGCATCGCCACCACCGGTTCGGTCGTTCGAATGATGCTGGCATTGCCCGCCCTCTGTCCGCGAAACCCCGTCGCGTCACGCGCAACTAGTATGAGCGTCGTCAGCACGCTGTCGTACCCGCCACTCAGGGCGTCGCATCGAGTGCCGGATCGGGCCGTCGGCGATATCGCCGCTTTGATCCGCGGCAAACCCGCGGAGCCGGACGCCGCGGCATGCGCGACCACGGTAAGCGTTGGGAGTCGATCTATGAGAGGCCTGCCAAGAACGCGATAGCCTGCGTTCGAGAGTGCCGCGAGAAGAGCGACGTCAAGACCCGATGCCTGTCCCGTCAGTTGATAAAGTCGATAACCATCGATCACCAGGACACTACCGGTCAGCGCTGTCGCAGGCGCCAGTAGCCCGAGGCGGATGATTGGTTCTCCGAGCAACAGCCTGCCGCCGACAGTCAGGAAGACCGACGCCAGCTAGAGCAACAGGGTACCGACGGCCACACTCGTTCGATCGATCGTGACGATGAGCGCAACGTAAAACAGTTTGACCGCGACGACGCCGAAGAGGACCGGCCGAGGAATCCCCAGGGCGCAACTCGAAGCGAGTGCGGCCGGTACACGACCGTCCACAGCCAGAGCAGCGCGGCCGCGGCCGCCGCGTGGCGGGTCACCACCCTCATCAGGTTGGCGTGAACCCGAGCGAGGATGAGGGGATATGAGGTGCCGATGATGCCCCACAAACGGGTCGCGGTGACAACGCACAGCACAGGGGCGCGTGTCCACGAAGTTCACCGCTACGCGACCTGGTTCCTCGTTTACGAGAGGTCGATCGTCGCACCCATGCCGAGCTGGCGCGCGCGAGCGACGGCTCGGCGGGCGACCACCACGTCCTGCACGGCGTTTCCCACCGATTTAAAAAGGGTGATCTCGTCGTCTGTGGTCCGCCCCGGCGTCTCGCCTGCGGCCACCATGCCAAGCTCGCGAGCGAAGTGCTCGCGGCCTACGAGACCCGCCGCCAGTGGTTTCATGAGATCACCGCCTTCGGCGAGAGCAGCATCAACCGCGTCAACGACGACCGTCGCGCGGACGACCGTTTCGGCCGGCAGTTCCTGCATCTCAGGGGTGTACGCGCCGACACCATTGACGTGTGTTCCCGCCCGGAGGTCGCGGTCGTCGAATACCGGCGTGCGGGAGGTCGTGGCGCAGCACACGATGTCCGCCTGGCGCACCGCCGACACGGGGTCCGTGGTGGTTTCAACGCGATCGACGAAGTCGGGCCAGTCACGACCCATTCCTTCCCGGAATCGATCGAGCTGCCGCTCATCTCGATCCACGGCGATCACACGTTCAATCGAGCGAACGGTGCACACCGCGGCGGCCTGCGTCATGCCCTGCGCTCCGGCGCCAATCACAACCGCCACCCGGCTATCCGCTCGAGACATGAGATCGGTGGCCGCGCCCGAGACCGCGCCGGTGCGGAGTGCTGTCAGGTACGTGCCGTCTATGAGCGCCAGAGGCTGACCGGTATGAACATCAAGCAGGACAACGATCGCATTGATCACTGGCAGACCGCGGGTCGGGTTTTCCCCGAAGACTGAGACAATCTTCAAACCCAGGGCGTGCATGGACGGCACATAGGCCGGCATGAAGAGCGCGTCCGCCATACCCTCGCGAACAGGAATTACTGTGCGCAGTGGCGAGTCGGTTCGACCGGCGGAGAGCTCGATGAACGCCGCTTTCATAAGTTCGATGGCGTCCGCCATCGTCACCAGATTTCGCACCTCGTCCCGGGTTAGCGCGAGCACGTTGAAGCCCTCCCTCTCGCCGCGGCTTTATCCGGCACGCGGCCTCACGATCACTGTTCCGCGAACAGAGCCGGTGGCGCAGCATGCTATACTCCGCGCCGCCATGCCCCTCTCCCGCATCGTCCCGTCACCTTCCGCCCCGGAAGCCGTGACGATCTTTCCCTTGATCCGGCAGGACCGATGAGCGATCCCGGCCTTACCAATCGACTGCAGCAACACTCGCGTCGAGCCGGTCTCAACGTCGCGATCACTATGGCCCTGGCAATCGCCATCTGTGTCCTCGGATTCGCCGCCATCTACGCCCGCCTCTCTCCGATGATGAGCGATTTCGTCGGTCAGGGCAACAAGGTCGCTGAAGCGCCGCGTGTCGCCGCCAATGCGCCAGCTGCTGCAACGACCGAAACCTCTGGCGGCCAGGTCGTCGCCACCGCGCCGACATCCCAACCAACCGCACCAATCCGTACAACCCAAGCCACAGAGACGCCAGGAACATTTGAACCAACCCATCAAATCAACAGCAACCGATTCATCAACTTTCGGTCCGAGCCGTCGTCGTCCAAAGGTTCCGCAACTATCATCGAGACCCTGCCGTTGGCGACGCCGCTGGAATACCTCAATGAGGAGGCTCCGACCGACGACCCGGCGACCGATGGCCGCCGGTGGATGAAATTCCGGCTGGAGGATGGCAAAGAAGGATGGGTGCGAGAGATCGATGTCGAGCCCTACCAGCCATAGCGGTCGACTGATCAACAAATCCCCGACAGGATCGGTCCGCGGCCGATAGGAGTGTATTCATCATGCAACGAGTCACCATTATCGGACTTGGGTTGATCGGAGGCTCGATTGGCCTCGGTCTTCGCCAGTGGTCCGGAGCGCAGGGCAGTGGCAAGGCCGTCCTTGAGGTCACGGGGTTTGATACCGATCTCGATCAGCAGCACTACGCCCAGAAGATCAAAGCAGTCGACCATGCGTCCTGGGATCTGACGCGCGCTGTCGACGGCGCTGACCTCGTCGTCGTCGCCACGCCAGTTGGCGCGATCGAGCAGACACTTGAGACGATCGGTCCGCTCCTCAAGGCGGGCGCCGTCGTCACTGACACCGGCTCTACCAAGGCAGACGTGCTTGCCTGGGCGAAGCGACTCTTACCGACAACCGTGAGCTTCGTCGGTGGCCATCCAATGGCCGGGAAAGCGCAGAGCATCGAAGCGGCCGAAGCCGAGCTGTTCAAAGGCGCAACATGGTGCGTGGCGCCTTCCGTCAGCGCCTCAGAGGAGGCCATTCGCACGGTCCTTGGAATGGTGGCCGCGCTCGGCGCCGAGCCGTTCTTCATTGACCCATCCGAGCACGACGCGTATGTCGCCGGCATCAGCCATCTGCCGTTCACCGTCTCTGCCGCTTTGATGCGGACCGTCAGCGCCGACCCGTCCTGGCGGGACATGAAGTCGCTGACAGCTGGCGGATTCCGCGATGTCAGCCGGCTCGCCGCCGGCAGCCCTGCGATGCACCGCGACATCTTGCTATCAAATCGACCCGCGGTCTCTCGCTGGCTGGATAGCTATATCGGCATGCTGACCGACCTGCGACGGAACCTTGACGCCGGGGATGAAGCCGCCAGCGAAGCACTTCTCGATTTCTTTACCCAGGCGCGAGACGCCCGCGCTGAATGGGCGACCCAGACGAGCCGGGAAGGTGAGTTGCTCCACGGCACGGCGGGAGAACTCAGCACCGAGGGCATCTCCGATCAGATGGGGCGTATGCTGCTTGGGGGCTTTGGGAAACGTCGCCGGGCCGCCGCAGAGCGAAACGCCAATGCCGCATCCGAGAAGCGTCGCGCCTGATCCCCACGCGACGAACCTCGTCCTGATATCGCACTCGGAACACGCCGTGTGCCACCTGTTCGGTCACATGAGACGGGCGTGATGCCGCGAGCCATGTCTCCGCTCGCTTGAGCAGGGTCTAGCTCGTCAACGCGTGCTAAGGAACAATGGTCCAGTCATCGGGTAGTTCGTAGCTGTAGAAAGCTCGGACCGGCCGGCCGTCCCGCCAGAGGCGGCCCTTATCCTTACGACGCAGATCGCCGTAGCAGTTCTGGACCTGGACGATTCGCTTCGCCGGGAGGTTAAAAAGCACGAGGCCAGCGTCGACCGGTTCGGTGCTCTTCCGACGTTGTTCCGCGTTGAGCACCCGGAACAGCTCCGGCTCATCGCCTCCCGGTTGTGAAACTGGGGCATCGACGAGACCGTCGGCCGGCGTGGCCGAACTATGGTCACTGGCAAGTCCATTTAGGAGTCGCCTTGCGAGCTGCGCGTCATAGTCCGCGATTTTAAGAATAAGATCGCTATAGTCTTTAGCGTGCCGGCTACAGGCGGCTGCGAGCATCTTTAGCGCGTGCCCTGGGGCGACGAAACTCACGGTTTCTCGATTGTCGACCACCGTAAAGCGCATGGTGTCCACGACTGGTTCGTTCTCCGCGTGTTTCGGACGTGCTGAAACCGCCCTGTGTTGCCTAGCGCATATCACACCGGCTATCACCCTTTATTGGCGGTAATCTTCATCGTTACTGTACCATGGCGACCCTGACTCGCCCGCCCATCCACGCTTCCTCGGAACTCAAGCAGCGGCGCCGTCGGGACGTACCAGGAGGGGTGTTATGACCGATCTATCAGACAAGTCGTCAACGGGCCGGACACGGCTCGACGACGAGCTACGTGAGATCTTGATCAAGTCTGAGCAGCCGGAGTCGTTTGCCGACCACGTGCGACGAAAGGCCCAGTTTCAGCGCCCGGCGCGCCAGACGTGGGCTTCCGGACTATCGGTTCCTTCACTTGCTCGCATGTCCGGAGGGAGTCGCCTGGTTGCATCCCTGGTCATGGCCCTGGTTGCCAGCTCCACGACGGACACGTCCGCCCTCCTCGCAACCGTCCTGGCCATCGTCAGTGTCGCTCTGCTCGCGAGTATGTACGCGGGTCCGCCTCACGGGCCCGGCGGGCCTGGCGCCAAGCAATGGCGCGGACGCGATCTCGATCTGTCGTCGCCTCCACCAGCCTGGGTTGGATCGCTCCGAGACCGTTTCAAAGGTCCTCCGCGCCCGTAATGAGCCGCGAGCGTCCATGGGTGACCGCTTGCGCGGGAACCCATGTTCGCTCGGCCGCGTTTGTCGACTTTTTCTCTCGTCATACGGAACGGCTGTAAGGCGGTGGCCACCGACGAGCAACGTAGTACTGCCCGAAGCAGCGTGAGGTTCCTGGATGCCTGTGGTCATCGCCGATATGATTGACGCCTACATCTTCCGAAGGGTCAACGCGCGACTTCAGTTCCTCCTCCTCCTTCGGCGACCGGATGTGGCATTCGGCAACACATGGCAGGGCATTCACGAAAAAGTCAACAGCCAGGAGACAGCGGTCGAGGCGGCACGGCGAGCCATTCTCGCGAGCACTGGCCTGACGCCTGACGAGGCCTATTCCGCCGATTTCATCAATCAGGTGTACGACCATCGGCGGGACGCCGTCGTTCTGGCGCCGGTGTTCGCCTTCACGGTTCCTCCCAGGGCCTCCGTGCAGCTGAGCGAGGAGTTCAGCGACAGCGCCTGGTGCGAACGGGAGGAAGCGTCGGCTCGGCTCCTCTGGTCAGGTCAGCGATGGGCCGTTCGGCACATCGATGAGATCATCGGGCTCGGGAGCTCAGATGCTGAGTTTTATCGCGTCGAGTAATGGAGGCCGCGACGATTCCTAGCCATGGAGGTCGATGAGGAGCAGGGTATACTTGTCCCTCACATAGGCGATTGCATTGCCGATTCTGATACTTAGGTGACTCAATGCCCGACTTCAAGATCGTTTCCGACCTACGCCCCACGGGCGATCAACCCAATGCAATCGAGGCGCTCGTCGAAGGTCTCAACACGGGAAAACAAACCCAAACGCTCCGGGGCGTCACTGGATCCGGCAAGACATTCACGATGGCGAACGTGGTCGAGCGCGTCAATAGACCGACGCTTGTTCTGGCGCACAACAAGACGCTCGCGGCCCAGCTCTATGCCGAATTCAAAGAGTTCTTCCCACACAACGCGGTCGAATATTTCGTCTCGTACTACGACTATTACCAGCCAGAAGCGTATGTGCCGCGCACCGACACCTTCATCGAGAAGGACGCGGACATCAACGAAGAGATCGACAAGCTCCGGCATGCGGCGACGCGAGCGCTTCTCACCCGTCGCGACGTCATCATCGTGGCCTCCGTCTCCTGCATTTACGGCCTGGGATCGCCCGAAGAATATCAGCAGACGGTTGTCTCATTGCGGCGAGGGAGTCAGGTCAAGCGCGATAAGGTGGTCCGTCACCTGATCGACATCCAGTATGACCGCAACGATATGACACTGACACGAGGAACGTTTCGGGTTCGGGGCGACACTGTGGAGATCTACCCGGCCTATGAGGAGATCGCTGTTCGCGTTGAATTTTTTGGCGACGAGGTGGAGCGCATTGTCGAGGTCGATCCGCTGACCGGCGAGCTGCTGGTGGAGCGGATGGAGGTCGAAATCTTTCCGGCGAAACACTTTGTGACTAACGCATCGAAGCTCAGTGCCGCGATGCACGACATCGAGGCGGAGTTGGACGCGCGGCTGACCGAGCTGCAAGAGCAGGGGAAGCTCCTGGAAGCAGCCCGACTGCGACAGCGAACGATGTACGACCTTGAGATGCTTCAGGAAACCGGATACTGCTCCGGAGTCGAGAACTACTCAATGCACCTGTCGCGGCGGCGAACAGGCGAGCAGCCGTCAACACTCATGGATTACTTTCCTGATGACTTCTTGATGTTCATCGATGAGTCGCACATTTCTCTGCCTCAGGTGCGGGGCATGTACGCTGGGGATCGTGCTCGCAAAGATGTGCTCATCGAGCATGGCTTTAGGCTTCCCTCGGCGCGAGATAACCGACCGCTGACCTTTGCCGAATTTGAGCAGATGGTCAAGACGGCGATCTTCGTGTCGGCCACCCCCGGACCTTATGAGCACCAGTACAGTCAACAAACTGTTCAGCAGGTAATCCGACCGACCGGCCTGATTGACCCGTCGATCTCGGTCCGGCCAACGAAGGGTCAAATTGACGACTTGCTCGGCGAGGTCAAACTCCGGGTATCACGGGGCGAACGGTGCCTGGTGACGACGCTCACCAAGCGTATGGCTGAGGACCTCGCCGATTACTTGAAGGAGATGGGCGTTCGTACCCACTACCTCCATAGCGAGATCGAGACGCTTGAGCGCATCGAGATCCTCCGCGATCTCCGCCTTGGGGTCTACGACGTGGTGGTTGGTATCAACTTGCTCCGGGAAGGGCTCGATCTTCCCGAGGTATCGCTGGTCGTGATCCTCGACGCCGATAAGGAAGGGTTCCTCCGCTCGGAAGGCTCGTTGATTCAAACAACCGGACGTGCGGCTCGGCATGTCGATGGTCAGGTCATCATGTACGCCGACACGATGACCCGTTCAATGAAGGCCGCGATTGATGAAACCTATCGGCGCCGAGCGATCCAGGTCGCCTATAACGAAGCGCATGGCATTGAACCGCGAGGCATCATCAAAGAGATCAAGGACCTGACTGATCGGGTGCGAGCGGCGGCGGAAGAGTCGACCGCCTACCATGCGAACGGCGATGGGCAGGCCGGGGTGATTGCGGAGATTCCACGCGACCAGCTCGCCCGTATGGTCAAGGACCTTGAATCACAAATGAAGACCGCCGCCCGCGACCTAGAGTTTGAGAAAGCCGCCCTATTGCGAGACCAGGTTGTCGAGCTCCGCCGCATCATTGAACTCGACCCGATCACGACTTAGGCGCGGCGAACCGCGGAGCGCACGGAGGAGGTACCGATCGTTTTGGCGCGGTGGAAAGCAATTGCCTCAAGGTTCGCCCTACTGATCCTGGTAATGGTTGGACTGCCCGGCATCGCTCGGGCACAGCAAGACCTTGAGTCAACCCCGTGTCCAGCCGCTACTGGCGTGACTTCGGGGATCGGCGCCACCTGTGCTTCCAGTCGACCAACGAGCGAGCTAGCGCCCGAGATTCCCCCACCTGACCTGCCAAGCACGAATGAGCAGGGTTACAGCTTTGAATTGAACGCGACACTTGCCACTGGTCTCGGTACGGTGCCGCGCCAGGCATCGATCTACGAGATGACGAGGGCGAAAGTCACCCGGGCCGACATTGAAGCATTGACGAAGCGCATCGGTATCACCGGGCCGGTATCCGACCAGGGTGAGGATACGTACACGGCCTCGGGGGAGGGTGAGCTCTTCGCTTCTCCAGAGCTGATCCAGTACGTCTCACCGGTCGAGCCAGTGAGGGGAGAACTTCCTCCGGACGAGCAGGCAGAAGCAGCGGCCCGAAACTGGCTCGACCGCGCGAAGCTGAGCCCGCGTGATCTGGGAGATGGACGCGCTGTCAGCCGTCCTGACAGCCGTGACCGCATTATCCTCCTCTTCGGTCCTACTGAGCCGAAGAACGTCCTCGCATCATTCCCAAGCATCACTGTTTCAGTGGGTGTCAAAAACGAGGTGATTGAGGTTTCGTCGCGTTGGGCCACCATTCGTCGCGGCGATCTTTACGAGCTGCGCAACGTCGAGAAAGCATGGTCCGAGGTCCAGGCCGGAGAAGCCTATATAGAAACAGACCTCGGCAAAGATGGTCCCGCGCAAGGCTCGATCATCAAAGGCACCGTCAAATACGACAGCATTCAGATCGCCTATACCTCTGCCGGACCACCCGGTCAGACGCAATACCTCCTTCCCCTCTTCGTCTTCAGTGGGCGCTTGACACTTGTGGGACGCGATGGCTCCGTACCGCTCAAGGCCTATGTCGTCGCGCTCGCGAACAGCGGCGCACCGGTTGGTCAGGCGACGGGTCAGCGTACATGACCGGGGCCTTTTCCGACGGAAACGATCGCCCCGAAGCGCCGGAGACGGTACTCATCGTCCACGGACCAAACCTCAACCTGCTGGGCACCAGGGAACCAGCACTGTACGGCGCGGTTACCTTGGCCGATATTGACGCGCGCCTATGCGAGGCTGGCGCGACGGCCGACCCTCCACTGCACGTGCAATCGTTCCAGTCCAACCACGAGGGAGCACTGATCGACGCAATCCAGGATCATGGACCGAACGTCGCCGCCATCATCATTAACGCGGGTGGTTTGACCCATACCAGCATCGCTCTCCGAGACGCGCTAGCGGCGGTGTCCCGCCCGACCATTGAGGTTCACATTACGAATATTCACGCCCGCGAATCGTTTCGTCACCTTTCGCTGATTGCACCTATCGCTGTTGGACAGATTGCCGGTCTTGGCGCTGAGGGCTACCTCCTGGCGCTCCGCTATTGGATCGACGTTGGTCGCCACCGTTCGGTGACCCCCTCTTGACCGCCCGCCAACGACGATTGCAGAAGTTTCGAGCGGAGCTTCGGAACCAACGACTCGACGGCGCGGTGGTGTCCCATCCAGCAAACCGGCGCTACTTCACCGGGTTCTCCGCTGGCGACTCATCGCCCGGCGACCCGCCAGCGATCGTACTGGTCGGCGAGAACTCAAGCGTGCTTCTGACCGGCGCGACAAACGCACCATGGGCACAGTCGGAGGCGGCCGACTGGGAGATCAGCGTCTGGCAGCGCCCCTGGACGACCAGTGTCGCCAGGCGCATCTCAAGCGAGGGCTGGAAACGAATTGGATTTGAGGCGTACGCGCTGTCCGTGGCGAGTTATCGGGCGCTCAGAGACGAACTCGAACATGATATCGAGTGGATTCCTATCGACGGCGCCCTGGCGGTACAGCGATCGACCAAGGATCGAGACGAACTGGCGGCGCTCCGGACCACGCTTGCCTTGACCGACGAGGTCTATGCCGCGGTGTCCCAATCGATGCGGCCCGGACAGACCGAGCGCGAGGTGGCATGGTCGATTGAACGCGAGTTCCGGGAACGCGGCGGCGACGGGGCCGCCTTCCCGACCATCGTTGCCACGGGCCCAAACGCCGCCCGGCCCCATCACGCTTCGGGGGACCGTCCGCTCGGGTCGGGAGAGCCGATCATCATCGATATGGGGGCCCGTATCAACGGGTACAACGGCGATCTGACGCGGACCGTCTGGTTCGGATTGGCTCCCGACCGCCTGAGAGAGGTCTACAATGTCGTGAACGACGCCAGTCGCGCCGCCGTGGCCTCCATCAGACCAGGTGTCCACGCGAACGACGTAGATAGCGTGGCGCGCTCGGTGATCCAAGAGGCGGGGTTCGGTGACTTCTTCGTGCACGGGCTCGGGCATGGGCTGGGCTTACAGGTTCACGAGTCTCCAGCGTTAAGCCAGACGTCGACCGATACTCTCCAGACCGGACAGGTAGTTACTGTCGAGCCAGGTATCTACATCCCGGATTGGGGCGGGGTCCGGATTGAAGATGTCGTGGCCGTGTCTGAAGATGGCTGTACCGTGATATCAGCCGCGTCGAAAAAGAATCTATGACGACGTGGAGGGAGGACAAAAATGATCGATACCGGTGATCTCCGAAAAGGCACCACCATGGACCTCGACGGCCGCCTGGTGAAGGTGCTCGATTTTGCTCACAACAAACAAGGGCGCGGCTCGGCCCAAGTGCGGATGACACTTCGCGACCTGCGAACGGGGTCTACCACGCAGCATACCGTGCAGGCCGGCGCGAAGTTCCCCGCGGTGCGCCTTGAGCGGAAGCACGTGCAGTATCTGTATGCGGACCAAGACGGCCATCACTTTATGGACACCGAAACATACGACCAGATCCTGCTGCCAGAGACCGCCATGGGCGACGCACGGAAATACGTCAAGGAGAATGAGGTCGTCGATCTCCTCACCTACAATGACGAGCCGATAGATATTGAGCTGCCGGTTGCGGTCAACCTGACGGTAGCGCAGACAGATCCTGGGCTCAAAGGCGACACCGCCAGCGGCGGCACGAAGCCGGCAACCATGGAAACCGGCGTTGTGGTTAGCGTGCCGCTCTTTATCAACGAAGGCGACGTGTTGAAGATCGACACCCGGGGCGGTGACTACATCGAGCGGGTAAGCTGAGTGGAGCCGCTACGAGGGGTCATCGAGACCGACGAAGCCAAACATCATGAATTGCCATCGCTCTCAGACGCCGAACATATCGTTCGGTCGTTCATCGAGATGATGTCGGCCGGCGGCATCTCCGAACTCGATGTCGCCGTCGGCATGGTATCAATCCGCCTGCGTGCGCCTGCGGTAAACGGTGCGGTGGGACCGCCGCCACAAGCCTCCCGCGAGCCTGCGCCGGTGATTGCTCCCGACCCCTCAATCGCCAGCCATACGGTCACCGCGCCGATGATCGGGACGTTCTATACCGCTGCGACTCCGGGTGGACCACTCTTCGTGCAGGTCGGCGACCATGTCGAATCGGGGCAGGTGATTGGCATCATCGAAGCGATGAAGATCATGAACGAGATCGTGGCCGATCGGTCGGGGACGGTTATCGAGCTGATCGCTGAGAATTCCCAACCCGTGGAATACGGCTCCCCTCTCGTCCGACTGGATCTCACGCCGCTGGCACCCGTGTGAATAGCCACGTTGTCCCCGTTGGACTCCTCACGTCGTACGTGCGAGAAGTTCTTGAACGCGACCCACTCCTCAGTGATCTGTGGGTCGAGGGCGAGATTGGCGATCTGTTCCGCGCCAAATCGGGCCATGTCTACTTCACCCTTCGAGACGATGACGGCCAGATCAAATGCGTACTTTTTCGAACGACGGTGACGCAGATCGGTCAAACTCCGATCGCTGGCGATCAGATCGCCGCTCATGGACGCGTGACCGTCTATCCACGTGACGGAGCAATTCAGCTTTACATCGACATGATTCAGCCGGCAGGAGTCGGCATCGCGGCGCTTGAGCTCGAACGTCTGCGTCAGCGACTGGAGGCAGAGGGTCTGTTTGAGGAGTCGCGTAAACGGGCACTGCCCCTCGCGCCGCAGTGTATCGGCGTCGTGACGTCGCCTGATGGCGCAGCGTGGCACGACATCCAGCAGGTCATTACCCGACGCTACCCATTCGCGCATCTCATCCTGTCGCCGACGGTCGTTCAAGGGAGAGAAGCCCCAGAGTCGATCGTCCGTGCTTTGGAAGTGGTGCAAGCGGACGGTCGACCGATGGTTGTCATTCTCGCCAGAGGGGGTGGCTCGTCGGATGATCTTGCCGCATTCAATGACGAGCGGGTAGTACGGGCAGTATTCGCTTCACGGGTGCCGGTGATCACTGGTATCGGTCATGAGACAGATCGCACCCTGGTTGATGAGGTCGCCGACCTCCGAGCACCCACGCCTTCCGCCGCCGCTGAGCTGTCCGTTCCGTCAATCGCTCATCTCCCCGCCCGGATCAACGAGGCCAGTGAGCGTTTGAGGACTTACCTTGGAGATTACCTAGCAGGCCGCCGGGATCACATCACCAGCACATCCCGCGAACTTCAGCGCCGAAACCCGATAACGATGCTTGAGACAGGACGCCAGACTCTGGACAGCGCGACCCGGCAACTGTCCGAACGAATGCGAGATTATATCGATCTTCGCCGGGCGCCGATCGCGACATCTCGAGCGATCCTGGAGGCTCTCGATCCCCTGGCCGTTCTTCAGCGCGGCTATGCCGTGGTCCAGAACGAGCAGTCACGGACGGTCATCGCGCGCGTCGCCGATGCGCCTGCTGGTCAAACTGTGAGAATCACCTTTGTTGATGGAGCGGCTCGTAGTAGGATCGAAGAATCCGGCCAGCATGTGACTCCATGGCGAGAGGACAACGAGCGAGCGCGTGGTGTCCCTGCATGACGTTGCTAAACGGCTGGCGGGCGGTCGCTGAAGATGCGACGTTTGAAGAGACGCTTCACGCACTCGATGAGGTCGTCGACTATCTTCAAACCGGCGGCCTCACGCTTGATGAGGCCGTGTCGGCCTACCAGGTTGGAGTCGACCTCACGCTTCGATGCGAGCAACTGCTCAACGACGCACAGATTCGCGTTTCCCGTATCGAAGACACCCTCACCTCAGCGAATATGAACGCCTCCGCCGCCGCTGACATCAGGCCGGTCACAAAGGAAGGGGAGGAAGTTTAAGTGTCGCCCTGGCGTCCGACCGGCTTACCGACGGGTCGTCGCGGCGATGCCGGCCATCACTGTTACCTGACCGAGCGGTTTGTCCCCGTGTTCTCGAAGCCGGTTGGCTGCACGGGCGCCTTTTGGCCCGCCTTGAACGTCCTGGGTCCAAGAAATAGATCGGAGAAGACCCTGCATGTCAGATTTGGGCATCGTCGTCGCCAGCAAGAACGGTGACGTTGGTCTGCCAGACGCCATTGACATTCTCCGCCGTGGCGGCAGTGCCGTTGATGCGGTCGTCGCCGGAATCACACGGGTCGAAGCGAACCCCAACGATCACTCCGTGGGATTCTCCGGTTTGCCGAATCTCCTGGGCGATGTCGAGCTCGACGCAAGCATCATGAATGGCAGGACGCGGGCAACCGGAGCGGTCGGTGCCGTTCAGCACTATCAGGACGCTATCATTCTCGCCCAGCGAGTCATGGAGCTGCTTCCTCACTCATTCCTGGTTGGCGACGGGGCACAGCGGTTTGCCGCTGAAGTGGGCCTCTCCCCGACGACCTTGCTTACGTCGGAAGCCAGACAGATCTGGGAGCAACGTCTGGGCGACCAGGCAGCGACGGACGGTGATCCGTTCATGGCTCGCATTCGTGAGCTCGTCGTATCCACCGCGAGGGATCCCGAGCTATCTGACGCCCACGGGACAGTCAACATTATCGCCCGTGATCGTCACGGCGATATCGCGTCTGGCGTAAGCACCTCTGGGTGGGCGTGGAAGTATCCTGGACGCATTGGAGACTCCCCGGTGATCGGTGCCGGGAACTATGCCGATAATCGTTGGGGCGCCGCCGCCTGCACCGGTCGCGGTGAGATGGCACTCCGTTGTTGCACCGCGCATAGTGTCGTGACATCAATGCGGTTCGGGATTGATCTCCGACGGGCGCTTGAAGCCGCCATGGCCGACCTGGTGTCACTCGAAGATCCGTTCGCCAGCGAGATCAACATCGTCGCGATCGACCGGCACGGCCACCACCACGGCATCTCGACCACCGCTGGAAAGACCTACGTGTTCATCGACGAGGAGATGTCGTCCGTCGAGGAGCGGGAACGGTTGTCCATGCCTTTTCCCGCATAGCCATCCACCGGCGCGGTATGACTGTGACCGCTTCGAGATCCCGCTAAGACTTTTCCTACCAGGACCCAATTAAGTCCACAGCCACTCGCTCATCGCGCCCGGTCCAGGCGGACGGTTCAACGTGACATCCCAATGTCAGTGGCGGGCATCCAACGGACGTGTGAGGACAACTGAGGCGCAACGCGATGGGTCGCTGGAAGTCGCTCTTAGACGTCCCGTGTCAGCGTTTCGAGGAACTCCGAGTTGTTCTGGGTTTTTGACAGGCGACTCAGCAGAAGTTCGGTTCCCTCGCTTCCCCCCAACATCGAGACCATGCGGCGCATCGTCCAGACCTGGCGGAGAGCGTTCTCGTCCAGGAGCAATTCTTCACGTCGCGTACCGGACCTTTGCACGTCGATCGATGGATAAATCCGCCGCTCCGCGAGCTTGCGGTCGAGGTGGAGCTCCATGTTGCCAGTGCCCTTGAACTCCTCGTAGATGACATCATCCATGCGGCTGCCGGTATCGATCAGGCAGGTCGAGATGATAGTCAGACTGCCGCCCCCCTCAATGTTCCGGGCAGCGCCAAAGAAACGCTTCGGCGGGTAGAGGGCAATCGGATCGATACCACCCGAGAGGGTGCGTCCGCTTGGCGGTACAGCGAGATTGTAGGCACGAGCGAGTCGAGTGATCGAATCGAGCAGGATCGAGACATCACGGCCCGCTTCGACCAGCCGCTTGGCTCGCTCAAGAGCCATCTCGGCGACCTTGGTGTGATCTTCGACCGGCTCATCGAAGGTCGAGGAGATGACCTCACCTTCAATCGACCGCCGCATGTCGGTCACCTCTTCCGGCCGTTCGCCGATGAGGCAGACCATGAGGTGCATATCAGGGCTATTGGCAGTAATACCATTGGCAATCGACTTGAGGAGCATCGTTTTGCCCGCCTTCGGAGGCGAAACGATGAGACCTCGCTGTCCTTTTCCGATCGGCGCCACCAGATTAAGCAGGCGCGTCGACAAGATATTCGACGCCGTCTCAAGGTCGATGAGCTCAAGAGGAAAAATCGGCGTCAGAGTGTCAAACGAGGGTCGGCGGCGCGCCGTCTCCGGATCAACACCGTTGACGCTCTCAACGCGGAGCAAGCTAAAAAACTTTTCATTGTCCTTCGGAGGTCGAGCCTGGCCGGACACGCGGTCACCCGTCCGCAGACCGAACCGTCGGATCTGTGATTGGGAAACGTAGATGTCGTCCGGGCCAGGTAAGAATCGCTGACCGCGCAGAAACCCGAAGCCGTCCTCGATAATCTCAAGAATGCCATCGCCGAAGGCATTCCCTTCCTGCTCGGTCTGAACCTGCAGCAGCTTGATAATCAAGTCAAGCCGCTTCATTCGCGAGTAGCCGGTAAGACCTTTCTCCTTCGCCTGCTCAAAGAGCTCGTCGTCGCTCTTCTCCTGGAGCTCCATGATCGTGACCCGAGAGGGGCCGCTATCTCGGGGCGCCGCAGACTGGCTCCCAGCGTACGGGGACGGTGTCGGGGTTTGCAGTCGGCCACCCGCGCCGGTCTCCGGTCCGAAACGCTCACGGCCGTCGCCGAGGGGACGCCCCGACCGATCGAAGCTCGGCGCTCGGTCGATCCCATTGTGCCGGTTTCCGTTGTCCGAACGCGGCCCGCGATCTGGCCTTTCCCGGCGGCCGGACCGGTCACCTCCAACACGCCGGTCCGAACGGGGTGGGCGCTCCCGATCATCGCGCCGTCGCTCAACGGATGGGTCCGTCGCTTCGCGACGCTGCTCAACTTCGTTCAGTGCGGGACGCGGTCCTTGTTCCGGGCCAGACGGACCTATCGGCTCACGGGCACTGGCCGCCGGCGCTGACGCCTCGTTGTCCGGCCGTTGATCCCCGTTGACCGCGATAGGTTTGGGGCTCGCCGTGCCGTCCTCGGCAGTCGGGATCGAGGAGACGGCGACGACGGGCACGCCCAGGTCCAGCGGCAGGATTACGGGATCCGGCGTTCCCCGGTCCGCTCGTGGCGTGTCTTCGACCGGTACGGTCGCTGACCGCTCGTCAGGAGTTGATTCCGTAACCGGTGGTGTTGGTTCGGCAACCGGACGCCGCCGCGGTGCTCTCGTGCGCGGCGACTTGGGACGGGGTGAAACGCTCGGCTCGATGGTTTCTTCGACAGGCAACCGCGTACCTCCATCATGCGCGCTTGAGCGGAAGTTCAGTTCGCCGCGTCGACGACGACGCGGCTCAAACCTTTGCATCGAGTAGCTGGGACAGTGGAAACATACATACGCTGACGGCTCGGACCCACACCTGGCCGTTCGTCCCCCGGCGAGTTACCACGCACACGACGTCCTTAAACGCGCGCAAGGTTTCTCAATCTCCGGAAGCGGAAGAGCATCAGATCAAGGAACGCTTTGCGTAAAGCGGAGGGCAGGGGAATATGCGCCCACGGTGGGATGCGACGTCATCGTACCATCCGGTCGGAGGAGCGTCAAGAAGTAGGCGTCACGTCATCGCATTACGTCTAGATTCTCCGTCGGCTAATCGAATGGGAATGCCGCGTACTGCCGGAGCTTGCTGAGCCGGTGAGTCGCATCGACGATGCGGACGGTGCCCGACCGCGACCGCATCACCACCGACTGCGTCGACGCCCCGTCCCCGAAGTAATGAACGCCCCGCAGCATTTCACCATCAGTGACACCGGTAGCCGCGAAAAAGACGTTGTCACTCGCTACCAGATCGTCGCAACTCAGAATCCGCGTCAGGTCGATACCATTCCGCTTCGCGGTGTCTCGCTCGTCGTCATTCCGGGGCCAGAGTCGGCACTGGATGTCGCCGCCGACACACTTGAGCGCGCACGCCGCGATGACCGCCTCTGGCGCACCACCGATGCCGATCAGCATGTCGATGCCCGTCCCCGGCATCGCGGCCATGACCGCCCCAGCCACATCGCCATCGGTAATGATCTTGATCCGCGCTCCCGCTGCGCGCACATCGTTAATGATCTGCTCGTGCCGCGGACGGTCGAGGACGACCACGGTGAGGTCTGGCATCGACATACCCTTCGCCTCGGCGACCCGGGCCAGGTTGTTCGCCACGCTGTCATTGAGATCGATCGCGCCCGCGGCGCCCGGTCCGACCGCGATCTTCTCCATATACATGATGTCGGGTGACGAGAACAGCGAGCCACGCTCCGCGATCGCGACCGTCGTGACCGAGTTCGGCATACCCAGTGCCAGGAGTCGAGTTCCATCGATCGGGTCGACGGCGATGTCAACTTTCGGGCGATCGGCGCAACCGACTCTTTCCCCGATGTAGAGCATCGGGGCCTCGTCCTTCTCACCCTCGCCGATCACGACGACCCCGTCCATAGCAATCGACCCGAGGACGAGTCGCATCGCGTCGACCGCCGCCTGGTCGGCCGCCTCCTTGTCGCCGCGACCCATCCACCGTCCAGCCATGAGGGCCGCGGCCTCGGTAACACGCACAAGCTCAAGCGCCAGATTTCGATCGTCCTGCTCTGACATCGGCCGTTCCTTTCCGTTGAGCGAACCGTCTTACGCTCCCTCGAGCCATTCGGTCGCGGCCGGCGCAAGATCGAACGCGCTACCGACAGTGACTGTGCAATCGGGAAGTGACTCGATGAAGGTCGATCCGTATCGCTTCGAGAGTGCGCGACGATCAAGGACCGCGCAGACGCCGCGATCCTTGCTGCTCCTGATAAGACGCCCGAAGCCCTGTTTGAACCTGAGCGCCGCCTGTGGAACTGCATACTCGAGAAATGGCTGGTCGAACAGTTCACTTCTTGCCGCGAAGACTGGATCAGAGGGCACGGAGAAGGGAAATTTGGTGACCACCAGCAGACTCAGCGCCGGCCCGACCACATCGACTCCTTCCCAGAATGTTGACGTGCCGAGGACAACGACCTGTGGAGACGACTTCAGGCGGTCGATGAGTTGCCGCGGACTTCCATCTGTTCGCTGCGCCAGGACCAGGACGCCTCGATCTTCGAGTGGTTTCTTAATCGCGCGATAGGTGGCCTGGAGCGCCGAGTGAGAGGTGAACAGCACGAGTGCTCGGCCCCGCGTCGCGTCGCAGGCAGAGATGAGCGTCTCGTAGAGACGTCGCTGATAACCAGGGAGATTCGGCTCGGGAATGTCATCGGCCAGGTAGAGGAGGGTCGATCGCTGGTAGTCAAACGGTGACGACACCTGCGCTTGCTCCGGGTCTTCCAGACCAAGCCGTTCTGTGACGTAGTCGAATGAACCATCAATGGTCATCGTCGCTGAGGTCAGAACCAACGTCCGCAGCGGTGCGAAGAGCTGGTCGCGAAGCACCTCGCCAACATGAAGCGGTGCCGCGTGAAGCGAGGCACGGTCTCCAACCTGACTCCGCTCGATCCAGTAGACGAACTCATTCCGCGGTGCCGCAATCGCCGATTGGAGCTTAATCGAGATATCGGCGCCCGATCGTACAGCGAGGCCAAGATCGATCAACACCTGATCCCGTTCGGTCTCTTCGTATTCACCTTCCTCCGGCATCTCGACCGCCTCGACCGCCTCAACGAGCCAGCGTAGGTGATCGTCCAGCCGGCGGAGCATCGCGTCGAGTGGTTCCCAGAGGAGTTCTACTTCGACCCAGGCACTATCTCGTCGCACGGCACCGGTGAGGCGGAGGCTCCGGTCAAATCCTCCTGACCGGTCTTCATGGTGGCCAATGAACTCGACGAGACGAGCAAAAAGGGCGGCTGAAGCGCGCCGCGCGTCATCCACGGAATGGGTGAGATCCGTGACGTGCTCGACGGCCGAAGCTGCCCGCACCTGACCCTCCTGGTCGACTGCCATGCGCCGTAAGTATGCGACGACGGCGGGTGCTGTACCGGCGGCCAGTGATCCTTCAACGCGAGCGATCCCATCCAGGTAGTCGTGGACGGCGCGCACATCGAGACGAAAACCGAACTGACTGGTCGCTTGATCCTCGAGATGATGTGCCTCATCGATAATCAACCGGTCGTAGTCCGGCAATACGCGGCTTCCCGCCATCACATCAGACAAGAGCAAGGCGTGATTCACGATCACGACATGCGCATGCTCGGCGTTCCGCCGGGCTCGGTACAGAAAGCACTGGTTGCGTTGCTGGAATACACACCGCGAGGCAACACAGGCGTCCTCCTCCTCGGCTACCATCCGCCACCAACTCTCTTCCTCGGGCGCGAGGCGGAGCTCGGCGCGATCACCGGTCTCTGTCTGATCGAGCCAGGCGAGAATTTTAGCGCGCAGTCGCGCCTCCCATGGGTCGGCGGGTGGCATTCGACTCGTGGCGAACCAACGCCTCAAGCAGAGGTAATTGGCCCGGCCCTTGAGCACGCTCACGGCGAAGGCGACACCGCCTGGACCTCCGTCAAGGGCGCGTCGAAGATCTGGCATGTCCTTTCGGAAGAGCTGATCCTGAAGCGCGAGGGTATTCGTCGATACGACGACTGTCTCGCCATGTTCGACCGCGTGGAGGATGGCGGGAAGTAAATAGGCCACGCTCTTGCCCGTTCCCGTCCCGGCTTCAACGAGGAGCTGAGCGTCCTGGTTGAGTGCTCGCGTGACCGCAAGCGCCATCGACTCCTGCTGGGGCCGGTGCTCGTAGCCGGCGACCACTCCACTCAGTGGCCCCTGTTCCGCGAGGGCCGCCGAGACGGTGACGGGATCGACTGGTTTCGGAGCTTTCGTCCGCCGAAGCGGCTCGGGCCGCTCCGCCGGCATGAGAAAGGCCAGCTCATGTGGTCCTCGGCCGCGCTCGGCCGCCTGCTCGAACAGGGGTCCAACAGGACGACTCGCTGCCATCTCCGAAAGTAACTCAGCGATCCCCCATTCTCCGACGCGCGCCATAGCGGCGATTTGCTCCAGCGTCGAGGTGTCGTAACGGTCGATTCGCTCCAGCAGACGGGTGAACACGTCCGCCGTCAACGTCGCATCTGCCAACGCGCGATACGCCCCTGAAACGTCCACGCCGAGGTGTAACGCCACCGAGCTTAGCGTGTAGGACGGCAGATCGGGAAGAACGAGCGTTGCAAGATCATAGGTGTCGTACAGCGGATTCGGAAGTACCACCCCGGCCGCGTCGAGCATGGCGATGTCCATCCAGACGGAGTGACCGACAATTGGCCGCCCCGCGAGATGCCGGCGCACAGTGGATGAGATTTCGGCAAAGGACGGGGCGCCTGACAGATCCTCACTCGACAGGCCCGTGAGCGTCGCAATGTCAAGCGAGACCCGAGAGCGAGGACGGACCGCGCTATGGAACGTTTCATGAGTTCCGGCACGGTCGAAAACGACGAGGGCCAGCTCGATGATCTCGTCGCGAGCGGGATCCATCCCGGTCGCCTCAACGTCGAGTGCCACGAACGGTGCAGTCACAGCGGGGTCACCATCTCGGCTTCTTGGGGTGACGCGGTACGCGATCTCACGATCCGCCGAGATGATCTGCCAGAGCAATTGTCAGCAGCCCCAGCTGGGCCAGGCCGGTAGCGGCTGGACCGAGCTCGACGTACTCGTCCTCACGATGGACATTCCCACCGTGGCTGAGGCCAATGCAGACCGCCGGGATACCTCGCGAGATCGGCACATTGGCGTCGGTACTCGACGCATCGAAGGTCGCCTCCAACCCAAGCGCCTCCAGCACCGCGGTCGCATCTCGGACAATGGCGCTGTCGAGCGGCACGATCCCCGCGGGGCGGTCGCCAAGGACCTCTGTGGAAATCGTGATCCCGGCCCGACTCTCAGTCTCGACGATATGCTGAACGCGGGCCACGAGCGCACCTAACGACGCATCGTCGACCGAACGGAGGTCAATGACGCAGGTTGCGATCGGAGCGATGGTATTCACCGACACTCCGCCCTCGAACGTCCCCACATTGAGGCTGGTCTTCGGAGTCCGTGAGAGCGACAGGCCACTCAGCTGGCTCACCACGCGTGCCAATGCATGAATGGCGCTTGGCCGACCCGCGTCTCCCCATGAGTGGCCGCCCGGCCCGGTTGCGGTGAGTCGGATACGCCTACTGCCGACTGCAACATGGGTTAGACGGCCAAGGTTGTGTCCTTCAATCGCAACCACGGCACCAGTCGCCGGCCACGCGTCCATGACCGCATGCATCCCTCGCAGGTTACCCAAACCCTCTTCACCGACATCCGCCGCCAGCAACACGTCGACGGCGGGACGGATGCCGGTCCGCTCGAGCAGCGCCGGCATCAACATGAGCGCCGCCACACCGAGGCTGTTATCACCGACTCCGGGTCCGGTGATCCGGCCATCTGACCGGGTGATGCTCAGGGCAGTGCCAATCGGGAAGACCGTATCAAGGTGAGCAGCGAGCAGGACCGCCGGACCGGGGCCGAGCCCAGGTAGGACGGCGACAACATCGCCAAGGTCGTCAACATGAACCGCGAGCCGCGCCGCGCGGAAATAGTTCGCCACCAACAGCGATCGCTCGCCCTCGTTGCCGGTAGGAGCAGCTACCGACGCGATCCGCTCGGTCAGAGATCCAAGATCATCGATGAGTTCATTGGCGACCGAGAGAATGGTTGACGCGCGATCCGCGATGTGGCGGTCGCGGACGGGACCTTCGTGACCTGATCGATGCATCGGAGGCAAAATCCGCTACGTTCGCGTCGCTGATTACCAGCGGGAAAGGGCCGGCCGAGTATAGCACCGGTCGGGGCGACGCGAGGCATTGGGGGAGGAAGGGGAGTCCCTGCCTGACACGGTAGCCTAGCTCGTCTTGACACCGCTTCCCTGTTGCCTCTAACTACCCCTATTGCGATGCGTGGCCCGCGTTTGACACGTCCTTCCCGCCACGACGTCGTCCCCAGTCGCTCGGTGCCGCGGCACCCGAAGGGAGAACCCTGGTGGCCTATCACCGCTTCGACGCCGTCATCATTGGAGCCGGTGGCGCGGGGCTGATGGCAGCTATTCAGATGGCCGGAGCTGCCAACGTCGCTGTCGTCAGCAAGCTCTACCCGCCGCGCTCTCACACCGGCGCTGCTCAGGGCGGGATCAGTGCCGCCCTTGGGAACACCGAGGAAGATCACTGGAAATGGCACATGTTCGATACAGTCAAGGGTGGCGACTACCTCGTCGACCAAGATGCCGCCGAGGTGCTGGCGCAGGAGGCGATCGACGCGGTCCTTGAACTTGAGCACATGGGTCTCCCGTTCAACCGGACCCCTGAGGGCAAGATCGATCAACGGCGCTTCGGGGGTCACACGCGAAACTTCGGCGAAGCGCCGGTGCGTCGAGCCTGCTTCGCCGCCGACCGCACAGGCCACATGATCATCCAGACCCTCTATCAACAGGGGATCAAGCACGCGGTGAACTTCTTTGACGAACATCACGTGCTCGATCTGCTGCTATCGGAGGACGGTCAGTGCTGCGGCTGTATCACCTGGGAGATTCGGACCGGCGAGATTCATACCATTCACGCCAAGGCGGTCCTCATCGCAACCGGCGGGTTTGGGCGGGTCTTCAAGGTCACCTCGAACGCCCTTGCCGGGACGGGGGATGGCGTCGCGATCGCCTACCGCCGTGGCATCCCGCTCATGGATATGGAGTTCTACCAGTTCCATCCGACCGGTCTCTACAAGCTAGGCATCCTTCTGTCAGAGGCCGCTCGCGGGGAAGGCGGGATCCTTCGCAACGGGGACGGTGAAGCTTTCGCTGCCAGATATGCTCCGACACTCGCTGATCTTGCGCCCCGCGATATGGTCTCGCGCTTTATCCATCAGGAGATCCGGGAAGGTCGTGGCATCGGCGGCAAGGACTTCGTCCACCTGGATCTGACGCATCTGCCTGCGGAAGTCATCGACCGCAAGCTTCCTGATATCACCGATTTCGCACGAACCTATGTCGGCGTCGAGCCGAAGACCGCGCCTGTTCCGATTCAGCCTACAGCTCACTACGCCATGGGTGGCTTACCGACCGACATCGAGGGACGAGTAATACGCGATCCCGAGGCGACAGTGATTCCAGGCCTATACTCTGCCGGAGAGGCAGCCTGTGTCTCTGTTCACGGGGCAAACCGGCTCGGAACCAACTCACTGGTCGATCTGGTCGTGTTTGGACGGCGAGCCGGGCGCCACATGCTCGAGTATGTCCGTGACGCGGAACTCCCACCGCTCCCGCGGGAACCGGAGTTCGCCGCGCGCGCTGAGATGACCAGCTTGATGGCTCGCGACCGCGGCGAGAACGTCGCTGACCTTCGTACCACCATGCAAGAGGTGATGATGGACAACGTGTCGGTGGTACGAGATGCCACCGGCCTTCAACAAGCGAAAGACACCCTCTACGATCTTCGGCATCGGTACGCTCAGGTGGCCATCTCAGACCACGGTCGGTGCTTCAACACCGACCTCCTCGAAGCCCATGAACTGGGATGTATGCTCGATTGCGCCGAGGCGGTCGTCGAGGGCGCGATCGCTCGCGAGGAAAGTCGCGGCGCGCATTACCGCGAGGATTTTCAGCAGCGGGACGACGTTCAATGGCTCGCCCACTCTCTGATCGCCAAGACATCTGGCGGACTTGAGCTGCGGAAGAAGCCGGTGACGATCACCGAGTTTGAGCCCAAAGAGCGAAAGTACTAACGCTGCTGCGGGGCGGCAGTCGTCCGCTCCGCATGGCGAATCACAGCCCACGACGTGGGCAACGACCGGAACGGACAGGTAAGGGAGCGACTGTGGACGTTACGCTGCGGATTAAGCGATACAACCCGGAGACCGAGGTCAAACCGGCATTCAAGGAATATACCGTCAGTGTTGAGCCGACCGACCGCGTCCTCGACGCGCTCAACGAGATCAAGTGGCATCAGGACGGAACGCTCACCTACCGGCGGTCCTGTGCTCATGGCGTCTGTGGTTCCGACGCGATGCGCATCAACGGCCGGAATCGGCTTGCCTGTAAGGTGCTGATGCAGGAGCTGGGACGTCGGATCACGATTGAGCCGCTTATTGGCTACAACGTGATCAAGGATCTCATCATCGATATGGATCAGTTCTTTGCCAGTTACAAGGCGGTGAAGCCGTATCTGATCGCCGATGACCCGCCGAGCCGCGGCGAACGGCTCCAGAGTCCCGAGGACCGGGAACGTTTCGATGACACCACAAAATGCATACTCTGCGCTGCCTGCACTACGGCCTGCCCGATCACCTGGACTAATGCCGACTTTGTCGGTCCAGCAGCGATCGTCAACGCGCATCGGTTTATTTTCGACAGCCGCGACCGGGGCGCGGATCAGCGGTTACGCGTGCTTAACAGCCAATCAGGGGTCTGGCGTTGCCGCACCATCTTCAACTGCACGGAAGCATGTCCACGAGGTATCGAGATAACGAGAGCGATCGAGGAGGTCAAGCGTGCGCTTCTCTTCGAGCAGGTTTGATCGGCCGAAACGAGTCGTCGCCGGTGCTATACTCCCGGCGCTTTCCGTGCCGGTAAAATCTTGAAGGATCGACGATGGACAATCCGTTCTCGTGGGATTATTTGACAACGGTTCCGGGCACAGATGAAGTGTTCGGCCCGTTTGCCATCTTCTTTCTCATCCTCTTCGGGTTGGGCTTCCTTGTCTCTGTGTTCCTGTACAACGATGGAGCAAAACGCTACATCGACCATTCGCTGAAACGTCGCATGATCCGCCGGGGTGCTGGACTGGCGACTATAATCTTTGCCACTGGTCTGTTTTTCTTTGGCATTCGGATCCTCCAGATCAACCCGTTCAATTTCGGGATGAGGATCTGGCTCTGGCTGTGTCTGCTCGCCGCCCTGGTGATGCTCGGCCTCTTCGCCTATTACCTTCGAACAGCCTATCCATCTGAGTTGCGACGGTATGAGGATCATCGACGGAAACAGCAATATCTCCGAGCTGCCGCGGCGACCGGCGGAGCTCGCGCGCCGGCGGTCACCGCCGCCCGCCCGGTCCGGCGGCGGCGGCGCTAGAGTCGGTCGGTGGAACGCAAAACGCCCCGCTCTCGCAGGAGAAGCGGGGCGTTTCCATAGTCGAGGGCCGTGCACCCTTTGTTGATCACATTGCTCCGGCTTCACGACGCCGTTGGCTCCGGCGGGAAACCCCGCATCACCCGAAGAGTGCGGCTTACGGCTGCTACCTTCCGGTCCTGACCGGGTTCGCCGTTCTTCGCCGCGCGGGACCCAAACCTTCAACACCACGTGTCGCCGCTAAACCCACAGCAACGGACCTCGAGAGGGAATTCAACCCCGCTAAGGCGGGTTGCGGGTTCAGGGCACCGCCAGCTCCCCGTCTAGCACGACCGCCGCGAGTATACCGCCGCCTCCGCAAGGGGTCAAAAGCCAGGTCTGATCACCGCGATGTTCTGCTAGCCAGCCGCCGGCGGTTAGATGCCCCGACGAGCCGCAACGATACCCGTCGCACGCAACTGCGCTCCACCCGACCGTGTGCGCATGGTTCGGTGCTATGCCTCCGGCGGTAGGGGTCCGTTCGCAGGCCACTCAATAGGCCGCGGTCCCGGATCGGTCATCTCCGGGTTGTCTTTCAGGCGCCGCAGGACGCGGATCTCAAGATCCGACCGCACCTGCACCTGACACGAGAGCCGCGTGCTCGTCCCTACATCGGTGACGCGAGAAAGCCGCTCCTCTTCGGCAGCGGTCATCGCACCCGCGTCTCCGGCGGCGATCTCGACCCGGCAGGTCGTGCAACGGGCGTTGCCTCCACAGCGATGGAGGATATCGACTCCTGCATCCTCGATGCAGAGTACGAGCCGTCGCCCGTCGTCGCAGGAAATCGATTCGACTCCATCAATAGTCACCGTTGTCATGCAGTTCCCTCACCATATCGATTGTCTCGACGGCGGGCCCGTGTCTCCGGTCGATGCTCGTCGTTGGAGCGTCAGTGCTGATCGATGAGCGTTGAATCCCCTCAGGCGTGGGATTTTACGCCTGATAGCCGCGTCCGCCTGTCAGGCTCTGTTGAAACTGATCGGCAAAGTCAGCCGCGTACGGCCCACTCAGAATCAGTGAGCCAATATACCCGCCTCGCGATGTTCCAGTGACGAAGGGATAACAGACCGACTTTTTCTCGAACCGCCGCTCGGCGAAAAAGAGGTCTTCGCTCAGACGTGCAAAGATGTCGTATGCGAGCTGATCGGCGCTCATCAGATCCCGGAGAGGGCGGTCGACCCACACACGCAGGCACACCTCTCCGTCGCCGGATTCCGCATCACCAATGAGATGCGCGCCGTCAACCATTTGCAACAAATGCTCGGCATCCAGGGAGAAACGAAGGGTTGCCTCAGGATCGCGCCCCCATTGCTCCCCGTAGCGCTCACGGAAAGACTGGACCACGATGTCTCGCATCGTGTCCGATCGTTCGTCCTTTAGCATGTTCTGCTCCGGCGAATCTTCCATGGTCCCCTTTATACTACTGTGCCGGTCTGGAGGGCCATGCTGGAACGCCCAACGCGCCTCATCCGCGAGGCGAACTGGTCGAGGCAGCTCCTGACCGAAAATGGCGGTGAACTGCGCTATCGAGAAGAAGACGCGATTCCTGCTACGCGCCGATCTGCACGTGGACGAAGAACTGGCTGAGCCAACCCCGCTCGCTCATGGGATCACCGACAAATGGACCGGAGAGCCGCCAACATCTGAGGAGCACCGTTATGGACCGTATTCTGGATATCATCCTGCGCCGAGACAGGATAGAGCCGGCGATCCCCATGTGCCTGGACCATCGAGTCGAGATGAGGCTCCGCGGCAAACAGGGACGCCCCACGCGGTTCGATTATCAAACGGAAGAGGAGTACACCCTAATCTACTTCTGTCCCGTTGAGGGATGCAATCAGACGGCGCAACTCAAACGGGTCAAAACACAGATCCCGGTGCCTGGTGAGCCGCCCGAGCGGCCTGCATACGCACGGCGTGGAAGCTGAGACGGTAGACGGGCGGCCAACCTACGGGAGCCGCTCTCCTTGATAAACACCCTCGTACCCTCGTTGTGCAGGCTCGTCGAGACGCATAAAGACGAGCTGCAGTAGACGGGCGTTGCGTGCTACCCGAAAACCGGCCGGATGGGATATCACTATGAGCGACGACGAACGACCATGGTAACCCGCGTCCCAGACGGCACTGTGAATCGCTACCCCGGCCCGCCCCAGGCTTGAGCGCGGTCTTCCCAGGGCCATAATGTCCTTGGGCAATCTCACCGCTTCATTGAATACGATCAGGTACGGCCCCGGGGGCAGTACCACGAAGCCGTCATCCGCAAATGGGATCGCCTCAAGATCGGGAAGGACGCGATCGCTGTTGTCAGGACCAAGCGTTCCTCGAGTGGTGAAGCGGCTGACCGACGCCAATGTCAGGTCAAACCCGTTGGGCTGAACTTGCGTATCGAGATTGAGCCAATCTTCCAGGAGTGGTTCACCCCCCCCGATCAGGCGACGCAATTGGTCCCCGCTGAGAAC
>JAABUN010000203.1_pt1 | contig 154459 bp, 115 predicted proteins | sample 5559311 | NCBI WGS metagenome assembly JAABUN01 (sample SAMN10711877, study PRJNA513370) | rock metagenome | isolation source: Antarctica rocks | place: Antarctica: Victoria Land, Siegfried Peak sud
GGAGGAGGAAGAGGAAGATAGGGAAGAAGAAGAGGATGATGACGAGGATGAGTATCCGGATGAGGGGAGGCGGCTTAGTAGTGTGGAGAGGGAGGCGCATGAGGGGTTTGAAGGGGGGAGGAGTCCTCGGTATGATGAGACGAATGGTGAGGAGGGGGATGATGATGAGGAGGGGTTGAGTGGTGTTAGTGATTGAGACTGTGTAGATGGGGTGCATGGAGTTATGGGATAGGATAGGGGTCTTGCATTTGGTATGGGTAGGAGGGAGGAGGGAAGGGAGATATGGTGGATGGATGAGCGTGCGCTCCTCCTTTATGATACGGGGGGTGGCATAATAAATGTTGCATTGCTGTAATGTTAAGCACTCTTGTAGCGTGCATCAAAGCCTGTGAAAGATCCTATGCTATGAATCTGTCGATGATGAGACTATCTTCATTCCCTCATCACATCGTCATCTACCTCTCCAACCCCATCATCGCCCCACAACCCATCCAGCTTGAACTCTTCCGCCCACCCCTTCACAACCTCCTTCCGATCCCCACTCTCCCCCTTCTCCACCCCCACCGGCGCCTCAACCCATCCTCTGATCCTCCCATCCCGCCAATCCATCAGCACGCCCATAGCCGCACTTTGCAAATTCGGCACGCCCCCCTTCCCCAACCTTCCCCTCTTCCTTGCGACTTGGGTTAGGAAGTCGGTCGTTATGTCGCCGTCGGCACCTGTGGGTATGAGTGTTGAAGGTGGGAGCTGGTATTGTTCTAGCAGAGGAGCGAGAGTTGCGTCGGAGCGTGAGAGACGGTGGAGGAGGAGTGTTATGGCGGGTACTGGGTCGGTGATGGCGGAGGGTGGGAGAGCGGAGAGGAGGGTCAGGTTTGCGTTTGTGAGTTGCTTTGGGGTGAAGTTGGGGACGGGATCGCCTCCGGTACTGGAGGAGGAAGGGAAGACGATGCCGGGGGAGTCGAGTAGCTTCAATTTGTTGTCGAGTTTCACCTCACGTAACGCGGTTGTGACGCCGGCTTCGGCACCTACGGGGGCTGCGACGGTACTGTTGCGAGATGATCCCAAGCGGGAGGTTAAGGCGTTGATGACGGACGATTTGCCAACGTTGGGGTAACCCACTATACCAACCGTGGTGCTGCGTTTCAGTTGCCGCGAGGAGGCGTAGGATTTCAGAGCGCGCAACAGGGTTTCGCTTGTGCCTCGGACGGTCAAGGCTTTGTGGTCGAATGTGCGAGCGTTCGGCGCAGGGTTGTTCGCTCGGAGAGGGAGAGTAGGGAAGTAACGGCGAAGATAGGTAAGCCAAGCTTTCAGCACAGGTGGAGGCACGAGGTCGATCTTGTTCAAAACCAAGATCAATCGTTTCGAGCCAGCGTCAGCGGCGGTGATCTCTCGCTCTATCTCCCGCGAGCGGGTACCGTTGGGGTCGCGTGCGTCAAGGACGTAGATTAGGATGTCGGAGCTAGACAGTACTTGCTTGAATACTTTGTCGAAGGCCCGGCGGGAGGAGTCCGAGGTCTGAGGACCAGCAGAGGGAACAGCAACACTAGGATTGATATCGATGCCACCGATTTCCGAAGCGTCATCTTCGTCCATTCCATCGCTGTCCTCACCTGGCTCGTTTTCAAACTCGGCTGCTCGTGCACGGGCAGAGGCGAGAAGAGCGGACATTGGATTCGAAGACTCGGCTGTTGCGTCTTCGTCCAAGGATTCGTCGTCAATGATGTCTGACATGCTTTCCGCAACATCTTCCACATGAGCTTCAGAAGAGTTTTCCTGATGGGCTGACGATGCAGCCTGTGTGGCTTTGGCCTCTGCTCTCTTCGTTTGGATGGCTTCTTCCTTCAATCGCTTCTTTTCTTCAATCTCATGGAGGATTCGGTCTTTGTACGGGAATAGGTTGGGTATGCCAGGATCTTTCTTCAGCCGAGAGCGCCATTCTGGGTTCTGTAAGTTTATAAGCCGTACTGTGACCCAAATATCAAGGGGATCCTAACGCTTTTGGCTGCCTTCTTCTGCTTTCGCTGCTTTGCAGCGCTAGCTTTCTCGATCCTATGGCGGAGTCTTACTGGCGTTCGCTTTGACGTGGGCTCTGAAATCAGTCAGTATGTTGTCAGCATCAAGAAAAGTTGGAATTACTCCCTGGCTTCTTCATCATGGAGATATCACGTTGATGGCAGGGGCTTTGCACGCTTTGTGCATCTGACTGGGGAAAAGTTCGTGGTCGCTACACAAGACCAGCCCTAGCCCTAGCTTGGTTTTTTCTGCAACTCAGTAGTCAGCGTAAGCTATACTATTCGGGGCAAGTGCACTTGGGGAGCTGGGCATCTAGAGCTCGGGTCTAAGCTCGGATTTAAGCATGCTTGAAGTCTGCGCCCAAGCGACGACACCACAACATCATTTCAGAAAATCAAGCAGCTGCCTTATGAGGATGTGCAAGTGCATAGAAGTCGCGCTGTACGACGTATTGTGGTAGGTCCATCTCGCTGCGTACTTGGTACCCTTTTGGAAGAGAGAGGATACAATAGATTTGAGCAAGTACATCATTGATATTCATGCAGAGCTCGCAGCACCGAGGATCACCGAATAGGCAATGCAAGTATCTTGCATATTGGAACGATTTCGATCTTGCAAATAGTCGAGCGACCTCGTGTTTCAAGTTCAAGAGGCTACGGGTCGCAGGTACCTCTCAAGGATCCGATCAGCGTAAAGAAGTTCCAAGACTTCCGGAGTTTACTGTCTTGAAGGCCAGTGGTTTCTCACACTTTTCTGCCCGAGCAAAATCCCAACATAAAGGTGGTGATAAGACTAGTTTACACCCTTTTGTATGGGAATTGACGGGGTACAGCCATCAACAAGACCTCAACATAGATTTAGAAGATTGTGACTCTCAGATAAACGATTCACGCTGCACCTACCAGGATAGATTTTAGACCGCGTCACCATGCCTCTGCTCGAGGAGGAATTTTCTTTTACGGGCAAGGCAGAAGTATTTGCATTTGCCGGTATACTCTTCGACATGGATGGCACCATAGTGGACTCCACAGATGCGATCGTCAAGCACTGGTACGCTATCCCCAACGAAGTCTTTTGATTGCACATCAATCTCGAGCCGGTGGAGAGTCTTTCGGAACCTCCACTCACTCATGCATGCCTTCAGGGCTCCAATCTTGATCATGAAAGATTGGTACTGACAGCGAGAACATCATTAGGCATAAGTGGGTCTTAGCTTCCTGTGGATGATGCATATTGTGCTTCACTTCTCGTTCATACAAGCTTAGTATTGTGCGTAGAATAGGCAAAGAACTGGGGGTAGACCCCGCTTTGATATTGAAAACTTCACATGGAGTAGGTATTCCCTACCCCAGTTATTTTTTTTCTTTGAATCAGCTTGAGTCTCGAAATATTGTTTCCAGATTTACATCTCCTCGAACATGTCTTGGCTAAAAGAATCTTTTGGATGTCTAAGTACTAATTATTCGGATCGTCAGCGGAGGTCCATCGATACCTTGAAGCTCTATGACCCGAGTAAAGCCAATTGGGAGTGTAAGTGTATGAGGTGCATTATCGTTGATGCGCTGGCTGAGAATAAGCTAGACGTCAGTCATGTGGAAGGACTGATACCAAAACAGTATGGTTTGGACGCGGTTGAGGTCCCAGGAGCCAGAAATTTGCTTGCATCGCTTGAAGGGGTTGGGGCTCCATGGGCCATCGTGACGTCCGGAACGCGACCTCTAGTGACCGGTGTAAGGCCATTCCTGAGTCATACACTGCTTTTCAACTTGGATATGAAACGCGAGACATTTTCAAAAGCGGTGTATTCTCCTTAAACCCACTGATTGGTGCTATCCACTTCAATCTTGAACATGTTCTGTTTGTGGTCCTTTTCCGGGAAAGAGACGCTGACCCCTGCATATGGTAGTGGCTGGACGTTATGAACCTTGCTCAACCTCGAAATCTGGTAGTTGCAGAGGATGTGAGGGCCGGAAAGCCTGGTAAGATCATGAGCAAGCAAGCATGTTACCTCCCTCTCACTCTTTTAGATCCTGAATGCTATCGTCTCGGGATGAAAAGCCTGGGTCTCGACGCCAGTGCAGATGTCCTCGTGATTGAGGATTCACCGGCCGGGATTCGCGCCGGCAAGGCTGCAGGTTGCAAAGTGCTTGCCTTAGCAACGACGCACAGCATCGCGCAATTGATAGCTACAGGGTCGGCAGATTGGATCGTCCAGGATCTTCGCAGTCTCAGGTTCATCGGACCCACAGACAAGGCAGGTGTGAGGATGGAGATATCAAATACTCTGACCATATGAAACTATGATCTTCTCCCGACCAGCACTACTTACCTTACGATACTCATAGTGAATGATCGGTAGATGGGAGCCAAGTAGGATCTAGACTTGGAGCAACGTCCTTGGTGGGCTTGGCAGCAAGGAAGCTGTTGATCACTAGGGTAGTGTGAATCAAGCTAAGGAGCCCCTGATTCCGATCCAGTCCGGATTAGGGAGGATGAGGTACAGCGCTTATCCTCATTGAGTCAGTCGCGATTTTAACCTTTTAGCGCATCGGGCTAGGATCTTGCGCATCCCGCAAGAAAGGGGAAATGATCAGCGTGTCGCCCTTGCTGACGTTGATGATCAGAGATCTATTTGGGTATTCCGAAGGTGCAGCAGAGATTCAACGAATGATGATGAGATGCCATTCTTTTGCTCCTCCAACGGAACTACGGCCCTTGCGTTAATGTGCATGCCATAGGTAAGCCATTTCCATGATAGTTGATTAACTGTAGACGCCTTCTTCAATCTCGTGATTGTGGCGTCTTCGAGGACGGCTGAACGTCGAAGGTTTGGACAACGCCGTTGGAATAAACTTGAACTGGCGGCTACCATGGTGCCATGTAATTACAAGACGACATCGTGATGTTCTGGTTCGTGACCACGCATCGCCAAACTTTCCCAAGCTGCATGAAAGCTTCCACGCAATGATCGTGCAGAACACCGCAGACCAGTACCGTAGTAGAGTTCAACGCTTTGCTCCGTTGAGCCGGACAATTTCCCATCGAGATGGCGACTGAAGAATAAACAGTTGGTGGGATATTATTACCAATGCCAGCTGTCAGCGTCCGCAGCCGATCATGGCCGTTGCGTCGTTACTCAGGTACCAAGTGCCCAAGTGGCTTGCATTTGCAGCGCAGACAGTTGCAGGTACGGGTCCAGCAAGTACCGAGTACACATTTGCCGCGAACCTAGATATGTTGACATATGTCTCACAAGTAAAAATAACGAATGCTGTCCCCGTATCCGATTGCGAGGGAGGATTGGACGATCATCGATGATCAGCGATGGGGAGAAAAAGTCCGAAGGAAAGGTCAATTGCTCAGGACGCTAGCATCGTCATGATCATCATTCGTCGCATTATCGTGCAGCACGTTCAATCAGCAATCAGCGAGCGACCCAAGTCATGCAATTGCCGATGCGTGCGCATAGCGACATGGATGACTGAAGCTCTGAGTCGCCGGAGTCTGGAGTCTCGAGTCTCGAGTCTGGAATCTGGCTGCTCTTCGACCACTCCTCGCTACCGACTAAGCTGATAAGAAACTTCCCTCGCTCCCCCACTGCCACGAGTGCAGGTGCATTAGAATGGTAGTACTTGGTACTCCGTATTGTGTTTGCTACCATAGAACAGTCTGCCACCCCCAGAATAGCCCTGCGTCGGTCTAGCGCAATAGGAGAGCGACCAGTGCTGCAAGCATTATCGCCACAACCACAGTATCACTGCTTCTCGTTTGCAATTTGAGGGGAACAACCTTAAAAGATAGGTCTAGTCAGGAGCTGTAGGTGCGGAGAGTTGACTTTCATGTGGAAAAAGTTATTTGAAGAAAGGGATGAGATGGCAAGTGAATTGATGAGCGGACTTGGCAAAAATAGTATCATGGGCTGGACCGTAGTCGGGTCCAGGGGGGATGTTAATCCTCGTGGCATGCAGCCCTGGCAGATCTGAGGGATGCAGAATGGGCCGCGGAGCATGATCGTGCAAAGGGCTATGATGTTATGATGGTATGATGGGCAGTCTGCAGTGGACTGTCGTTAGGTAATTGTAAATGCGCAGCCTTGCGGGACTGCTGTTATACTTTGGCGAGTTGGGTGGGTGAATTGGGGAATGATAGAGAGAGTGGATCAAGATGGGGTGGATTGGGGGGGGGGATGGATGATGATGGCACCCTGTGATAGTCGAGTCCTCAGTACCGTACCTTAGTCAGTCCTCAGGTACGGCATATGGTATTGTACCTAACCTAACTGTCGAGGCCGTTCTCTGGCGCGCGCTCTCTGCATACAGCCACCGGAAGGGCGAGCAGAAATGACCCAAACAAAGATCTGGACGCCCCTCCATGATGGCTCCATGGCTTTGCTGCAGGTGCTTCACCCACGGCGAAAAAGGCAAAACCTGATTTGCACGGCAGCCATTGGGGACTGGCTCCCGAGTAGCTGGGTCGCTGTCACAAGCCTAAGCCAGACTAGCCACATCCCTGTCCCCTCCCCGAAAGGGTTTAAACCCTCAACTGCTGCACCCAAAGAGCCGCCCCGGCGTAAGCTCGCGGGAGGATTCCTAGCTCCAGTCTGGCTCCCAGTCTGATGCTTCTTCGCTCGCTCGCCGCTCATCACCTACTTTTGGGTCCTTTTCTTTCTCCTCTTCTAGCAGTCCTCTCCACTTCTCTCGTTCTCTGGCTCCCTTTGTTGTAAGCACGCTCGCTGTCCCTTTTCCACTGTCTTGGGTTTCCCCATCGATTGACACTCGCTTTGCACTCGGACTTGCTCGCTTTCCCGTACCACCATCGAGTCAAAAGGCAGCTTCCCTCGCTCGCACCTCTGCACTAGTCATAGAGCCGCTCGAACCAACCCCTTCACTCGTCGAATTCGGGCATCACTCCACTTCAGAGTGACCGCACTTGTGACGAGAAAGTCCTCGAGGCTCCCCCTCCTGGTGCACTGGAAGAGAAGCTCTTGGGATCACCCATCGTCTCCAGCCCTAATATCGCCTTCCTTGCAACTCATACGCCGTCATGACAGCTTGATCTACCATGACGTACACTCAAATCTACGAGGCTTCTCGAGCAGAATCATTGTATCCTACTACAGCTCTAAGTCACCACCTTCCTCCATCGCACCCAATGGATCCTAGCCACGCCTATCCTACTGGTGAAGGGGCAGCAATGGAACCGAGCTTTGATATGTACGATGACCGGCCGGGATACCCAGGGTTGGGCACGAACATCACAGAAGAAGGCGGGGATCCAGGGAGTCGTCCTCGTCTCACACAGGAGCAATTGGTTCACTTAGAAAAACAATTTGCTCTGCATCATAAGCCAAACACCGAATACAAGAAGAGCTTGGCGGAAAATATGGGTGTGGATTACTCCAAAGTTAACGTAAGCCATTACACCGTTCTTGTCATATCTCCTATTGACATTGGTCATAGAACTGGTTTCAGAATCGACGAGCTAAAGCCAAACATGAGAACCAGGTCCAGCTCAGATCTGATCCATCATTTGAAGACACTCGTAATTTCCTACCCGAAGACTTTCCGCCTACGGACTATAGGAGATCCTCCGGTCACCAACCGTCTGTTTATTACCCTACCACAGAGCAATGCCCTGCGCCATCAGAGGACTATTCTTCGTGCCTCGACTTCAGCAGCTTGACCGAACCACATCCAGAGTACAGTACTCACTCTACACCATTAATGGCCGACATGGGTGCTATCCATCCATACGATGATGGGAAGCCGTTCCACTCAAGCTTTTCAAATGCTCTACCTACGGGCTCCCTTTCCTCATGGCCAGTAACCAGTCTTTATGGTGAGGAAAAGATGCCAACGCCATCCACTATTGAACTCGGTTCCCTTGGAGTGTCGCCAGAGTCGCCTCTTGCCCAGGTCTACGGAATTGACTTAGCGCAAGTAAATGCCACTCACCATGGCCAGCAACTGTACCACAATACTCTCAACGGCCAGTTCAACGGTAATCCGTCATCACACTCTTTTGTTACATCTCCCTCCGAGGAAGACGACCATGTCAGGTATATCACACCACCACAGGAGACATCGCCACTTCCAGGGCTTAATCAGGCTACTTTCCAGCACGATCGTCGGACATCTCACGATTCCTTGGCTGAAAACTTCGACACTATCCACCTCCAGCAGTCGCAAGTTGGTCTGGGTCTGTACGGCAGCTCCACTGGTGCACCCACGTCAGATCTTGTCTCTCCTACTGGCCTTCTCACGCCTGTCATCACCCCCGATATTACTGACTGTAAACTACCCTTTGCGACGGGCCATGATCTTGCATCAAGGAGAAATCGCCGACCACCAAAGCTACAATCCAATTCCGGTCGGAGCTTCTCTTATGCTGGTCCTGTAACTTCCCCACGCCATCGAATCTCCCCTCCCAATTCAGGAAAGACGTCTCCAGTTCGTCGCATAAAGTCGACGGGCAACAATCTGAACGTTATGACCGGGCGTATCAAGAAGCAAGGTACATCATCAGCACAGATTTCGCCCCGCAGTTTTGAGGCCTGTTTTCAACTAGCTGCAAGGCCGGATGTCCAGTCAAATGCAGACACGCAAGCCCAACATCATCAAATATCTGGCCCTGTTTCAAATTCACTCACATCTTCTCCGCCAGTCACGTTCAGTCAACAGAACCAGGCGACTTGGATCGACTCGCCTCCGCATTTCCCCTTGGCACCTCCACCGTGGAATCTAGGAACCACTGGCGACACGGCTTTCGCTCATGGGCATGGCTTGACGCCACCCCAAACCGAGCATATCAATATGTATGCGCCAGCAGGCTTCCATCAAGTCTCACACTCTCAGCAGTATGGATATCACTGTCCTCCCCAGTCAGCGCCCTCTCACATTAGCACTTTCGACGCGGCCTCTGCGATGACACCGACCTCGCGAACATGGCCATCAGCACTCATGGCACCAGAGCCTTACCGTGATGACACCCAGTTACGTATCCCAATCCGACCTTATTACCCGCACCACCACAGTCACAGTGGCCCTCTCGGTCAGTTTCCACCTCCACAGGACCAATATCAAGGTTACCGCCCTGGAGTGGTACCTTTCCAGCCATTTCATCAATACCTCAACAGGACGCCCACTCCTGTGCTCAAGCCACTTGACATCAAAGTTGAAACTGGCCCTCCTCCACCAAAGGAGCTGGCGCAAGCTTCGCAGGAGCGGAAGGAGTACACGTTCCAGAATAGCTTTTCTCATGATCCTGACTTCGCAACCAATGCGAAAAAATAGTCTTTACTACTTTACACGCCATCTCTTTGCAGTCGTCATACAATGTTCGCGAATCCTCTCGCACGCTGTTCATCCAAGCCCGACGTCTGGGGATCATCGTTCATCGAACAGCATCCGAGGGTTACAATATCACCTCCCAACCAACTTATCCTCACAACCTTAATGTAATAATATTCATAACCAGCGTTTTTGTTCCACCAGGGACTAAAACGCCATCACTCATCGAGGTGACTAATTTCTACGAATCTACTTTGTTCAGCATATAGAACTTGCGGCGGAGAACGAGGCGCCAGTTGATTTGATTTTTTTTTGGTAATACGATGATGTGGGGGATAGCTCTGTATACGAGCATAGGAAAGAGATACCCGCGTTGAAGTAGGGAAAAAGACCCACCGCAGGCGCTGATTTTGGGTTTCTACGTTTTGGAGACCTGGAGGCATGATATTCCAACGTCATGGTTTCGGGGGGGTTGCCTTTTGGACGTAACGCACACAAATGGGATGATGTCGCGCAGGGATATGCCGCGTCGTGACGCGGACGAGATGAGATCGATAATATCAAATGAATATGCTCTCTTCGAGGGCCAGCCATTCCACTTCATGTTCTTTCTTCGTATCGGTTCGTCTATCTGCGTTGGATCGCGTGAAATGTCTTTTTATTTCATCTCTCTCTCCGTGCTGAACATCGGCTAATCCTACAAAGGCTAGACTAAATTTTTCCAGACCACAACATGAAGAACTCTCAACCCCTGAATAGGTACATTCCCAAGGTCTACCCTGAACCCCCCGGTAGTACCTCATCTAAGGTAGATGCCACCCCACAAACGTCAAGCCTGCTATACCTTACCTTACTCAATACATCCAATGGTACCAGCATACTAGTACACCACTTCCATTTCCACCACCTCCACACCCCCTTCACCCATACACTGAATCCTCATCCTTCCCTCCTAGAACACCGTGCCAAGTCCTGACTTGTTCTAAGTCACCTAGATAGAACGATCGTAGCGTGAGTATTGGTAGCATGAGTATGTCAAGCTTTATGTAGGAGGCTATTGTGTTTTTCATTTCTTTTAAGTGCTGTTTTGCTGGTTTTAGAGCAAGTTGATAATGTTGACGTGTGTTTTATTTGATTGTGCAGGGAGGGCTGTGAGTGGAGTGTGTGTATGGTGTGAGGAAGACTACAGTTTAGGGGGTTTGGTCTGGGATTATGTATTTCTGAGGTGGTAGATGTTAGGAGCTAGGTTTTGGATTGAATTGGTTTTTGAAGGAGGTATGGAGTAGGTCGTCGAGTTATCACCTTTTCTGGCAACGGGGCGTCTGATATCGCGATCCCTTGTCTTCTAAGCTTCGTATTGAAGAGATTTCTTAATTTGGCTGCTTTCGGAGATGGGTTCGCTGACATACATAGGTCGATAGCCCCGTCCTTCTTCGTGTTATATCTTCATCTTCGTCATCAACGCCACTGCTTTTTGGATAGAAACATCTACGCGATTTTAAGCCTAGCTTGATTTCACTTTGCCCCCGACCGCGTTGGTTTCTTTAACGCATGCTTTGCTCCCCAGAATAGTATAAGTATTCGAGTCCGGATGTTAGGGTTCTCAGAGTGGTCGCGTGGGGCGGATGAGGACAAGCCTATGATAGGCCTGGACGATATGTCAGATCTATGGCCTTCTTCATAGAGGTGGATTGAGTCGCCAGACTTGCTCTGTCTCATTTCTATCTTTCATTTGAATCCTTCCTCTATTGAACTTACCTCTGACGTTGCATTCTCATCTCCCAGCACGGAAAATGCCGATGAGTGCGAGACTTGTGTTCCAAATTCGAATTGATTTATGTAGAGCATCGTTTCGCAGCCAGCAATCCCATCCACTATGATGATTCTTTCGGAGAGACTGGCTTAGGACTTTTTCGCAAGGTCTATATCCTACCTACCCAGAATCAGCGCTTCTTCGTTGTGGCGTTGACATACCAGATCTGTCAAGAGCGCTGGTATTGCAGCTACTGAAAAATGTCAGCGCACTCGCCATATCTCTATTCGTAAATAATCCGCGTCATCTGATATATATAAATACTATGACTTCGGGCAGTACCTGACACGTGTATTCTCGTCCTCGAGCACCAGCCTAATGATGCCTGGTAAGAAGTATTTGGAGGGGGTTCAGCAACCTAGTAAGGGTATGTGGAGATGACCGTGAGCCAGCTGTGGGTAATAAGGCTTCATAGGCGATGAAGATGCAAAGATCAGCCCTGATGGCCCTCAGGGGTTGCCCCAAGATGTCCCAGGGTATCAAGTGTGCTTGAAGATTCCAGATACGCAATGCCGTCGTCTGTTTCGAGTACGAGTGTTCCTATGACAATGTATGTATTAAACTTGAGCATTTTACGAAGAACGTTCGCAGCGGGAGACTGTTTTTCCACAATGTAGTCGCAAGTAATAAAAACCGGAGTCATAAGCTTAGGAATTCTTGAGTCGTTGTCAAAGTCCCCACTTGGTAGGTGAACTTGTATCGCGTTCTTATCTTTGAGTCGATTGAGAGATTTAAGATCTTAAGCGATAGGAATTACAATCTCTATCAGGATGCAAGTCTCTTCCAGAAGCGCAGGAAGGACTTGATAATTGCCCTTGAGAGTTTGGCATATTCTTGACGCTTGAGATGTTCCTCTCTAGCTAAGGTACGTTGCAAAGAGAGCTCTCGAGCCATGGTCGACCCGTAGAAGATTTCATTGCTGTTCTCCTCCATCAGAGTTGTCAACAACAGTATGATGTGTAGGGTTGGTGTTCCTGATCCTGAGGTGCAATCTGAGCACTGAGAAAGCATTTGGTGCTTAGACTTGACTTACTATCGGATATTGCACTGGACGTCCGGTAACATATCTTGAGGTTAGGCCTCTAGATCTCCTGTTGATCATTGATGTTTGGTTGGCACAGTACCTAGTCTCGGGCAATTATCTGCATCTGCGAGCACGACTGAGGTACATGATATTCTTCGATGAGGGAAATTTCGCGAAACGCTCGACTACCTAGGGGAAACAATCCTGACATAGACAGAACAACGCTAACTTTTTGGAATACCATTCTTTTCCAACGTGTCGTGACGGAGGTATACACTGAACTGTAACATGATATTAGACAGGGACCATGAAATGTGTTCTCAAGCCTTTCAGCTGTTGCTGGAACAAGGACTGTCGCTGCGATTTTAGCTGTGACTGTATTAAAATTTATGGTGGCCAGAGCCGAAAGAGCCATGCTCGGGCAGATCTTCGTCAAAGTCAACGTTGAGTTCACCAGATTTGGCAGGGTAATCTGTTAGGGCAGGCCGCTATGGTTGACCCGTATCAGCCCCAAAGACTTGCTGCATCTTTTTCAAGGCATCGCCTGGTAGTGACCAAAACTACGGCAGCTGTAACCTGAAAAGCTTTGGATATATCATGACTACTTTTGTTATGATCCTCGATTTGTTCTGAAAGTGAAATCAGCTCCTCGGATTATGTCGACTTTGAGATCTGAGTACGAGTAGAGCTTCGATCCTGCTCATTCTGGAATTGCTAAAGATAGGGTGTAGCTTTGTCACATTAACACCAGTATGCACCATGGGCAGGTAGCAAAATGCCCAATGTGGATATGTTTAAATCTTATACGAATATGCTCAACGGAAACTGTGGTACAGGAACATTTCCGGACGTATGCGAAGTCGATCCATTAGACTTAGCTCTTCGGTTTCAGATCGAGCAAAGATTCTATTAGAACAAAAATCCTCATATGGTTGTAAGCCTTGTAGACGCATTCATAAGGTGATAAGGTACTGACTCTCCGTAAAGTTACACCTAGAAACGGCTAAGGATGATCTAGTCGTATAGAAGCTAGTCTACTCAGCGATATCAGCCTAGCCCTGATATGGAAGTTGTTCATCACTAGCGTCGGGCAGCCGGTAATAAGGATTCGCCGGAAATCGGCACTCCATGCGAATAGTGAATTATGACAAGCATCTCAAATCTTTGCTAAGATGGAAAAGCTAGCGGTAGTCGATGGTACCTCGTACTCTACCGGTGTCAAACTTCACCGCGAGTCTTCCATCATCAAGCTTTCTATATTAACTGCCACAGGCTCTAATGGCAGATTCATATCACTATGGCCGAAAGGGAAACACAGAACATTACATTGACCGCAGACGCAGATGATGCACGAAAAAAGTACACATCACTGGAGGCTCCGGAGGCCATCATTGTAATGCCAGAGGCAGACAGCCATCAGGTTGAAGAGAAGAGAGAGGCAGATGAACCACCGGATGGGGGTTACGGCTGGGTCTGTGTAGCATGCACATTCTTCATCAACGCACACACTTGGGGCATCAACTCCTCCTATGGTGTCTTCCTCGCCCATTACCTGAGCACCAGCTACTATCCCGGAGCATCAGCGCTCGAGTTCGCCTTCATCGGCGGTCTCTCGATATCCCAGGCTCTTGTGATCGCGCCGATTGCTACGTATGTAACTCGAGTTTACGGGACGAGGACTACATTGCTTCTCGGCGTAGCCTTGGAGACGCTTGCATTGATTGGCGCATCGTTCACACACCAGATCTGGCAGCTTTTTCTCAGCCAGGGTCTCTGCTTCGGGTATGGGATGGGATTCCAATTTGTTGGCTGTGTGGGGATAATACCTCAGTGGTTCACCAAAAGAAGAGGTCTTGCCAACGGCATAGGTACTGCAGGTAGTGGTTTAGGTGGTATGATGTACAGCTTAGCAACAAACGCCATGATCGATAGTTTAGGTGTCGAATGGGCATTCAGGATATTGGGTATCGTAGCATGCGTGGTTAACGTTGTTTGTGCCTTGCTAATCAAGGACCGAAATAAGGCCATTGGATCATCACAATTGGCATTTGACTACGATTTGTTCAAGAGAGGGGAGTTCTGGCTTCTGCTAGGTTGGGGGTTCTTCAGCATGATGGGTTACATTACGTTGCTATTTTCCTTGCCAAATTACGCTACCAGTATTGGATTGAGCTCACACCAGGGTTCTATCGTTGGGGCAGTCCTGAACCTTGGACAAGGGCTAGGCCGTCCACTTGTGGGCATCTTCTCTGACAAGACTGGTCGCATCAACATAGCTGGGTTTTGTACCTTCATCTGTGGCCTCTTTTGCTTCGTCATCTGGATCTTTGCGAAGAGCTTTGGGGTTTTAGTCTTCTTTGCGATCATTGTGGGGACCGTGGCCGGAACTTTCTGGACCACCATTGCACCTGTCGGTGCTGAAGTGGTGGGCCTGAAGGAGCTCCCTTCAGCTCTGTCTATCGTTTGGACATTTCTAGTCCTTCCCACAACCTGTGAGTGTTTTCATTCCGCTGATACCATCATATACCAACGTTTGTGGCTGACCACTAAATAGTTTCTGAACCGGTAGCGCTGGAGCTGAGGGCGACTACTGGGGACATATATTTCCATGCACAGATTTTCACCGGTTTCATGTACGTAGCTGCAGCGTTGTGCACGTGCGGTCTACGGGCCTGGAAAGTAGGACAAATCGAACAGCTTACAATTGAACGAGAGAAAAAGCCAAAGGATGTCGTTGCATCAGCCGCTGAAGCCTTTAAGGGTCAGGCTGACTCTTCTGCATTATCAAAGAGTCATTTGATGAGACGCATGGTCATGTGGAAGAAAGTATGAAATATTATAGACAGAGTGACTTGCAGTTCGCAAAACGCGTCGCTGAAGAAGACGTACATTTGCATACCAAGCAAAAGGCATTTGACACATAATTTCAGCTGGACCTTTTTGTGGGTGACTCCGGGCTCCGTTGTCTTTACAGCATCTAGTAGCTACTCCGTCCCAGCCTGCCTTGCCTGCACGGTTGTACTTGGACAGCGCGGTGTCATCCTCATTTGGAAGGTATTCAGAGCGTGCAAACAAAGTATATCCAATGTGAACATAATCAATCATCGCACAGGTGCGAATGTTGGCCAGTCTAATCGCAATGCAGAGTGGAAGGCCAGCTTCAAGACGTCAAGTCGTCTCGCCTGTAGTGCCCCCCCACCCCAAAGTTGATGTTTACATGCCAAGGCGGACCACGCGCTAGCGTCTGGTGCTTCACCTTCCCACAACAAGGCTGTCCCTCTCGTGCCTTTCCCACTCGCATCCCCATCCACCACCTCAACATCAACTTCACCATCTCTTCGAGCGCTTGACCTTACTCTACCTCGAACTCTTCCAACACGCTACTGATAATTCTCTTGCTCCGCAGCCAAAATGCGTGAAATTGTACGTCGTTCAACAAAGCTCAAAAAATTTCCAACGCGTCCCCTGCATACCCCACTATCACCAGACCATGGACTAACCCGTATCCTCGCTGTGAAATAGGTTCATCTTCAGACTGGACAATGCGTAAGCCAACTACCAAGCAATGTTGTTTGATCTTGCTAACGAGGCTAGGGTAACCAAATTGGCGCTGCCTTCTGGTTAGTCCACCCTCGATATCTAATCACAGGCTATCGAAAGCATACTCATACACTTTGGTGGAACAGGCAGAATATCTCTGGCGAGCATGGACTTGACGGATCTGGGGTGTGAGCAGTGCAAGAGATCCGAGGACCGCCATTTTACCTGACTCTGACTAGGTACAACGGAACATCCGACCTTCAGCTGGAGCGTATGAATGTCTATTTCAACGAGGTTATTGAAGCTCTTTCTATGCCCCAAGTCTTGAGCTCATATCTTCACAGGCATCTCACAACAAATATGTTCCTCGTGCTGTTCTAGTCGACCTCGAGCCTGGGACGATGGATGCTGTCCGCGCTGGCCCCTTCGGCCAACTTTTCCGACCTGACAATTTTGTCTTCGGTCAGTCTGGTGCCGGAAACAATTGGGCAAAGGGCCACTATACCGAGGGCGCGGAGTTGGTGGACCAGGTGCTCGATGTAGTGCGGCGAGAGGCCGAGGGCTGCGACTGCCTCCAGGGCTTCCAGATCACGCACTCCTTGGGAGGTGGAACTGGTGCTGGTATGGGTACGCTGCTAATCTCGAAGATCCGCGAGGAGTTCCCAGATCGTATGATGGCTACGTTCTCCGTGGTGCCGTCACCCAAGGTGTCTGACACGGTCGTTGAGCCCTATAACGCAACCCTCTCCGTGCATCAACTGGTTGAGAACTCGGATGAGACCTTCTGCATTGATAACGAAGTGAGTGCATTTCTGCCAACCCGATCTATCATAACTAATAGTGCTAGGCACTCTACGACATCTGCATGCGCACACTCAAGCTGAATAACCCATCCTACGGCGACTTGAACCATCTTGTCTCAGCTGTCATGTCTGGTGTTACTACTTGTTTCCGCTTCCCTGGTCAACTCAACTCCGATCTCCGCAAGTTGGCCGTCAATATGGTGCCCTTTCCTCGACTACACTTCTTCATGGTCGGCTTTGCACCTCTCACCAGCCGTGGTTCTTCCACTTTCCGCGCGGTCACTGTTCCAGAATTGACTCAACAGATGTACGACCCAAAGAACATGATGGCTGCCTCTGACTTCCGAAACGGCCGCTACCTGACCTGCGCTGCTATCTTCCGTGGTAATGTCTCCATGAAGGAAGTTGAGGATCAGATGCGGAACGTCCAAAACAAAAATGCATCCTACTTCGTTGAATGGATCCCCAACAACGTCCAGACTGCTCTTTGCTCCATCCCTCCCCGTGGTCTAAAAATGTCATCAACCTTCATCGGTAATTCCACGTCTATCCAGGAGCTGTTCAAGCGTGTTGGCGACCAGTTCAGTGCCATGTTTCGTCGCAAGGCTTTCTTACATTGGTATACTGGTGAGGGAATGGACGAGATGGAGTTCACTGAGGCCGAGAGCAACATGAATGACTTGGTTTCCGAGTACCAGCAATACCAGGAAGCCTCCGTCTCAGAGGGCGAGGAAGAGTAGTGAGTCACCTTTGTGTACCTTCCCAAACGTAAAGATTTAATGGTGCTATCTCTAGTGAAGAGGAAGCTCCCGTTGAGGGCGAGGAGTAGAGACTACCAGCATAATACTCTTGCCTCAGAGTAGGTAGGTTACAGCAGCTAGCGTTTGCTTTTATTCTCACGAATGATGTAGATCATGGGGTTCAGACTGTTTATATTTTCTAGCGAAAAATAGTGGCGCGAGCACACGTATTAGGATCCCCATTCAGGTGGAAATTATCCTTTGAGAGAACAGCGTGAGCGTCTTGCAGATATCATTTCTTTGATATGGTGATTGTCCCTATGGACATGCTGTCTACTTGCTGGCTGAGTACGCGTACTGTGTCGTTGCCCTTATGCTTGTGCGGCTTTGGAGGGCTTTCGCATTGCCTCATGGGACCATCCTCTCTATAGGGCCAGGCTACGAAAACTGCCTCCATACGCAATGCCAAGGTGTCGATTTGCTCGAGGTATCTCTTTAGAGGTTTCTCCGCTAAAGAATATCTGTGATTGGATGGAGTGGGGTTGGTCATGATATCACAGCTGGGGTAATGTGGAAATCGAAGTCGGAACACTCTTTCTTATGAAGCATGCTTTGATACGACTGATATCAGCATGTTCATAATGTTCCAAAGATGGACTCTCCTGCTAACACAGACTGGGCGTACGATTAGCTTCTGCACAAGCTGATCGATAGGGAGCAGTTGGTCAAAGATGGATTTCAGTGCTTTGCAAACTTTTCTACATTCATTGACTACCAATTCCCGCCCTATGTACAACTTGTGCAGTGCTTTTTTGGTATATAGTAAGAGATGGTACTACACACACCCCCCCGATCGCGACCGGCGCGATCCACTCAAACCTCATTACTCGGATACTCCACCTCTCCACTCCCCACAAAATCCTCCTTGATACTTCTCATACTGACAAACCTACTCAGCAGATTCGCCGACCCAGCTTTATCATTCGTGCCGCTCGCCCTCGCACCGCCAAACGGCTGCTGGCCCACCACCGCACCTGTGCTTTTGCAATTGATATAGAAGTTCCCGGCGCTGTTGCGCAGCATCTCTTCCGCGAATCGTATCGCGTAGCGGTCTTTTGCGAACACGGCGCCTGTGAGGGCGTAGTCGGATGTGGTGTCGATGAGTCTGCACATGTCGGCAAAGGCGTTTTCCTTTTGGGAGTCGTAGACGTATAGTGTGAGGATCGGGCCGAAGAGCTCGGTGCTGAGGAGGGGATGGTGCGGGTTGGTGGTGAGGTAGATTGTGGGGTGGATGAAGTAGCCGGTTGAGTTATCGTAAGTGCCTCCTACGAGTAGTTCGAGCTCTTTGTCGTTTTTGGCTTCGTCGATTACTCTTTTTAGCTTGTTGAACGATGCTTGATGGATTACCGGGCCGATGAAGTTGCCGAATTCGGTGGGTGGACCGACTTTCAGGGCTTTTGTTTGAGCGATCAGGGCGGGTTTGATGGTGGGCCAGAGGGAGGAGGGGAAGTAGGCTCGGGATGTGGCGCTGCATTTCTGACCTTGGTATTCGAAAGCGCCGCGGATGGTGTTGATCGTTGTGTTGTGTGGATCGGCGCTTGAGTGGACCAAATGATAATTCTTTCCCCCTGTTTCGCCGACGATTCTCGGGTAGCCTCGATATTTGCCTTCTGCTACATTGGTAGCGATCTTGCCGTACAGGCTGCGAAAGACGGTGGTGCTGCCTGTGTAGTGCAGGCTTGAGAATTCTCGGTGAGCGAGCACGACAGAGGTCACTTCAACAGCGTCGCCGGGAATGAATTGGATTACGTCGGGTGGAAGGCCGCTTTCAAGGAGGATACGGTATATGATGTAGTTCGAGGCTATTGCTGACGGAGACGGTTTCCACAATACGACATTGCCCATAAGGGCTGGGGCACAAGGAAGGTTGCCGCCAATGGCTGTGAAATTGAACGGGGAGATTGCATACACGAAGCCTTCGAGCGGTCGGTACTCAACGCGGTTCCAGACGCCCGGAGCGTTGTGGACGGGTTGTTGGGCATACAGATCTTGAGCATACTGGACATTGAATCGGAGGAAATCGCAAAGCTCTGCCGCTGCGTCGATTTCGGCTTGCCATGCATTCTTCCCCTGTCCGATCATCGTTGCGGCCATCAGCTCGTAGCGGTATTTACCACTGATGAGATCTGCAGCTTTGAGGAAAATGGCAGCGCGGTCGTTAAAGGGTAGCGACTCCCATGCCGGCTTGCCTGCGAGAGCGGAATCAATGGCAAGAGAGACATCGGTGGAGCTGGCATTCGTGTATTTGGCAACCACTTGTTGGTGGTTTGACGGATTTGCTTGAGTGAGAGGAGGTGTCTCCCATAGCTGTTGAGGAAATTCAGCCTCTTTTTTATAAGGGCTCGGTAAATCCTTGTGCTTGTGCTTACAGTCTCAAGAGAGGAGATGATTGAGGGTATCTTACCTCTTTGCCGTCGATCACTGTGGGTACCTCCAGCGGTTTCTGCCCAAACTCGTGGATAGCTACTTCAAGAGCTTTCCTGTCGGGCGATCCTTTGGCATAATGTTTCTGTATTTTCAACGGTCAGCATCATGGTCTGGCCTCTAGATATACACTCACGTTGTTTTCGTTCTCCACTTTGGGCACTTTGTACGTTGCAATAGTCGCCATATTTGTAGGCTTCAAGCCAGTCAATAATCCAATCCTGGAGCAAAGTGAACTATGAGACAATGACTTGTACGATATTTTCCCGAGTAATTGAGGACCTCTGCCTGCCATTGACACCGTCAAACGACGAGAAGTAGCTTGGAGAACGTGGAATTCTGCTTCCTCTTGAACCGCTTCTGTACCGATTCTAACCGTTTGATAAGCCGAGGTATTGCCGATCTGATTAGATAGCAGTATCAAAGTGTTACGCTTCTTATCGGTGCCAAGTTTGCCTGTTACGTAGAGCGAAAATTGAGCAGCATGGGATTGTAGTTGAGACATACTCAGGACAACATACTGACCTTCCCTACCCAAATCTACCGTATCCTGAATATCCTACCACCGCTACAGCTTTGCCTCTCTAGAACCTCTAGACCAGTATCCAGTCTCACTCAACGATATAGAAACATTCACATTATGAGCTCCTGAAGACAGAAGCAGTGGCTGTGACTTTTCGACACATTTCTTGACATTCGCTATACAACACCAACCCGAGTGAGAGTATCCCACTCCTCGCTTCTCTCTTTCAAGCATCGTCTCACCAGAAGTCACCTTCACCATGGACTATCTCCAAGGTTCTCAGCCCTTCCTCATGTTTCAGCTCTTGACTTCTACTGATACTTCTTACCAGACTACCTCCCCCAAGCAGCCCGCTTCTACAACGATTACTACCAACCTTACAGCGCTTACCTCAAGCCCGTTCTGCGTACCCTTTTACTCACCCAATCCTACTTCTATCGTTACCTATTTCCAACACTCTATCCTCTCTACACACTCACAAACAATGCGATTCAGTCGCTCTCGTCCGATGCGCCGGACTTATTCACCCTGGGTATTCTTGCCGCGGTACTGATCGTATCAATGAAGTTGCTGGATTACATGCGGAAGACGATTGTCTATTGGATCAGTATGGCCATGCGATTAGCTATGTGGGGAGTGGTCGCTGGGTTGGGTGTGTATGTGTGGCAGAGGGGTGCCGAGCAGAGCGTGGAGGACTTTGGGTGGGTGTGGGGCCTTCTGGCAGGTCTTGGCGAGGAGGGAAAGAAAGTTGGTGGACGGAAGGCTGCGGGGCGAGAGAGGGATGCGAGGAACATGGCTGGATCGGGGCCAAGGCGAAGGACGAGAGGAGCCGGTTGGTAACGTAAGAGATGTGGGCACAGTGCAATGTATAGTATCTTACGAGGAGAATGGCGTGTTTTGACCACTTGGAATAAGGAGAAAGATCTAGGTGGTCATGCACGTCGCTATACCCCGTTGCCATGATTAACGGCCATAGTTGAAGATACCTGGTATGAAGCGTACTCATTTGCGCCCTCTCCCTCAATGCCATCACTATGTAGATTGCTCCCATTAATTCGCCCACTAATATAAGTCTAATCTGAGTTGGGGTATAGTCCATGAACAACATGCATTGGGAAGAAACCCTGGAATCCAATCAATACTGAGAGCTTCGACATATGTCCTAATCCTCATAATTCATCTCAATTTCGTCATTTGGTTCTTTCGGCTCTTGGGCTTCGTGATATTGTGTCATGTCGTCAATGTAGCTGAGAATGGCGCCAACACTGTCCTCTTTCTGTACGTCCAGTTGCAGGAAAGACACCATGCTGAAATCGTCAATCAATTGAGCAACAGCTCTGTTGAGGCGCTTGAAGCTTCCCCCTGCCATGACTGAATTTGCTGATGAAGGATCACTGGTTTTCTGTTGAGCTGATTCAAGTGCAGCCTGGCTGTCAGTTGGGTCGTCGTCCATCAACGAAGTATCCGGGTCTAAGAAGCGCTTCAATTCTTTCTTTGACACGGAGCCTTTCACTAGATCCATCTTGCTCAGTACATTGACGTGTGGGACTTCTAGCATGATCATCGCACTCATTGCAGAGAGAGTGCCGGCAAAGTACTTCGCTCTGTCCACCACGAAAGTTGATTCGAGCAAGTAGGTGGCGCAGATATTGACATTAAGGGAGCCCGCACGTGTGAGATGCTTCACCAGAGCGGGAACTATAGGTATGTGGGTGTAGAGTTCGATTTGGCCGGGCATATCGATTATGATTAAGTATTCTTCAGTGAGAGGATCTATGGCCTCTGTGAGGAAGTCTAGGTTTTCTAGCAAAAACCTGTATGCAGTCAGCAATGTTTACTGCCAGCATCTTATGTGTTATAATGCACTCAAAGCAATAAATCAACCCTCCATTCGGGCCCAAACCCATCTCTTCCATCACATCCTCGAGGGATATGAGCTCCTTGATGTCTAGATCCGGCTCATACACAAAATCTTCAGCCGCAGGATCAAGGTTGACGTAGAAGCATGAACGCTTGTTGACTCGAAGGTGTTGTATGAGGGCAGAGCAGAAAGTGGTCTGGTACACTCGTCAGATATATTCTATCTAGATGGGTGGATGAATGCGCACACCTTGCCGGCGCCCGCCGGACCCATAACAAGGACACCAAATTTGCTCATTTTACCGTGCAGACTCGTCTTGGAAATGTACGAGCGCGAATCAGTTGTTCCGAATGATCTAAAAGTCCGGAGGTCTCAAGCACGGCCCGTCTATTTTCCCCTGAAAATGGCGTCAACCACGCTTGTGCTCGGCCGTACATCGGCATCCGGTAGCCAAAAGTCACCGTCCGTGGGGTTTCTTTTTTTGAGCTGAAATTTTACAACATCCGATTATCCACACTTTCAATTTACATCCTCATTCCGTTCTCGACACATATCAAACTCATATCCACTATACTTCTTGCAGAGATCTCATCAACATGGTCAACCAGACCCACATCAACGGGACGAATGGGACCAACGGTACCCACAAGAAGGAGACCTTCCTCTTCACCTCTGAATCGGTGGGCGAAGGGCACCCAGATAAGATTGCAGACCAAGTATCTGATGCTATTCTTGATGCTTGCCTTTCTGAAGATCCGATGTCGAAGGTCGCTTGCGAAACTGCTACCAAGACTGGTAACTAAGCCTGGAAGTGAGTTGTACGCAACGCTAATCGCTACTAAAGGATTGATATTCGTCTTCGGTGAAATCACCACCAAGACGCGTATTGACTACCAGAAGACTATTCGTAATACGATCAAAGACATCGGATATGACAGCTCAGACAAGGGATTTGATTACAAGACGTGCAGTGTGCAAGTTGGCATCGAGGAGCAATCGCCCGACATCGCACAAGGTTTGAAGTTGGACCAAGCGCTGGAAAAGCTCGGTGCAGGGGATCAAGGCATCATGTTTGGCTACGCAACTGACGAAACACCCGAATACTTCCCATTGACCTTACAATTAGCCCACAAGCTCAACAAGGAAATGTCAGATTCGAGGAGGAACGGAAGCCTGCCATGGCTCCGGCCTGACACCAAAACCCAAGTCACCATCGAGTACGAGGATGATGGAGGTGCAGTCGTTCCAAAGAGAGTGGATACCGTTGTCGTCAGTGCTCAGCATAGCGAATATATCACGACCGAATACCTCCGGAAGGAGATCCTTGAGAAGGTCGTAAAAAAGGTCATCCCAGAGAAATACCTCGATGACCGTACCATCTACCATGTAATTCATCCGTCAGCTTTGTAGATGGCTTCACTGACACAATCCAGATCCAACCTTCGGGTCTCTTCATCATTGGTGGGCCCATGGGTGACGCTGGCCTGACCGGTCGAAAGATCATCGTTGATACATACGGCGGGTGGGGCGCTCATGGAGGTGGGGCGTTCTCCGGAAAAGATTACTCGAAGGTGGATCGCTCTGCTGCCTACGTAGCTCGTTGGATTGCGAAATCCCTTGTGCACGCCAAGCTGGCTCGCCGCGTACTGGTCCAACTCTCATACGCAATAGGTGTTGCCGAACCCCTTTCAATGTTCATCAACTCCTATGGCACCTCCGACAAATCCTCGGATGAGTTGGTCAAGATCATCCGAAGCAACTTCGATCTGAGGCCTGGTGTCATCGTCAAAGAGCTTGACCTCGCAAAGCCAATCTACCTTCAAACTGCGAAAAACGGACATTTCACCAACCAGGACTTCACATGGGAGAAACCCAAGACCCTGAAATTTTAATGCATCTCGGCATCAGCATATCTTTAGCGATTTCCTTCATGTCATGAACATTACGATGATACCATTCCTGCGCTTTGTTTTCAACAACTCAAGGCGCTTCGGGGTCAACAAAAGGTGTTCGTTGCATTCAACATAGATCACTGAGTCTGTATAGAGGCAGTATATGCCGCACTGGCGTTTCGGAGATTCAACAATCTTCCACACCCCTAGGATGGCGACCATTCTTATCTGTTCATAAGATACATTGGCATACAGAATTCAACACTCTTAGATTAGCGGGAGGGCTTCGAATATTCGGCATTCAACAAATCTTGTCGAATCTGAAGCACTCAATTGCAGATGGAGCTTTAGAATTCAACAAGATACTTGACATAGGCGGCACAGATATTGCCTTGGTTAGCATAGGTAGTACTGGAGTTCAGTTGCCTAGGGCTTCGAATAACAAACCACCTTTCTCATCGAATTACTTGCTACCATAACGCCTTCAAGATCCAGACCCAGGCCCTCCACGCTGCTAACTTTTTCTTAGATTAATTGCGCATACAGGTGCATATACTTTGGTGTGCGTCCAACGGGACGAGCCTTGAATCTTCCATAGTATGTGCGCTAAGGAGGCTGACCGGTGCAAGAGCGTGTGGTGTTTCAGCTACCTTGATACCAAGATTCTGCCAAGCGAGCTGAAGCAAGGTTGTTCCTAGTTACTTATTTATTTCCATGCAAGTGGTGAGGCTCTGCCCAGCTGTCACCGGCTTCCTACCGGGCGGCCTTGTCAGTATCAAATCAGGCAGCCACATGCAACAGAGTGCCGAACTCCCCCGATCATGGTAGGAACCCAAGATGCAAGTCAGGCGAGCTAACAAAATGATGCCTGCCCTGCATTGCTCTGAAACGGGATTTTACGAGAGCCATCCTTCGAGGCTTAGGCATTTGTCACACCAAGGCTACCCAAGGATATGGATGCGGCTTTCGGATCTAGCCACGCGCATTCCTCAATGCTATGATGGCGTTTTGCTCGCATGAGTTGGTATCGAATCACCAATCAAAGGGAGGGTGTCCTCTTGGCAGTCGTAGATGGGCCAATTCGAACAAAGGCAGAACGGATATGTAAGCACCGCAGGCCCCTCGTCCATGCTTGTACTGCACTAGAGACCGAAGCCGCAATGTGCCAATCTTCAGCCAGCCCGCGTATTCTACCGTAAGCGACAGACGTAGACGTTCGAGACGGGCATTACTTCACCACTTCCCCAGTAAATTTTGAAGCTCGCTTCTTTCAGGCCAGGCGTAGAATTGCAGGGAGTGGCACAGACGCTTGATGGAAATAGAAAAGGAAAAGGCGGCAGCGGATCAGGTCTCGCTACCGAAGTTTGGGTAGTGGACGATGACGGTCCTTCAGATCCGCGAATGATTGGCGAATGGCAATATCGCCTCCCATCATGCTTCTTTACTCTAGGATCGATGGACGTCCTGCCGACTCTGACTGCAGATCGCGGTCCGATGGCATGCCCCAAGCAAGCCGGAAGACATTGTCTCCACTATCAAGTCCATTAGATGCCCTCCCTGCCCCAGCCCTTGCACGAAGGGCGGAGCAATCCCCCATGAATGGGAGTCTGTGCGCTGAACAACTTAGGTTCGTGGCTTCCCTTCCGGAGCGATCGACATTACCCGTGCTTTTTATCTTTTATGCATCATGTCGCCCGTGGGATGTTTGCCCAGCCTTCCTTCCAGCCTTTCTTGGAAAGACGACCATGAGTGGTTGATTGGGGTCAAGATTGGAAGGATCGACTGCAAAGATGTGGCGTACATGACGAATCAAGGCAGTATGTTGGGGTCGATGGACTCTGGTAGACACTAGTAAATACTACATACATTAGGTAGGTAGACTTCTCCCTTCCCTTCCCCTTGCCGCCCACGCCTTCGCTCTCCCATCGCATCATCCCGCCCCGTCCTTGCAGTGGTAGATCACTTAGCTCCGTGCTAGTGAGCTAGCCTCATGAGCTACCAGGCACGCCAGGTAGCAATCCGGTTAGCCATGGAAATCCTGCCAAAGGTTGCTCATCTGACTGACTGGGAGAGTTCGTATTGACCACATGGTGATCCGTAGCTCGATCCCTTTGTTCCTTTGGCGGCTACTGCGATTAGACACAACGACCATATGACTTGCCTTCTGGACCCTTTATTCAATCAAGCAAGGGGGGGGATTGGCGTGGAAAACCTTAGAAACGAACGACAGGTTCTACTCCTGCATCAAGGCTTGCTTGCTGCCTGCAGCGGCATGTCAAGTCCGCTTGATCCAGAGGGAGCGGTATCTTGCATTGCAGCATTAGTTTCCTCTCGAGCATTGACGATCCTGCGCGCTACTCTCGCCGTGTCAGAGAGATCATTGGTCACTCAGATATCTCTTAGCATATGGATTAGTAGCTACTAGTTCTAGGTATTCTATGGAATACCAGGTATCCGGTCAATGCACTTGGAACCTCGAGCTAGACTCCACATCTTGTCCACTCTTTTCATCTGTACTTTCTTCGTGCTCCTTCTCAGAGTCAGTGAGTGAGTCAGATAGAATCCCCTGCCGTTTCAGACTTCATCGTGACTAGAACTAGAATAGTTATCGGTCGTATTACGGTGCATTACTGCGTTACTGCACTGTTCGTTACGAGCTCCTCCTGACGACGTCCTACTCATCACACTTGAACACTCCGACACTCCGACACTCCGACACTTGTCTTTAACATGGCACCGCTCCCCTTCAATCTGGAGTGTTGAGGATCCTCACTTGGAACGTTGACCAGTAGTTGTCTGTCTGTCTGCTCTGCATCTTGCAACAAAGGCCTTCGGACCGCCAAATCTTCCCTCGTGGCACTGGAGCCAATCCAGTAAAGGGCCCCGTCTATTCCATATCCATATCCAATCCATCGTGCATAGCTCGCACATAGCCCCTACTACTGTTCTTGCTTATCGAATCATCGACGGATTACTTGTGTCACACTGTTCATCGACTGCCCGAAACTACTTAGGCTACTCCATCGCCCCCTTCCCCCCTCCCCCCCCCCGGGACATCCCATCGTCGGTTGCTGAACTAGGTAGCTAATCCTGACTTGTCCGTCTTCCGAGGCGTGCGATAATTGGGGCAAAAAGGCAGACCCATCACATCCCACAACGTTGACCCATCCCCCATCCCCGCCCGACCTTGCAGAAACATCACCCAATGTCCGCATGGGCCAACCACCAAACACACCCGTAAAACCAATCGCGACCACCCGCCCCAGTACCCACCTAATTACACCGTGCAGCTTACCTTACCTACCCGTCCGCCTCCACCCTCTGGCTTAAGGGTAGCATAGTGCCCGGAAGGAGGGGTCCTAAGCTTTCCGTGCGCGACTGGCCTGCATGCAACGACTCGCGCCAGAGCTTCCGAATCAACACCTGGCTCGTGCCATCATCGTCGTCGCCATTTCCTCCGCCATCCTGCAGCGGGCGCCTTTGCGCACCGCCACCGTAGGGGCGACGAAGTTGGCCGCCAGCTCGGCCAAGGCTGCCGCACCACACTGGCCATCATGTACTCGGCGGCGGTCCCCGCAACATCATCCATGAATGGCATGAGAAGTGGCATAATTGACGGTACCATTAATCCAGCAGCGCTGAACACGCCTGGTAAGTGATCTTTCATCGGGTAGGCGCCGCTATGACATTCTTCGCTGCTTTGTTTGCGACTAGCCGCGAAAGTTCTACGACTGCATTGGCAGATGGACGCTCTTCATGCACTTTCATGCGATCGCTTCATTTCCAAGGAACTGTGGACTGATAATCGTTGTCCCGAATAGTCTCTGTCCTTTCCACCTCGTTGTCCACCAACGCCCAGATCAGTCCACGGGGCCAAAAGAGGAGCCGATCTCCAGAACAAGGTGGAGATCAATTCGGGACAGGAGCCGAAGATGGTACGTTTCCGTAAATCATGCAGGTATCCGTACATGAGGTGGCGGTTTAATTGGAAGAGGGTGTCATGAAATAAACCCAGACTTATCAGCTAATTCGAGTGACCTGCGCAGACGACCAAAAGCCGAAGAAGCGTGGCAGACCACCCAAGTCGAAGCTCCCTGGCGAGAGCCCAACTACACTCCCTTCGCAACAATTGAACCACAGTAGTCCCGAGCAGTCAAAAACTCCTCAGCTAGAACCACAGGGACTACCACAAGGCATCGCCAGCACTCCCACCAAGACTTCTCCACCGAAAGCAACACCTACCAAAGCCGTGATCAAGGCCCTGCCGACTGTGAGGGACCACACCACTGATCAGTTGACGTATGAGCAGGATGAATACATACCAAGAGAATATGATGAACAAGGCGAAAGGAAAGTCTCACCCACAGGGGAGCCGCTGGGAAATCGCCAGTTTAAGATGCGGACGTTTTACGTAGCGCATAGAGGCGAAAAGCGTTTCATGCTGGCTACGGAATGCGCACGTGTTTTGGGCTATCGAGACTCGTACCTCCTCTTCAATAAGAACCGCTCGTTGCACAAGATCATCGCTACACAACCCGAGAAGGACGAATTGATACATCAAGAAATACTTCCATATTCGTATCGATCGCGGCAGATTGCCATCGTTACCGCCAAGTCGATGTTCCGTCAATTCGGTGCGCGAGTGTTTGAAGGAGGGCGGCGGGTTCGAGACGATTATTGGGAATCGAAAGCCATCAAACAGGGCTTCACTGAGGAAGATTTGGCGGGCGACAAGCGTCCTGGAGCTTCCAAAGCAAAGGAGGCTGCAGCAGCTGCGGAGGCGAGTCAGGCTCCTTTCGTCTCGACTATATATGGTCATCCGCAAGATGTCATCTACGCCAACGCGACCATGGAAAGCTCCGATCCACGTCAACATTATGGCAGCCTACCGGCGTTATCCAAAACGGAGGACTCACGCATGCAAGTCTACGGGAATATACCGAGGCCGAGGCAAGAGATTGCAGGCGCAGCGTATCAAGATCGGACACAGACGAGTCCAGCCGCAGACGTGATGCATCAAGCCTCTAATGCAGCCGAGCTCAACAAGCAGCATACCCAGCAGCGAGCAGCCCGAGGGAAGATATTCAAGGAGGTCTACGAGCGAGAAGCGGAGACACCAGTCTCGACCCCACAACAGAAGGTCGACCAGAGTCCTGTTACACAATCACCCCACCTTCCTTCATCTACCATGATGAGCAGCCAGATGCTGCAACACCAAGCCTCTCAGATTATGTCGCCCCAAAACGCCTACTCTACCCATCACCAACAACCTGGTCACCATCAAAATCCACACTTACAGTCACCTATCAGAGGCAGCATGCCATCATCCATCCGCCCAGATCACTCCCTCCATCAACGCTCGTCCATTTCCTACCCCTCCGGTCAGCAAGGTCATCAACCTTCATCCTACGGTTACCCTCACCCGAACCAGCAGATGTGGGGCCATCCACCACCTCATCCACAACCACAACAATCCCCAAACCTCTCTCATCACCCCGGCATACCTCAATTTTCGCCGTCCCCGCACCCACAACAACCGAATATCCAGCACCACCCTTCTCAATCGCCACATCCCCAACACGCGCCACAGCCGTCCCCAACTCTCCACCATAGTCAAAGCTCTGGCTCCATGCACGGGTCGATGCAGTACCCAAACATGGCCGGCATGCCCGGTGGCCCGTCAAGCTACAGCAACGCCGCGACGATGGCGGGCGTCAGAGCGATGTATCCACCACAAAGCGCTAGCCCAGGCCAGCAGCAATACCTGCCGCAACAGGGTACAACCGGTGCTCAGCAGGCAGGTATGCAAGGCTGGGCGCCCCCGTCACAGCAACAGCAACAGCAACAGCCGGGCCAGTCATGGCAGGGCTATCCCAGCACCAGCCAATATTGAAGAAAAGAACGTTTTCCGTCGAGTGTCGACGCCCGAAGACGATGTAGAATGATTTGATGGACATGATGCTGATGGAAATGCGGCATATGCGTGGGATCTGCATCGTGATTTTGGCCGGTCATCTGTACCATTTCTTCTTTATCCAACCTTTTCTTCTCTCTTTTTCTTCGTCTTTGTGCAGGACTTCGATTCATAGGGCAAGGAGTTACGTACAACATACATCTTTTTGCATTTTCCACGGGCGTATGAGCGAGCTATGCTGCGAGCAGGGCGGAGGAATCATCTTATCGAATACGTGCTAGGGAAGGTACAGGGCAGGGCAGGGAAGGGATTTACGGGATTCGCATTTCCATTGCAGGGCGGGCGGGCGTTTTTTGGGATTTTTGTACACATATCTACCACAGCGGAAGGGGGAGGGCATCACAATTGTTTTGCTTTCGCGTTTCGCGCTTCTCTGTTTTTCTTCTTTACAGATTCTGCATTCGTACACTCTTTGTAATTATCCCCTTTTGACATAACTCTTTCCTCCGATCGCTGGTGAATGGAGAACAACAGGAGAATGAAATGCGTATCAGGATTCCGTATTCTGTGTTACTCGATATTTCTATGAGCAATCCGATTTTCGGTCATTATCATTTTAATTTTGTGTGGAGGCGGACATCAACAGTAGCATCGGGAATTGAATATGCGTAATCGCTTTCTAGAACCACCTTGTGGACGGAATAAGCAAAGTAGTTGTTGAGGTCTGGGTATATGCAATATGTATCCCAGATTGAACATTTGGGGAATGGGAAATGGGAAGTGTATGTACAGAATTGCCCGTATTACATACATACCGCCATAGGTACGCAAGATACTGCCAGAGGAGGGAGATACCAACGGGTATCTCGGACTATTTATTAGGCAATCAATCGCATATTTAGACGAGAAAAGAATATCCGATATCAAATATAGTATTCCGTTTGGTATTCCAGAAAGGAGTATTTTCACACCAAGTCTCAAACATGGGATTGTGTCGTGTCCAGACGCGCTGAAATATATGTTTGTATTGTATTATCTGTCCGCCTACCTCCCCTTTCCCCTTACTACGGGATGAAGAGAGAAGCTAGGAACTTTTTTTCCTAGGTACGTGTTTTGCTATCTACCTCCACTCATACATACATGACTACCTAACAAAGATTAATACAAATGCGCCTCGGGTCGGAAGACTAGGACCGGAAGGGAAGGGAGAAATGGATAGGGGGATTTCCTTTTCCTGAGAGTATGTATATACATTTGAAGAGAAAAAAGAAACAGTGCGTTTGAAGTTGCGGAAAAAGTCGCTATGCAACAGGAATGGAAAAATGAGGCGCTATGCTCCCGTGCTCCAGATTGATGTAACGCCGATGTGCGCCTTCGCTTTCGTTTGCTGAGGGATGATGATGGATATTAACGCTGGGTGATGGCAAGATGTGATGGGAAAGGCGAGTCGTGAGGAAGGAAATCTGGCTGATAAAGCGCCGTGTCACCCTAGGGCGGAGAGCGGTGGAAGGTGTGTGAGGCGTTATCAGGTATGAAGAAGCCAGTGCTCGAGGTGGTAGATCCAGCTCACCACTGCGCACTGTTCTGCCTCGAGCTGCTCCTGCTGCTCGAGCCCTGACTGCCGCCGGGGCTCAGCTCGCTCTCCTGAGTCGGCACCACCTGCTGCCGAATACTCTTGATCCACTCGCATTGCAGCAACTCCGCCGCACTGGCCCTCCGCTTCGGGTCCCGATCGAAGCACCTTTTCAAGAACCCGATGCCCTCTCCGCTCAGCTGCTCCCGGCTCGGCAACTGCGGTGGGTTGCCCTGCGCGATGTTGTACATGATAGCCCATTCGTTGTCCAGACTCGCCCAGGGGCGGCGACCGGTGCTCATTTCGAGGATGACGCAGCCGAGCGACCAGACGTCGATGGCGCCGAGGCGGCCTTCGTTGCTGCCTTTGATGACTTCGGGGGACATGTACATTGGGGTTCCGGTCATGGATTTTTGCTTCTGAGGGACTTTGGGCAGGGCGGGGGTGTCGAGTGTTTTGTTGTTGGTGGAAGGTGCTTCGGTTGGGGGCTGGAGGGTTTTGTTCTGGCGAGCGATGACCTTGGCGGCACCAAAGTCCACGTACTTTATTACGCCATTGTGGTCGAGGAGGATGTCTGGAGGGCAGCAAGATCAGAAAATGGTAGTGTTGAAGGGTTTGGGGGATTGAACTTACTCTCGGGCTTGATATCGCGATGGGCGATACCACTTTGGTGCAGGTATGCTAGGCCTTCCAACATCTGTAGCGCGTAGACCTGGATGACTGTTTCGTCTTCGATACGTCCGTGTTCGAGTAGGTTCGCCAACGAACCACCGGAGCAGTATTCCATGAAAATGTATACCTTGTCTCGATGGACCTCAATGCCGTAGTATGACACAATATTCGGGTGGTCAAGCACCTCAAGTACAGCTTGCTCGTCCCGGATTTGGCCGGCTACCGTGGGGATCAATTGGGGGTCCTGAAGTCTGATTTCTTTCACGGCCATCAAATATCCCGAGTCAAGGTTAATGGCAGCGTACACTGAGCCAAACGTACCTCCGCCAACAAATTGACCCTGTTGCCAGCGCATACTTACGTTAGTCGCTGAAGACGAGAGATAGGTCAGCGAACGGTCAGCGTCGTTTGTTTCTTCCATAACACGGCCCAAAGCACGTCGTTCGGCGCTCTTTAACCTTCTGATCTCGTCGATCTCGTACAAATGGGAAAGCCATTGTTCCCTAACAAGCTCCGATGCCTCTGCGTCGTTCTTCATCCGACTGATATCCATCTTCCGGAACTGGCCCGCTAGAGCTTCGATTCTTTGTTTCTCTGCCTGTGCAGCCAATGTCGATTTGGCTCCCATGATATCAAAATGTGAGATCAACAGCGACATACACCCAGCAACCTTCATTCGTAATCGAATGAATTCCTCGTCGCTGATGGACAATATGTTTGGCCCTTGGGTCATCATCATTGCGAATTCGAGCGCAACAACTGCCCACCTAAAGGTCTTCCTATCCGAGGCCACACAGTCGTCGCATATGAAACTCACCCAGTCCAATGCCAGTCTCGTGAGCTTTAGGTTGTTCATCATCCTCCGATTGACGTCCATATACGTCACAGAACGCTTCCCAAATTCCGTTGCAAAAGCAAAGCATGTCTGTATAAGCTCTTGATTTTCGAGGCCCTTGGTCTGCTTTCTTATTATCTCGACACTCTCCATGATAGTATTAGAGAGCTTGTAAGCTGTTTTCTTAATCTTTCCCAGCTCCATGTTAACTCTTGGCAGGTTTGCTCGCATTTCAGTCAAAATATCCAGCTTCATGCCTATGGCTTGCAGGAAAGTCGCTCGTGCGTTCTGCAGCCGTTGCAATGAGCCATCCGCAACAAGTCGGAGTCGACCAGGCCGGATATCGATTGAGGGCGCACGCATGGGCACCTCTAGCTTCCTACTATCCCAATACAATGGCTCGTCCGGCCGCACGATGAGCACGTACGGATTCGAAGGGTCTTCCATGACCACCTCGTCCGGATTGAAAGATGTTCCGAGGATCGACTGAATGTCTCGAGGTCGATCCCACAGCGACGGTGACGCTATTAAAAAGATACCGTCATGGTGAAACGTTGGACTGGTGATGAAGAAGTGGCCGGACTCCATGAGGGCATCGTAAAGAAATCGCAATTGTGTCCTCTCTAAGCTGATGTTGAAGTCTGTGGCGTTCTCGAATCGTTGACTTAAAAGCCTTGAGAATCGAAACAATTTTCTTTGCCGAACTCGCACCGAGTCCAATATCTGCTTGTATCGCTTATCCACATTGACCTCGTTTTCATCTGGTCTTCTTGTCAACTCACGCTCGAAATGAGTAGTGAGGCGCTGTAATGCCTTGGCCGTTAATCCGCTGAATTGTTCAGCAACTTGAACATCGCCTCCGTCCAAAAATCGACCAATCTCATTAGAGAAGTCCCACTCCTGTTCCAAGACCTCCGCCTCCTTGAAAGTATTTCTGTTCCCAACCAATTGTGCGTTCAACATCTTAAAGTAGAATTTTAGTGCATCGAGAACCACCAGATCAAAGTTGTCGTCGATACATGGGGGGAGCTCCCATCCGCGTTCTGGCTGAGAAATTATGGTGTATTCTTGCTTGATCCGGACAGCCATTTTCAACAGGATCTGAAATTGCGTGATCATTGATGTTTGCATCATCGGCGATAGTAATGCTGGGTCCTTCATCTTTGTGGCATAATTAAGCCGCATACGAATGATCTCCTGGACCAGCCTGGAAGGGAAGTTGATGAGTGTCAGGAGCTCCTCAATATAAGGTGGTAGATGGCGTTTGGCATATTGTGTGGCGTTCTTGATCAGCGTAGCCTTTGCTTTTCGGATGACCTCAGTTACGGGAAGCAGCATGCTATGCTTTCCATTCTCGTCTCCCTGCAAGGCTGTGAGACCATCATCTCGGTGTAATCGCTCCAGGAAGGTTGTGTCATCGGTCAGTCCAGCACCATGGGGCGCTGGTGTCTTCGCCTTCGCAAAATCGAGCTCCTCGTTGCCAACCCAGCCTCTCAATACAGCCAGCTCCGTATTGATCAATTCCGTCGTATTATGCCATGATAGAACAGCCTCGGAACTCTCGATGAATGCATCTGACGCAGCTCGCTCAATAGCTTGCCCGAGTGCTTGTCGTGTAGGGAATAGGCTCTCACATTGCTCAATCTTTTCGACCACGTCCAAGACCTGCTTCGTTGCCGGTTTTCCTACTTCCGTCTCTCCTTTGACCTGAAATGCAATGACGTTCTCAATCACAGGTATAATGGCGGCTCGTCCATCCTCAATCATTCGCCTCTGAGCAAGTATGCTGCGCCCGCACACTCTCGCCCTGACGCCAAGCCATAGCTCGTTAGACAACGCCTTCTCACCTTTTTGTTCGGTGGTCCCTATCAACCGCTGCTTCTCCTGCTTTACGACGTCGCCCTTGAGTACCGATGCCAGCATGCTATGCCATTCGAGTCTCTCTCGATTCTCCGGCACCTGAAGCTCCTCTGACGAAGGTTGCAGCTCATCGTTGTTGAAGAATAGTTGCGTTTCTTGATCGTAATTTCCATCAGTATCGAGGTGAACATCGGAAGAAGGAGATTCTTCCTCCGTCTCGGAATCTGTACTGTAGACTAAGCTTGGAGTGTACGGCTCATCGCCAAGCTGATCACTGTATGGATCCTGCCGTAACTGCTGTATGTAGGCCTTCTCTTGAGCTTTGTACTGAGCATTTGGATCTCGTTTCGGACGTGTGCCCGAAAACGAGCGATGGCGCGTCCCTTGGTAGGAAAGCAGGTGAGCTGGTTTTCGCGAAGGATTGTAGGTGCTCGAAGGGACGCGTGCTGGAGCCGAGGGTCTCTGCGGTCGAGGATTTACGACTGCGTTCGGAGGCGCTGATGTAGGAACTTCTTGGATTTCGCCCAAGCCATTCTCTCCCGGCCTCTGCGGCTTCTGAGAACTCCAAGACAGTTGGCTTGATGAATATCCTGTTAGTGGAGTGAGGCCATCTAAAGTCGAGCCCGGACTAAAAGGAATATGACTGTCGGTATCACTCGCGCCGTCGAAACTCGGCTCATGGCCTGGATGGGAGAGACTGACGGAGAAGTCGTCTGAAGAATTCGAGCCCTCAGAGTCATTCGTTGCTAAGTCTGGCCGCTCTTCCATTACTTTACCAAGTTTCTGCCCATCGAAACGCACCTTTTCGGGAGATGGGTTCTGAGGGCTCGATTGCGGAGAAAGTTCCATGGTGAGTTGTCCCAGCGCCAAGAGTCAAGCCACTGTCTTCTCCAATGGCACTCGTGGCACTGTGAGGCTTGTGGTCGAGATCGCCCAAGTAGATTATGCAGAAGAGATCCGTTCGCCTCTAAGCCTTTGAATATGCTCAATGAAGTTTGCAATGTCCGAGATGCTTATTCTTTTCAACAGTTTACGAAATAGCGTCCGGAGCAATCTACGGAGGCCCTGCTAGGGCATTCTCGATTGCCGGTAAATTATATCATGGTAAATCAAGGAAATCGGAAAACTCTTCCATGTGGCATAACGGCATTCCACAACACACCATCGCCGTCATACTATGTCAACAGACAATGTAGTGATGACATGAAACTGCACGCCATCACCAATGCCGTCTTTCAACATTCCACACCGGACGCTTACCAAGGACGATTTTCCCAATAGATACGCAGCCTTGGGATCATGCAGGGACGTTGGATACAGAGCTGTTGTGACCATTTGCGACTGCTAAATTCGTCCAATACTACAATTGATCCCTATCTCGTTAGAAACAAGGTAGCCTCAGGTCCCGTTGAAGCTTGATGTGTACAGAAATTGTGCCAAAGCCAGACAATTGACGCGTCGTGGAAGGAGAAAGCTCCCTGCTGGATACACCCAACAGTCTATCATACGTGCTTTCTTGGTTGTGAATGCCTTAGGGACAACCACCACTTCCTATACCTGTATCAAGCGGCTTGTCCGCGTGACTCTGCGTGTGGGAGTCCAAAGTACCTAGTTCAATCATATTTGCTTCGTGTTCAAAAGCTCCTGATCTTCCCTCTCATTCATTTACGTTATGCTCGCATTCGAAAAGCTCGCGATCAGCACTCTTTCGAGTATGCAAACCGTATTACACACTGATAGCAGCCATGGCAAACAATCCAACATAATCTATCTCTTAGACCTCAGATTGTCCGTAGCCAAAGGAATCAGGACCAAGAGGCGCCAGATTACTGCCAATGAAAGCTTTTCACGACATCTAGCTGCCGCAGTGAATATCCAGCGCGCTGAGACCACCACTCTTACTTGCAGAGGCTTCGTATCCAACTTTCCGAATGATATCAAGGTGCTAAACGACAATGTTGTTGGGAAGACTCGCCTCGGACGTCGGATATAAGATGGATGCCAAACGCTGTTCTGGGAGCATTGTTCGCTTCCCCATGCTGCTGGGAAAAGGCAATCCCCTGGGCGACCTCATCAAGGCCTGTCGACCCGATCTTGCCTGCCTCGCCGAGAAAGACATACTCGATGATACGATTAGTAGACTAAGAGGGTATCTTCATATAACTCTCGAGCAATGGATCAAGTCGGATGCTGAGGAAGATGGCTGGCGTATTCGTCCCCAGGTTGGGCTCCATGTGAGACTACCAGACACCGATGATGTTAAACCACGGAAGACAGAGACCGACAACAAAGCTTGATCCACACCCATGAGCAACATGCGACAGTGACTTCTGGACATTATACAGGAGGCCGTCTCCTGCTCAAGCTACAATGTTGGCTACGATACGCATGAGGACTAGGACGACAGTGGACATTACGATGAAGTCGGGGTTCTTAGCAAAGGCATGCAAAGATAGGTGTGCGGAGGAGGAGGAGGCGGTTACGAGGATTGGGACATGCGCGACGGGTATATCAACAGTCATTGCGGAAGCGGACAGACTCGTCGTGCTGACAGAGAGACACAGGAGCTTAGACCGATGTGATTATCGTATACCTTCATCGAAATACTTACTAGTTGAATGATTCAGTCTACACGCCCTTTGCAGAAGATCACGTGGCTGTGAGTCCCCCTCTATGTGCGAGAAGAGCGTTGTGGCGACCAATGTGAACGTATGGCTATAGGCCGTCCCTGTCCTGATCAGACTCAACACATGCTGTCATCATCAGGATGCTTGCCAACTATCGTACAAGTTGGCCATAGGGGATGCCAGATGCCTCAGCGGTTAATGTAATAGCTCGAAAGGGTTACAGCTCAGACGTAGCTGGATAATGGCATGGTGATGACCATCGCATCATTATCCCATATCGTGGCATGGCATCCGTCAGAAATGCCGAGGTTCACCCGGGGTTCTTGAACACTAAAACATAGATGTGCTTACCGTTCATATTAGGAGCTTTCTATCAACTCCGTTTAGGATCAACGTTGATGATAAAAGGTACTAAGATTTAGGTACGCTTAACGGCTATGTAACATGTATCTTCGTCGTGGAATACGATGTTGGAAGGGGTAATTCCGTAGTTAGAAATTTGATGGTTCCTGCCAAGAGGTGACGGATGCCAGACATGCCACGATATGAGTAGCATAAATCATTGTCGACTGGGTCATATAGATTAGCCAACCTTTTCGAACATTATGCCAATCGGCCATCCACTCATGGCTACCGAGTATGAAGCTCTCAAAGGGAGCCTTTGTGGCTAGATATTTTAAAAGGCGACGAGTTGACGAAGCATGTCGAGTCAATAGAAGACACACACCACCAACAAGAACTGCTGGACAATCCATTGTTGGCATTGTCGCGGTGTCGATCTCTGGATGTAGTTATCTCTGGCGCTGTGATTCTCTTTGTACTTAGTGTTGGAGTCAATAAAGTAAGTGAACCCGCCGCCTGATAAGAGTTTTTCCACGGGCGATACCTTCCCGTTCCGTTGTCTGGATCAGTTTAGCTTCTGCCCACGCATCGCGTGCAGTCTTTGGGGGGCATCCGCCTTGGAGGGAGCCTATCAGCAGCTAGGTACTCCGTAAGAGTCCTCCAAATCAAAACCTGCAGGCCTGTGTGCCCCTTGCCAATATCCTCTACTCCCTTACCATTGTCCACGTGGATCACACATGTTCAGAATGATATTATTCGCGACGTGATTCATTTACGAGATTCGAATTTCAGGTGTGAGACATTCAGTGTCTCCTCAAGGGTCTCGAATCCCACGTTTATTCTGAGGGATCCTTGGACGAGACTAACGTGCCTCATCTCCCAATCCCATTTCACATCACGAAGATCACCGCTAGTGTTACCCGCTCCAACTACAATCGTTCTTCAAATCCCCAATTTGCAACCTTCCTTCATTTCCACACGACTCCGCATTCCGACGCAATCGCTGTCAGCAGAGCTGTAACTTCGTTGGAGTCGACAAACACAGTTTGGACGTACCACCACCCGTATATTCGTGATGTCCGGCCTCGTGGCTGGCGGAATCGACTTGAACGCTCTCAACTACACGACTCAGGTTCCTTACAATGAGACGATACCTACTGGTGGGAATTCGCTGCTCCAAGATCTCAATGTTCACTACGATGTATGCCCTCCCGACTCGTGTGCTCGATCGACGCCAAGCTGACCCTACATACTCAAGGCTGGCGATATCGCATGGATGCTCACATCTACAGCCCTCGTCTTGCTCATGATTCCAGGCGTAGGGTACGTAGTTGATCTTACGCTCGCGGTAGGGACTCAGACAATTAACCTGCGCCCAGCTTTTTCTACTCTGGACTTGCCCGACGAAAGTCTGCCCTCTCGCTGATATGGTTATCTATGATGGCCGTCGGTGTCACCTCATTTCAATGGTTCTTTTGGGGCTACTCTCTCACTTTTTCGCACACGGCTGGGAAGTATATCGGGGATCTCGAAAACATTGGTTTTAGGAATGTTTTGGGTGCTCCGTCCATTGGTAGCCATAAGATTCCTGATCTCATGTTCGCTGTGTACCAGGGCATGTTCGCCGCGATAACGTACGTGGATCTTCCGTCTCACAGAAAAGTGACTGCAGCTGATAAAATTGCGAACAGAGTGGCTCTCGCCGTCGGTGCCGTGGCTGAACGAGGTCGCATGCTCCCTTGCGTCATCTTCATGCTAATCTGGTCCACTATCATCTACGATCCCATCGCCTGCTGGACTTGGAATCCTCATGGGTGGGTGTACTCAATGGGTGGTCTCGACTTTGCAGGCGGAACGCCTGTACATATTTCATCCGGTTCTGCAGCTCTCGCATACTCGCTCATGCTTGGAAAGAGGAGGGGACACGGAACACACGAGTTGAACTTTCGACCTCACAATGTGACCTCAGTCATCATCGGGACAGTCTTCCTCTGGGTCGGATGGTTCGGCTTCAATGCGGGTTCCGCTTTGAGCGCGAGCATGCGTGCTGTCATGGCTGCCGTTGTCACAAATCTGGCGGCTTCGGTCGGAGGAGTAACATGGTGTCTCATCGATTATAGGCTGGAAAAGAAGTGGTCTGCTGTTGGGTTCTGCTCTGGTGTCGTTGCAGGTCTTGTTGCCATCACTCCGGGATCAGGGTATGTGCCTGCATGGTCAGCCGTCATCTATGGTGTCCTTGCCGGTACGGCTTGCAATTATGGCACCAAGCTCAAATTTCACCTCGGCATCGATGATGCGCTCGATATCTTCGCTGTGCACGCCATCGGAGGACTTGTTGGCAACTTGTGCACCGGCTTCTTCGCAGCGTGAGTATCTGCCAATAGACAGTATTCAGGCACTGACGGGACTTTAGCAATTACATAGCCCACCTCGATGGGTTCACCGTCATCAAAGGGGGTTGGCTCAATAGGCATTGGATCCAGCTCGCATACCAACTCGCAGACTCGGTCTCAGGCGCCGCCTACTCCTTCTGCGGTACATGCCTGATCCTCTTTGTCATGAACCTCATTCCCGGCCTCCGCATACGCGCAGACGAGGAAGCCGAGGTCCTTGGTATGGACGACGCCGAGATTGGAGAGTTCGCATACGACTACGTTGAGCTTACACGAGATGTCATCAACGGCGATGCCTTGGCGGATGAGGTGGAATCGAAGTTTTCCGGCGAGCATGATTCTCCCATCGGTCCTCATGAGAAGAACTTTTCCGGTTTCACGGACGAGACGGCGCTCAGAGGGAGTCATCGAGGACGAGTGTGAGCAGTGGCTGGATTATCTCCGTCCCTTTGTTCTGTTATGCCTCCTAACCTGTTCTCGATATGTATTACGAGCTTGATGCTGTCTATAATTTTCGATGATATCCAAGGGGAGTTTTAGGTGCTAAATGTAGCGGCGTCATGGCGCGGAAGCCAACTGATCAAGGGCAATATGGGCCAGATCATTGAATGTACTAGGATTTGTATGCAAATGTGTAAGACAGTTGGTAGTTTAGACGTTCTGGTCAGCGAGGCTGAAGGGGAAATGCCCTCGTTGAGGGCATGTAAGACTAATGAAGAAAGTTCATTGATATACATATCTACTATGCAATGCTTCTTGGCCCACCTAGAACAGAATAATTTAACATGATCACCAGGAAAGTAATTGAGGCTTCGGATTGTAAACACGCGCTAGCTCACGCTTCAACATTTGATTGATCGGTTTGCGAGACCTTCGCGCTTTCGTAATAATTATACAAACTGCATTGCAACTCAGTATTGGTCACCATGGCCAGCGTCGAATCACCCTCAAGTCCGCACGCCCCGGCATTTTCGAATTTCCCCCAGAATCCTGAGGAATTCGACGCCGATCCTCGTATCTCGTATTCGAAACTCGACAGCAAGTTCATATTAGAGACTGACAGCGGAGAGGAATTTGAATTCGACGATGGTTTGAAGAGATGGGTTCCAGTGGTACGCCCTCATCCCTTACCAGTAATGAGGGGATATCTTGATCTATCGACAACACCCTATACAATGTGACGGATGGTCCATTCTAACGCATCACTTTGGCGTTGGGAATATACAGCTAGATGATGCACTTCTAGAACAACAAAGGGCGGCATATGCTGTTCATGGTGTGGATGAGCTGGAGCCGGCGCAACCTACGAAGAAGAGGAAGAAGCAGGTCTATGTCAATGGAGAGGATGTGAGCAATCTCTTCCCACCCTACAAGCTGCACTTCCAGCTGTTCAAACACTATGCTCATTGCTTTTCGCCCAAGGAAACCGGTGGGCGTGCTATAAATAAGAAGCCCAAACCCACTCCAGAACCCCGCGAACGCAAGAACACCGCTATCTATGTGACCTCCCTGCCCTCCGACGCTACCACGGACCAAGTTCATGCCGTCTTTTCACGTTGCGGCGTCATCGCCGAAGAAATTGACGAAGGCAAGCCACGGATCAAGCTCTACACCGATGACCAGGGAAACTTTAAAGGCGATGCTTTGATAATGTTCTTCCGTCCTGAGAGTGTCCCGTTGGCGATACAACTGTTGGACGACACGGAATTTCGACTAGGAGAGGGACAGAAAATGAAAGTTGCGGAGGCGGACTTTAGCTATAAGGCTCAGAAAGACGCGCCTAAACAAAGTAACATGAAGACCAAGAAGAAGATAATCAAAAAGACGCAGAAGCTGAACAAGTAGGTTTCTGTCCCCATGCAATGGGGAAAATATAGAAAGCTTACCCATACCAGTAAACTTGCGGATTGGGATGATGATGATCCTCAGACTATTCAAGATACAAGCTCACGATGGGACAAAGTTGTCATATTGAAGCATATGTTTACTCTAGAGGAGCTCGAGGTATGTCTGCGCACCGTACTCAAGACTGCGATTAAATACATATGCAGGAGGACCCAGCTGCCATTCTGGATATCAAAGAAGATATCCGCGATGAGTGCTTGAAATTAGGCCCTGTCACCAACGTCGTACTGTTCGACAAGGAACCTGGGGGCGTGGCAAGTGTACGGTATAATAACGCTGAAGCAGCTACAGCATGCGTGAACGTACCTCGCCCTTTTCTGAAGCCGACAACTGTCTCTGTTGGCGCGAATTTGTGTAGATCCGCTGACCATACCTATAGGCAATGCATGGTCGTCACTTCTCCGGAATGACCGTTGAAGCTCACATCGCGGACGGCAGCGAAAAATTCAAAAAGTCGAGTGAGAAGAAGGCAGCTTTTGGAGAAGACGAAGGGGAGGATGAGGCGAAACGACTGGATCAGTTTGGATCATGGCTTGAGGATGAAAGTGGAGCTATCGCGGAAAAGTAGGGCCTCATGAATAGGACGTTGTACAATAAGGAATCACTTCAATGGCGCAATTGGATGGATGCGAGCTTCGTTAAAGGCATCTGACCGTGTCATCTTGCCTTTGATAGCGATGGTAGCCGTGTGTCTGGTCGAGAACCTTGTGTATATAACACGATAGCTCTTCAACCAAGGAGATCAACGTTGATCAACAACACTAAACCAAGTTAGCGCCGAGCTGCGCCACAATATCTTCAGCCACATCCCACACATGGGCGCTGATTGAGAACCGCTGTGCATCCTGTCATCATGCCTCTAGAACACCCTTCATAATGTACAAAGGATAAGCAACAGCTTCATTGTGACTGTTTTGATTTGAGTCTCTGTGTACATCTGCCCAATCGATGATGGCAGCATCGTGCCAGTTGTCGCAAACCAGTTTTCCACCCACTTCAACGTCATCGCCAAATTACACACACTAGTGATCGGGTACCGAACATCAGGCCGCGTGAATCCTTGCATCGAGCAAGCACGTTCCTTGCAAATTATAGATCCGGTCACTTGGTCTGCCAATTGAAACTTTAGAAATCAGCCACCAGGATTCGGATTCGCTAACAGAAGCGGTTCGCGACTGGCTGGCTTCATTTGCGTCATAAAGCATAAGTGGCTGTGCTGCAGTTTCTTTCTGTCTCTTGTAGCTTGTATTCCTTCTTCCCTACAACATCCCCTTCACATTACTCAGTTGAACAAACAGATCTACTCTCACTCACAAGTTGAATTGTTATCGAGCTATTGTGAGCTATCGCTGGCCTCACAATCGAATACGTGGAGTTGGTTCACATTAGAGCACGCTCATCGAGCGATTCTAAGGCCTCCACCGTCATCACTCCAACTCTCATGATGCAGCGATCAATTTTACTCTCGGTTGCCATGAGCCTATCCAATGTTGCGAGTGCGATTGCACAAGATGCTACTACAACTTCGAATCCGCTGGACAGCTTCATAGGTGCTGCTGGTGCTGCTGCTAGTGCGGTAAAGTCTGCTGCAGCTAAACAATCGACATCCTCATCGACCAGTTCGCCCTCTGCGTCGCCCACATCACCACCACCAGCCGCCTCACCTACGAAAAGCGCGGCCGCTGCGCACCACGGGCTGAGTGGAGGTGCCAAGATTGGCATCATTGTCGGCTCTATCGTTGGCGGCATACTACTCCTTGCCCTCCTGGGCCTTCTCTGCTGCTGTCTTGTCCGCCGACGTGGCCACAAACGCAAGCGAACCACAACCCCAGTCGCAGACGGCGAAGTCGAATCATGGAAGTCACCAATCAACCCGGGGCGCCACTACTCCAATTATACCCCTGCCCAACGAGGAGAGATTCCTATGGAACACACTGCACCGACCGTCCCACTCATGGCCGCCGCTGCCTCTGAACATCATAGAGCAAACCACTCCCATGCTCCCAGCCTGTCGCAACATCCGGCTATGCGCTCAGAACCGGAGAACCCGTTCGTTCCTGTCCCACCTAGCCCGCGTCGCACTGCTCCCAATTCGCGTAGTGGCTTGACAGATGGCATGGTACCCGGTCAGGACGCTTACATTCTCCCTGAGAAACAGCGCTTGCACAAGAGCAGCGACCACTCGAGGTCACGATCAAACTCGCGGCCTCACTCTGCAGGACTTCCCACCCACACTGATGCCAATCGCCCACCAACGCCATTTGGCCTTAGCGGATTCGGCACCCCAGCTGGCCACACTATCCACGACCCTCAGGATGCTAGTCCACCATACAGCGGCATCGGGCAGCCATACGAAGATATGCACGTACATGTCCTCCAGACCGATGCACCATCTCGCGAACTTCGCCGCTCACTGAACAAACGCGAAACTGCAGGGGTCTCAGAGAAAGCTTACGATTCGGATGAACATCCTAAGTTCCGCAACAGCCGTGGCTATAGTACCCCACCAGAAGTTCCATCTCGTTCACCCAAGCATGACAAGCGTGCCAGCATGTTTGCAGATAGTAGCTACGACTCCAGCCTCAGCACCACTACAGCAAGTAACAGCAGCGGTGAACATTATCACGGTGCTTCAGACCCTTACGGTCCTGCTCAGCGTGAAAGTGTCGCACCATGGGAGCAGTATCAACATCGCTTTAGCAACACACCGCGCAATGCAGACCAGATTGCTGCCCCACCAATTCCATGGGAGGAGTCGGAACATTATATGGATCAGCAAAGACGACAAAGTCATAGTCCAAGACAGAGTATGCATCACGACGACAGAAGGAGAAGCAGCCGAAGTCCGGCTACGAACATCAATGGCCAACCGAGACGTTTGAGATTCGAGGATTTGCCCTCCAATGGGGGTGCTGGAAATGGATACAGTGCCGTGCCTGGGCAGCACGATAGTTATGATGGCCATGACAATCATCATAGGTGGAGCCAGGGTGTTGGAGAGGCAATGTAGATTGAGACCCAGATGCTGAGACGACTCTCTTTTGTTGTTCCTGAGGAACGAAATCCGAACACAAGGACTCGCTGTCGGGATTTTGAGCGATAGATACCCAATGTAATTATTCTTAGTACATCTGCATAATATTCACAGGTCCCAAACCGCAGTTGCATTTGATGTGAGAGTTCCCAATCTGCAAATCTTTGAGATGGGTAGCCCAAACAATGCCACTCTGTACCATTTCAAAGTTACGATCAGGCCTGAGGAAGATGGCTAATCAAGACACCACTCGAATACGCCGACCCTCACATCTCCTAAATTATGTAGATTGTAAACACCGATAAGCGCGCCCTGTGCTCTTGACCAGCTTCTTATATCCAGGAGTAAGATCCTCGACCAGTGTCGGATGATACTTCACTTAATACCCATAATCAAGTCTTGGTCATTCGGTACTCGTGACACACGTCCTTTCGCCATCCGGAAGCTCGGCATCTTGCCCCATTCGAGCAGTGTTGAGCATCTTGATTCCGTTCTAACTCTCTTTTATTTTGCCTCTCGCTCGTTGCATGATCAAAAAAGTCGATCCATTTCCAGTTCAATCGAACTGATACTCCACTGAAGAGGTTGTTCATCTTTTCTAGATTTGAAAATGGGACCGTACCATGTCTCTACCACCGTGACTCTATTGATCCTTTCTATTCTACCTGTTCATGGACAATTTCCTGCAAGCTGTTCAACGACCTTGACGCCTACCCACTCCATCAAACCCTCCATCGCGTCGGGATACCGCGCCGCAGTGGTCGCCACTGGGATATACAACCCTCGCTCTATCGAGTTCGACAGCGTAGGCAATCTCTTGGTCATCAATTCGGGTGTTGGAATATCCAGCCTCCAACTTCAGGATGGAGGGGATATCTGTATCAGTGTGAAGTCAACAAAGACTGTTCTAAATGCTGGCGCTCTCAACCACGGACTTGCTCTGTCACAGGATGGGAAGACTCTTTACGCCTCCTCGCCCCAAGCGGTCTACTCGTGGGAGTACGATCCAACCGGATCCACGGTCAGCGGCAGCAATAAAACTCTAGTGTCCAACATGAACACGGAGGACCACACAACGCGGACGCTTCTCATGTCGTCGAAAGTCGATGGCATGCTTTTGGTCAGCAGAGGCAGTACCTCCAACATCGATGCAGAGGCAGAAATGCTCTCCTCGGGCCATTCTCAGATCCGGGCTTTCAATCTCAACAACATCACCCAGGACGCATATGACTTCAATACAGATGGTCTTCGCTTAGGCTGGGGCCTTCGTAATTCCGTTGGCGTAGCCGAGCATCCAATTACAGGAGGAATCTACTCCGTCGAGAATTCAGTCGATCAAGCTACGCGTGAGGGACAAGATGTCCACCAGGATAACCCAGGCGAGGAGATGAATTTCCATGGTTATCTAAATGGAACTACGTATCCTCCTCAGGGCAGCAATTATGGTTACCCTTATTGTTTCGCCGCGTGGGTTCCTAGTGATCTGCCCATGAATACCAAATTGGCGGTCGGGAGCCAATTTGCCATTGGAGATCAAACCAATACAATCAACGATACGTATTGTGCGGAGCAAACGCCTCCGAGGCTGACTTTTCAAGCGCATACGGCACCCTTGGATCTCAAGTTCAATAATAGTGGCGCTGATGCTTGGGTAACATTCCACGGAAGTTGGTAAGCAATTGCTCCCTTCTACCCTTCTTCCCCTAAACAGATTCAGGGACCGAACCTATCCTTCTGGTTACAAGGTCTCCACCATCGCCTTTGCCAATGGTGAGCCTGTGGCGCCTGCCACCAGCAATACATCCTACACAGACATATTCGCTAATGCAGATAATACTGTATGCCCAAAGCAATGCTTCAGGCCTGTGGGTATGGCCTTTGATAGACAAGGCAGGTTGTTCATAAGCTCGGATCTTAGTGGAGAAATCTATGTCATTGTCAAGGATGAGGCAAGCAAATTTGGCACGTCTAAAGGCAACGAAGATACCCCCAAAGGGTCGGCTGGCACTCCGTCTGGCAGTGGTGGTAAGGCTTCTGATGCTCAGCGGCTTGGTCAAAGCTTTACTATGCTAGTGGCAGCATCACTCCTTGTCTACTTGCTGTCGTAAGAAGCAGGTGTGACCTTACGTCCGCATCTAGGTAGTCCACGATGGATGATTGAACGACATGTATATGAAGCCATGCATATATTCAATATCCTGAGGCATAATCTACTTGCTTCCCTACGCAATTAACGATCCTATCGAAAGCTGAAAGCATGGCTCATTGCACAGGGAACCCTCTTCGAACATCAAGGATTCAGATCATGGAAGACATGAGACTCCGAGTAAGTAGATATTGCACCTAAGTGTCCTTTTGCTATACTGCGAAGCCGATCATCAATCGCATGGCATTAGATCCATGCCTTTGGCGAGTGACGCAAAGGAACTGGTGAATGAGGCCCGAGGTCACTTCAGCTTCACTCTTTGTTTTGTTATCTCCATATCATTCACTGAAAACCCAGGCTGTTCTCAGTGGTCTTCATTATCTCTTCTTCATTCACACCCAGTAAGGTTATTCACCTCACCTTCATTCGGTGATCGTCTGTTCTCACTGCTTCTCCTTTTGCCAACTGCAACAGCTAGTCCACAATAACAGCTGTAGTGTGTTTTCATTCTCCATCTTCGTGGGACTGTAACGATTGGGATACAATCGTTCACAACGCTGTAATGACATGCCATTGACAGCTTACCCTTACATACTCCAGTCTACGCACTCATATCCTGGCATTGAAAGCCAACTTCGCAAATTTCCGGACTCCCATCAGGACATTACAATAACGTTCGGTCACTGATCTTCTGCATAGATCGACAGCACACCGCAGCGCTCAATCAATCGCAATTCGCCACCAAAACCCTCTGCCACCCTCTAATGCGTCGGTCGATCCTCTCTCCATCTCCGCTCACATTGCATCGACCGCGTTCATTCTGACCGGCTTTTCCTTGGTCCATCGTACTCTTTATCATCATTTCCATTGATTGGCGCAATGGCTTTCGGGCTTCTACCTATTGAGGTAATTCGACTTCTCGCGATATCTCTTATTCGCTACATACTATAATAGGATTGAATATCAACTAATTCTTTTGGTCTCCCTCAGCTCAACGAGCATGTTGCTAGCTATCTAAGTACAGACAAAGACGTTGCCAACTTCGCAATCGTATGTCAAGCAACACACAACGCTATGGAATCACATCGTTGCGGCTTATGGCGTAGTCTTTACGCCAACAAGTTTGATGTCCCTGAGGGTCGGACGGGCATCGAGCTCAAAGTAAGATACAAACTTCGCTGCCGAGCGCTGCGAAGAACGACAAACTGGCAAAAGGGTCACGACCCCAACGAAGCTAGGGTGTTGAAACATCTACAAGATCTCGTTTGCGGTAAGCTGACCTTGTTTCGGACAGTGTTCGGGGTAGTTCTTTTGGACTTGCTACGGGAGTCAATATTTGTGTATCTTACAGCCCAACTCATGACATTCACTATGTGAAACTTTCATGCTGACTGGGTTTCTCCCATCAGAATCCTATGCTCATTTGCCTCTGGGATACAAAGCAACAGCAAGTTCCAAGAACATCATTGCGCTTCGCGAATACGTTCAAAGTTCAAATATCCTCGACAAAGTACTTTCTTGCCTCTATCGAGCCCCCGAATTTAGCCCTGCATTGAAGACATTACAGCTGGTTCTCTTTCACCTCCAACTTGATCTTTCACTTGGTCCTGCCACTTCAGTTTACGGCTTTCCTTACTCCCAGAAGGCTGTTTATGGACATCCTGGCAAGGTCCCGTTGTTCCAGGGAAGAAACTTCAACAAGGTCAATATCGACTTCCTAATGCATACAGGCAACTTTTTCAAATACCACTTGGCCGAGCCACAGGCTCAGACATTGTTCGAGCTCTTTAGCGAACTAGAGCCTCGTGAAAAGCCTCAGGCTTGGGATTCTAGAATACATCAAGGCCCTGGCGTGAAGAAGCTTGGGAAGCACTGGAAAGGCAGTTATGGTAAGCTTCGCATTTTCCAGACGATGGACTAACTCCTGACAAACAAGCGTATCTCCATGATCACAACGACATAAGACGCATCCGTACCACCTCTCCTTGTGCCATGAGCTTCACCGACACCATCGATTTCCATGACGGGTTCCAGACCCTCGAACTGGACTTCTCACCAGCAGCGAACTGTTCACCCTGGCCCAAAGCTTTCGAGTCCCACCTCAACGCAATACCTCCCGTATCCCTTTGCAAAAAGCTTGATCAGCTGCTAAAGCCAGATCCATGCCCAGATGTGACGTCGTTGCCACACTTCAAGCCAGAGCCCACCCTCGAGACCCCACCTGGCACACCAGGCCGTCAGGAAAGTACATGCCCAACGTCTGAGAATATTCCACCGCTGTTGCCCCCAATCTCACCAACCTTCACAAAGGCCAGGCGAGGGGTCCACTACGAGCATTTCATCGGCTCCGGCACCGATGCCGAACCATACCACTGCAGAGGAATCCTGCACCCGCTTCCCCCCCAGCACGCCATCCCAGGCTGGCATCGTATCACAATGATGAAATACTTCGACCCCGCCGACCAAGAGGACGCCTCACCTCCCTCCTCGCCATCCGGCTCCGAAACACCCAGTGCAAACACTCACTCCCCGACCTCTTCCCACTCTTCCATTTCACCAAGCAGCACAACATCACCAATACACTCTCCACATCCAATCAACGACAAACCGACTTCTTTCACCCCTGTGAACGCGCCTCCACAACTCCATTACGGAAACGAAAACGAAAGCGTGGACGTCGATACAGGCTGCTGGGCGTACGAAGGGGTTGTTTTACCCGGCGGCAAGATCATGCTTGGGCGGTGGTGGAGTCCGATTCAGGATGGTGAGGAGATGACGTGCATTGGGCCTTTTATTTTCTGGGAGGTGGAGGGGGCGTAATTGAAACGGAAAGCCGTGTGAGCGTGGAGACGGAGAATGATTAATGATGCGACACGATGCGACACGATGCAATGCGACATGGTGCGATTCAATGCGATACGGTGGGAAAATAATGACTCCATTTCAGATCAAATCTAGATCACCACACTCATTTATTGAAGATAGGAAGACTTGGTTGGACAGGGCGGTCATGGATGCGCTACAGGTTCCCTTTTTTCATGATCTAATTCTACATGGATCATCACGGTCATTATCAAACGTCTATTCTATCACGGTTTACGGCAATTCGAGGGATATGGAGATTCACGGATCGGTTTCTTGATCCTGGTTGGTTCTCTACATGCTCATGAGTGAGCTCAGAGAAGCTGTTAGCGAGGAAGAGGTACCGGATCTCAATCTTTTTTTATCCGTCTACGATCAGGAATATCGATGGCTGACGAAAGGAATAGAGTCCGTGGACGCTTCAGCTGTAGAGCTGGACAGGAGTCCGTAGTTCTCTCAGTTGCTTGCGCAATTGAGACTGTGGATCCTCCTCCTCATCAAGTAATGGTTCTAGCGCGTGCGATATCATCCCACTTGCAGATAGATTGGTCTCAAAGCATACGATTGAGACTTCCAATTTCCATTTACACCTTCCTTGCCTGCCTGCCTGCTGATCTGAACACTACTCCATGGCATTACTCTATGAAACGTCTGAGCATCAACCGCCCACTCTACTCCTCAATCCACTTCACGCAATCCCACTCCCCTCTCAAATTCTCCTTCCACAAACTGACCTTGTTGTCGCCGCCACTGACCGCGAGGACGTTGCCGCTGAGACTCCAGCTTACCCTCCACAGCACGGCGTCGAAGTTCAGGACGATCGACTTCCAGTCGTTCGGGTGCGCGGGGTCCGAGGTCCATATCCGCACCGTCTTGTCTTGGGATGCGGACGCGATGTAGGATTTTTGGAGGATGGTGGGCGCCCAGGCCACGTCGCGGACCCAGTCGGTGTGGCCGGTCAGGAGCACTGTGGGGGAGTACTTTTGATCCGAGGGGCTAAGGTTGGGGCGATTGGAATAAGCATTGAAGTACATGGCTTGCGCAAGCATGAATGTGCATCCTAAGGGGCTTACTTGTAGTCCCATATCTTGACCATGTTATCACTTCCCCCAGTCACAAATCGTCTTACGCCTGCCGCACTTGGCTTACTGCTGACAAGACTTCCAGGTACCATCGATGGCGCCCAGCTCACGGCATTCACTCCCGCCCCATGAGCGTGGAATATCTGATGCGTCCAATTGCCCTCTTGGAACTCCAGCACGGAGACTTGACCATCGGAGCTGGCGCAGGCGAGAAGACAGCCGGATTCGTGCGGCGACCAGGACACGATGTTGACGGAAGCTGTGTGGAGTGCGAAGCTGGCAACGACCTGCCAGGTAGAGGCAGAGCTAGCTGTATGTGTAGATGTGGGGGCGGATTCGCGCCAGATCTTCACGGTGCCGTCGTACGAGGATGACGCGAGGATGGCGCCGTATTTGGGGTGGGCCTAACACTGGATGTCTTAGAAGAGCTCTGGGAGAGTGGAAGCAGTGGGGAACGGAGAGGCGGACCCATGAGACGCACCAGACTGCACCTTCGTGCCTGTGTGCTTGGATTAGCATAGGACACGTGCTCGATTGGGGCAGTTGTTGGTACCCTCGCAGTGTTTCTGTCAATCTGTGGCTTTCGCCCTCGACCTCGAAGATCTTGATTGTTTTATCGGAGGAGCACGTCGCGAGTCGTCGTCCGTAGTAGTCCAGTACTGCATCATGCTATGACTCCATGAGTATCTGGTCTTTGCGCTCCGTGTATCGGAGAGAGCTTCGCGAGAGCTTCAAGGGCGGGCTTCGGGACTTACAATCATGTCATCGTGACCAGAATTGGTGATGACTTGCGCCTGAAGAGGTCAACACTATCTGACAAGACATATCCGGAAGACTTACCATCTTAGTTCCTCCCTTGAAGGAAATGAGCGCAAAGAAAGACACGGAGGACAACAGCGCGAGTTGTCACATTGACTTTCTCGCATCGCCGCTTCCCTGTTAAGCTAGCATGGGGTGGCAGCGGCAAAATCCGGGGTATGCACTCGCACGGTAGAATAGTTCTACGGTAATCTGTGCGTTCATAGACGAGCCTCGGCTTCATACTACTGATTCGCCCACCAACCTCTCACACTTTTCAGACCACCGCAGCCAACATGGCAGATGCCTTGTGTGGGCCTTCCAACGCTTTGCAGACTTTTCGGAAGCAGACTTCTGTTGACAGAACTTTGCAACAAGACCGAGTTGCAGCCCGCCAAGCACAGGTGGAGGTATGTCAGTCGTTGCCTTGCTCGAGAGTTCTACGTTTGACATCAATATCTTCAGAACTTTCGATCTTTACCAGGACCAAATGCCGGCATACTCGACGCCGAATTCGAAGCTTTCCAAGCTGGTCCCCGTCTAATTGAATCTCGGTTCCCAGAACAGCCTTTCTTCAACGCTGGCCCCGCAGCCACGCACCAGCCGAGCCTCCTGCAGTCACAGCCAAGCCTGTCGAACTGGGCTTCCGACTTCCAAAATCTCAATATCAGTGAAGCACGGGCGTCGCCAATCCCGCAATCCCAGTATCACCAGCATGCACCTCTACAGCGCCGTACATCGGCAGGTTGGCATCAGGACTTCTTGCGCCACCAGAACCAAAGTCCTCCCAACCAGGCTCAGCAACAGCAAAGACCTGGGACTGGATGGTCTTACGGATATACTGGTGGCCTTGTGCCGCAACAAGACTCCATACTGTCCCCAATCGCACAGCAAAAGCAACCTGAACGGCAGGCAGAGCATGTGTATGACGAAGCAGCGTTCGAAAGGGCGTTCAATGCCGCAGGATTAAGCCTTGAACAGACGCAGCACCGTCAGGATCCACGGAATACTCAGCTAGATCAGGAGATGTATCGTTCCAAAGATGCGTTGAAGGACTTGGGTGGCCTAGAAACAGAAAATTGGCTCGACCATGGCCGCATAGGGGCTGACAGAATTTTGGATGAAGCCCAGGAGAGATGCTCACAGGACAGGGAGACGGGCGATGCAGATGATCTTGCCAGGACTGCGGGCCAATTGTTGGAAAATGTCAAGGGCGATCAGAGTCGAAAGTTTCAGGAGAGTAATTTTCTCTCACTTATGCGGCAATTACGTGACAAAGAGGTTCGAGTCGAGGGTGACAAGCTAGTTGATGTCGGTGTATCCTGCATCATTTGGCGCTGAGCTTGATGAATTTTGGGAGGCCCCAATTGCTGACGAGACCTCAGGTGACTCAGGATCTTCATCCCGGAGGGGAACGTTATCCGAACGAACCTCCTGTTGATTCCGACAGTAATCAAGGAGTGCCGGACCCAGTTTTCCAATATGACCTCGAGGCAGCTGATGTACATTCACCCACCCATGTCGCCTGTACGCTGTCCTAGCATTAGGCTTACTGTTCTAGGGTTCATATGGCATACCTGTAGACACTCCTCTCAGTGATCCAGGCTTACAGGACGATTCGGAATGGGAGCCATTCTGGCAAAACACACGCGGAGGAGAAAACCAGTCTATGCCTACAGAAGACCATACAACTTCCTCTATCAGCCCGATAACAGGTACGCTAGTCTAGTATAGAGATCCGACCACTGGAATCTATAAATGACGCGCTACAAAGACTTTGGGTTTGACTTTCAAGCAAGCTGCGACTTCCACTTGGAGCAGATCATGCCAGACTTCATCTCAGGCCCCTCAGATAGTTGAGGCCATTAGGGCGTGCTTGGAAACAATGGATTGAGCAGTCGTATCCCCGTATCAATCTCCGTGCTCTTTCAACCTCGTTTAGTCGGTTGCAATGATGGATCGTCCGGCATGTGCCTACAGCCTCATCATGAACATGCTAGCACTGCACTTAATCGGCTGACTAGCAGTGATCTTCGACGCATGCATAGAACAAATCACTATGGTGACGACGGCTGGCACGCGGACGGCCTATTCTCCACTGAGATACATGCGAGGGGCCTCCTCACGTTGGAGCTTTGGAAAGATATGTGGCCAATTTTTTTATTTATGAGCCACTCCAACTGTGAATTATGTCTCGATTCCCCTGAACGTGGTGTTCTTGCACTATAGGAGACTTCCGCCATCTACAACTCCATTCCCAACGTTGGGAGGGCCGTTCCTTAGCTACATGCACCCTCTACCCGTTTCGTAACTCAAACTCCTTCAAAATGGAGAGCTGATGCCATCATCATCTCAAGCCCAGGACCTGCCCGCCATCCACCCCAATCCCCCTCTCACCGCATCCCCTCCAACACCTCCCTAATCCCCACGCACGCCAGCGCCATCTCAGGTCTCGGCTCCATGATCTCCATAAACCCTTCCTCTTCGTCCCCTCCAGACTCAAACACTGACGTTCGAGCTGAGGAAGATGTCCCTCGTTGTTGCCGCCGGTGGAGGAGTATGCTGTTGATGCTGCGTGTGGATGTTGAGCGTGTGCTTCGTATCGAGAAGGGAGAAGATGATCGGGAGGAAGTTGTGGAGCGGTGGAGTGGTGGTGGGTGGAGGGAGGGGTGCGTGGGGCCGAAGGGGAGGGACATGTTTGTTCTGGAGAGGGTGATCTTTTGATGCGATGGATGAGTTTGTAGTTGATGTGTGCTTGGATTGGAGAGAGAGCGCGAATTCAGTGTAAAGTAAAGTCAGTATAGAATTGAGACAGCAAGACAAACTAGGTGTCGTTTTTCATTAACTTATGTGTTAAATAGCTCTTTCCATAAGATTTCCTGTCTTAGACACTCAAAAACAGCGACAGTAGAGAACGAAAACAAGCAAAATGACAAGGAAGGCACCAGCTCTTATCAGTGCAAGGACACAGTGGCTTTGAATTAATGTGGCATGTACCTAGAAGCCAACGCAAGGTAGAAGTAATAGCATTGCACGGCCCTTCCAACCTCACCCCCCTCAAAGGTACCCAACCACAGCTTTGAAACAAACAGCATTGTTGCAATCAATAATTTGTGCAAGGCATACATACATACCAACGTTCTCCGCCTCCGCCCGCACTCGTAGCAGACAAGCAAACGATACGCGCAGGTTTTATCTACGAGAAAAAGGTATCCAGACTCCTTTCATTTAACTCGTAGAGCCTATAGAATCCTCCAACAGAACGGCGTTCCGTAAAAGGCGCAGTATGTATCACCTTTTTTTCCCCTCATCCGTGGGAATTGTGGCGAGGGAGGTGGGCTATCTAGGATATTCTAAGCCAATTAGACCGTTCCGGGCTGAGTGAGACCGTGTTGGTGCGAGGCATTGCTGAAATGGGCTATTGCTGCGATGGCGTTGTGTTGCACATATGCGACGGGCTCTGAGGCCTGAGGCCAGTCAGTAGTTCTTTGTTTGCCGTGGTGCGTGTATTCTTTCGCTCTTGATGTTGTTGTTGTTGTGGTTTCAAGTGCCTTGTAGGCAGACGGTGGAAATGGGCCACGGGGCGTAGTTCTAGGGGCTCCGCCTCAGGATAGGTGCCTGGAGGCTGGGCAAGGGTTTGAGAGGCTTGAGGCTACCCGGCGTTTGGGGGGCGTCCCTGGAGGCTGCCTAGAAGGGATGAGGAGTTCATAGTTCTGGGAGAGGCTCTCGTTTGGATCGTGGGATATCTTGAAAGAAGAGACACTGCACTCTGCAACAAATATATTATTACTGGTCATGTCTCTCGAATCCGCCACATTTCTACTTTCAGTATAGGCGACAGAGTGCACCTTTACTGTCCACCGTCTACGCCTGTAGTGTCTAAGATCCGTTTTCAGGCCCTACAAATGCCTCCGTGATGCCTTGGAAGGCCAATCGTAGTAGGTGCTTCTTGATCGCAGGGTAGGCGTATATGCAAAAAGGTGGATACTAGTGACATCTGGGTATACGCCGATATCGTAATCTTTATAATGTATCTGAATTGATGCTCGCGTATCTGCTCACAAGTCTAACCGAAATCGCTATCACATGAGGTATAGAAAGCACCCGCTTCACTCCAAGAATGGAGGAAGTAGAGCAGGTGCTATGCACTAGTAGATAGAAGCTGCTCCACCAAATCATGCAGTCGAAACTTGATCCCTATGGTGATCATTTTTTCAAATCCAGGCTAGAATCTAGCGCGGAGAAGTGTCCTGGAATCTGCTTGCCTTACTCTCGTGTCTCCTTTACTGGAAGAAATATCCGCGGCAGGCCGCGGTACCGCACAGACACTTAGCTGGCCGATATCCTCTCTCCTTCTCCATTTCATCAGCCCGCTGCTCCGTGATTGGCGTAGGATCTTCATCGCTGACGTAGTCAAATGTCAACTCTATAGGAAATCAGTATTTGTTTCCTAGACAGGTATCAAGGCACATCTGGAGATTGAGTATGTCACAAATGATCATTTTGGCAACATTGATGTTCAGAGAGGAAGCGAAACACATACCTGTGCCCCTCGGAATTGCTTGGGTGGCAAAGAAGGCAATTTCGTAGATGTTGATGTCTGCGTGGTTGTATGACACGGTGTAGATGGCACAGTTCGGGTCGCAGGAGTGGTTGATGAATCGTGTTGGTCCGCTCACATGCATACCATCACATACGTATTGCGCCGCACCGTCTTCCTCGGTCCATTTATCGAGGTCCATTAGGTAGATTTCCTGATCCACGGTACGGTTCTGGTGCCTCTTGTTCGCCTCTTCGTGCGTGATGATCTCCCCACGGTAAGTATCGATAAACTGGCCTTTCTTCAGGTCCTGCATGCAGCGAAGGCCCCACCCACGAGTGGTCGTCTTGTAGATTTGCAAGGGCACCGTCCTACCATGCTGCACGACGCGGTTCTTGCAATTGCTCTCGCAGTTGCACAAGTTGTTGCATTCGTAAATGTGATGTCTACTCTCCAAGTAGAACGACCGAAGACACGCATAGTCGCTTTTGCTCGCAGAGTAGGGAAAGGTTTGCTTGCCTTCGGAGTTACGGGCTGAGTCTTCTAAGCATTCGCAGGAGAGGTACTCGCAACCAATATTCCGCCCATTATCCTTGCGGCACTTGCAGCCGGACATGAATGCCTCTGTGGTTCTCGTGACCCCTGGGCCTAGGATGCTTTGGGTCACGAACTTGAACGATGTTGGTGGTGAAGTAGTATCCACGTTGTTGAATAGGGAAACACCGCGGCCTAAGACCGAGAGATTCTTGAGAAATTGTTCTCGACATGCTGCTGGTGAAGGCTGTGGCGGCCCGACTACTACCGCTGAGACAAGCTCGCCAGAGGGAAGCACAGAACTAGAGGAGTGTAAAGCTGGGTCTTTCTCTGCTAGTAATTCTGCTTTCAGGTTTGCTATTCATCATGAGCTGGGTAGGCAGATCGGAAAACATAAGAGACGTAAGTAGAGATAGGACAGCTACTACGGGGGTAAAATAGGACTAGGAATGATCGGGTGGCTTACCTTGCTGAGAGCCTCGTTTGTTTACGTTTCCAATTAGGTTAGCCTCGGCTGACACCCCTGTACAGTGGCTCAAGCTGCGACGCTTCTTTCTGGTATGTTCAGTGGATTCGTCGTTGTCGTCGTTGGCTGTGAGGTCCACGTAGACGGATTTCCTTTTCGGGGTCGATTGTCTACTTTCAACACGCGAGGGTGGGGTACTATCACGGGTTCTTCATGAATATAACGCATTAGTATTAATTAGCTAATACATTCACATGTAGAACGATACTAACGTACCTGATTTCCAAGTCAACTCGCTGGCTATGACTGGGGTTGGGTTTGGGCGTGACCTGAGTAGTTCGTGATACCGGAAAAGAAGAGACCTCACTCGGCTTGCAGAGGCGTCCAATCAGCCTTGAGTCTGATAACGCATGAGGTCCATAGGTCGATTGTATTACCTCAACCGAGTCGAAGAGTACAGGTTTGTATGGTGATAGCATCTATAGGAAACAATTAGATAAGAGTCAGTCTGTCAGCTTGTACCAATTCCTAAGGTCTAGAGAAGTAAACTTGTAGAAGATACTACTAGACCCAAGCGGTTTACATATTGAACCTTATCTAGGTCTTAGAGTAAGAGATAAAAGACTTAATATACCTTAGCAAGGACGAGCTTTAGTAGGTTAACTAGGGCGATAGAGAATCCTCGTAAAGATCTAGTACCCTATAGCCTTATCACGAAGGTCTATACCGGGGTAGTAGAGATGTAATTCAACATGACTTGATTAGAGATCAAGGTTTAAAGAAGAAGAGAGAAGTTTAAATAAAGTAAAGAGCTTTAAGAGCGGGGGTCTACGCCAAGCTTTCTAGCGCTGTATTACCCGCTATTACTATTTAAGGAGCGTAGCCAATGACTTATCTATAAATAGAACTTTGATATAAAATATACTACTTCTCTAGACTACCCTCGCGAATTTGAAGTACCTTAATATTTCATTTATTCCATACACTTTGTAGGTACTGCCCTACGTTTAGTAAACCCGATATCTATCCAGGTAGTCGGAGGAGCGTGTGTTCTTAGTAAACCTTGTCGCAAGGACTTTACAACGTAGTTATTATAGGCAGAGCGACTACGAAACGATAGATAGCATGTATTCTCCCGTTATACAATAAGCCCTTCGTGTACTCTTCGTATACTATTCGCTTTAATACGCGAGGTAGAATAGGTGAAGTATACTTAGATTCATCGATGCTTCTAATTGTGAAAGATTATTGAGACCTCATTGGCTTAATCGTTTTTCATTCGCTTGGTCGCGCTTGAACTACTCTGCTGTATCAGTCGAGGCGATCCATTTCTACGACATGGAAGGCTATACGTTCTTAACCTTCAAACGTCTACGTCTTATTAAGGGGACTTCTCCAAGTCGGGACGATTTTTCAATTCGCAATTAGACTGACCGCGTCGAGTCGGTACTTCGAACTCGAGTCGGGTACCCGACTCGAGTCTTGGCGATTCGATACCAAGATCTGGTACCGAGTACCAAGGTAGGTACCGAAGTATTGACTCGAATCGCCAAGACATTTTTTCTAGTAATATTTTCTATTTTTAGTAGTATTTCTTACTATATTTTCTATTTTTTTTCTAATTATTATTATTATTATTACTAACTAGGTAATTTTTAATAGTAAATAAGATAATATAAAAAGATAATTACTAATTAGCTATTCCTATAGAAATAATAAGTATAATATTACTATTATTTTTTATTTATAATAGTATTTACTATTATATCTATAGTTTACTACTATATTACTAAGCATTATTATTATTATTACCTAGCCTAATCTAGGTAATTCTTTAAGGTAATGTAAAAAGGTAATGCATATCCCTAGGAAACTAGAAGGGGTATTAAAATTCTAATTAAAAAAAGATCTATTTTTAGTATAAGGGTAATTCTGTAAAAATTCTAGGGTTCCTTACTATTTTATTAGGGGCTTGGCGTCTTGGCGATACCTTGGCGATTCGAGTCGGGTCAACCCGATTCGCCAAGGTATCGAGGCCTTGGCGAGTCGGTACCAATAGCTAGTACCGAGTATTTCGGTCGGTACCAAGACCCTGACCCGAGTATTCGGTCGGTACCAAGACCCTGACCCGAGTATTCGGTCGGTACCAAATCTTGGTACCGAATCCCGACTCGACAGTCAGTCTATTCGCAATCTAGGACGACTTTAGTGTTACGACCCGTGACCTTCAGAGGTAGTCAGGGTCTAAGGTGGATCTCGTAGAGAGGAGTGTTAAGGAGAAGGCAAGTAGGCTTTATACTAAACTGGTCTAGTATAGAATTATATTTAATATCTAGGAGATTAGTCTAGTAGATAATATAAGTTAAGCACGAAGCTCCTATCTAGAGGGAAAGTAACGCTATCTATATAGATATAGGAAATTTATACTCGTACTAGTCGCTAGTAATCGACCTATATTAACTAGAGCGATTAGTTAAGTAATCGGTCGAGCGATTACTCGACTCGTTATACTAAGGTATATTCGACTTTAGTAAGCGCTTATAGCGTCTGCTAAGGCTCTAGTACCAAGGTCGTAATATTACCCCTTATCCCCTAAACCTTTATCTTAAAGGTTAAAATAAATATTTATATCGTCTTATCCGTAGTAACGTCGCATTAAACTATCGGATCGAGTGGCTTATAGGGGAGTGATTGCAATGGTGTCGTGTCTGCGATATACAAGATCTCAAAAGGAGTATCAGGTGTCTTCCTTTTCTCGGAGGTGCGCGGAGTGTATTCGGCTCGGAAAATAGTACGAACCGGCTGTACCTGTTATCTACTTCTCTAGTATTAATAAGGCTATAGAGAAGCTTAAACGTAAGGAGGTGGAGATAGAGGTAGCATAGGAGGCCGCTAATAAAATCGCTTATTAAAAATAGACGAAGCTGAAACGTCTTCGTTAATAGAAGCGTTTCCTAAAAGAGCGGGAATAACGGATATTTAATAAGGGTCTTGACGATATTAAGGAGTTAGAACGTCTAGAAGAACTTAAGAAGGCTGGTGAAGTCGAAAGGGCACTTATAAAGTGTCCTACTTTCTTAGAGTTCGAGGGTTCCGGAACTCTTTCGCCTAGAGCTCTCGAGTGGATCGCTTAGGGTGTGTCTGGGTTTAATAATACTATTAGAGGAGCTCTTAGCAGTTAACGAGATTCGTAACTAGTTCCTAGGTATTTTCCGAGTCCTCGTATCCTTTCTATTTTACTAGGTAACTCTGACCTTTTTATACTAGAATCTTTTCGGCTTCGAATTCATTCTCTTCTTCTATTTCGAAATAGAAGGTTTCCTATAAGGGAGTATTAGGATCTGCCTGTTCTAATATAGAGATATAGAATACCGGGTATATCTTCGCGTCAGGTAGAAGCTGTAACTTATAGTTAACAGGTCCTTTTTCTTAGATAACTAAAAATGGTCCGACTTTAATATAGTCTAGTTTCTTACTTAGTCTTATACTCTTTAGGTTCTTTATAAGGAGGTATACTTTATCCCCCTTCTTTAGCTAAGGGCTATTTTTCCTTTTCTTATTAGCCGTCGTTTCCGTAGATTCGTTTCTTCTTCGGATTTCACCTTGTATTTCCTTATGCAGGTGTTTCATGTCTGATATTAGCACCAAAGCTTTTTCGGTATCTAGTCCTCGTCTTGGATCTAGAAATAAGTTCGCGTGCCTTCCGTAGTTAGCGAAGAATAGTAATAGCTTTATAGTATCAGATCTTTTATCGTTATATGCCAATTATACTATTAGGAGTAGCGAAACCTAATTGTTTTATCTCTTATTAACGTAGTATCTAAGATACGTTTCTATTATCTAATTTATACGTTTAGTCTACCTATTAGTTTACGGATAATATACTATCGATATTCGCAACTTTATTCTAATCGATATAATTAAGGTTTTCCAATAATTTAACGTAAAAAGCTTGTCTCTATCTAAGGTTATCGACTCTAGTATACTATAGTCTCTAATAAGTTTATCTAATAAGATAAACCCAAGCTAACTAGCGGTATAAGTTTCTTTATATAGAATTATAATAGCATACTTAGTAAGTTTATTAACTATTACTATTATTAAATCGTATTTATCGTTTATTACCGGGTTAACTAACCGAGGTAATTTTATAATAAAGTCTATAGTGACATCCTTTTATAGCGTGTCCGGGACTTTAGCAAACTAGATTTGTCCGTATTTAGCGTGTCTTACAGACTTGTTTTATTAGTAATATATACATTCCTTAATATATTATTCGATCGATACTCGCAGGTTCGGCGCAGTATAAGTTCTTTAAATGAGTTCCAACGTTTTAGATACTCCTAGATATCCTTATAAAGGATTATTATAGTAATCTCTAATTACTTCCTTAACCGCCTTTAGTAGTAAGTACAGTTTCTATTTATACTGCAATAGGTCTTAGTTAGGTTATTACTTCCTAAGCTCCCTAGCTAAGGTGTCTCTAATATATACTTCCTTGAGGTTTAGGATAGCATGTATTATAAGTCGTATAGTCGCGGCCAGATCTCTTATTAGTACTAACGACCTATCGTCTTCTTATTTTAAAATGGGTTATATTATAATATCTCTTATTTATATATAGTTAGATCATCTACTTAAAGCGTCTGCTCTTCTATTATCTTTACCTAGGGTGTACTAAATTTTAAACTTATATTGTCTGAGAAGCTCCGCCTATCTAACTTATCGTCGATTTAACTCTTTAGTCGTTATAAAACCGACTAAGTTTTTGTAATCGGTAAAGATAGTAAGCTTAGAATAACTTTCGGCATATACTCTCTAATACTATAAAGTATAGATAATTACTAAGAGTTCTTTGTCGTATATATCGTAGTTCTATTCTATAGCTGTCATTTTTCGCGAATAATAAGCTACTAGATACTATTTATCATTGCTCTATTAATATAAGTAGGCTCTAATTATAAGGTCCGAAGCATCCGTTTTAATACGTATAGGTTCTCCGTTATAAAACGTATAGAGTACGGGTAGATCTATATAAGCTTACTTTAGTTTAGTAAATACTTTCTTTTAGTTAGTATCCTATCGAAATCCCATGTCTTTCTTTGTGATTTCTATTAGTGGCAAGGCCTTCTTAGAATAGCCTTCTATGAAACGTCTGTTAAAGTTAGCGAATCCTAAGAACCCTTGTACTAATTTAATATTATATGGTGTAGGCTAGTCCTATATAGCCTGAATCTTTTTAGGGCTTATACGAACTCCTTCCGTTATTACTATAAACCCTAAGAACTCAACTAAGGTCTTATAAAACTCGTACTTCTCTAGCTTTAAAAGGAGTCCTGCTTGTAATAAGCATGTCAATACATCTTATATATAAAGGATGTGTTCCTTAAGAGTCTTAGAGTAGATTAATATATTATCGAGGTATACGATCGCTATTCGATCTAAATATACTCGTATAATATTGTTAACTAGTACCTAGCAGGTTACTAGTACGTTGGTAAGGCTAAACGGCATGACTAGGTATTCGTAATATCTATACTAAGTTCTAAATGCTATTTTCTATTCGTTACCTTCTTTCATTTAAATTAAGTTATAAGCTCCTCTAAGATCTAACTTTATAAAGATCTTTACTTTAGCTAGCCGGTCCTATAGCTCGCTAATATTAGGTAGCGGGTAACGATTTTTAATTATTATATTATTTAACTTTTAATAGTCTACGTATAGTCGTAGTAATCCGTCTTTCTTTTTTATAAAGAGTATCGGATATCCTGCTAGTAATTTAGATTCTCGAATAAATCCCTTTTTAAGGTTCTCTTCTAGGTACCCGCGAAGTACTAAGAGTTCCTTTTCGGATAACGCATAAATAGGTCTAAATGTTAGTTCCTTCCCTAGTTCGAGTTCGATCTTATAATCCCAAGGTTAGTGTTTAGGTAGAGCTTTTACTATTATCTCTTCTATAAAGAGGCGTTTCCATCTTTAATACTCTTGTAAGATATTAGGAGTACTATTAGTTACTCTAAGAACTCTAACTTATTAACCCTACGGACCTCCGCTAGTATCTATTAAGCCGGATCCTTTTTCTTTAAGGCTATCCTTATTCGAAATTAAGGTAATATATGCCTCGACTATCTTTCGGTTCGATTTCTTATCTACCGTCGTCCTCTATCGGCGTATAGGGTGGAATCTAGCGATATTACTAGTTCGCTTAAACTTAAGTACTTTTCTTTTCCAGTTAATTACTGGGTTATACTTTTCTAACTAAGGCATGCCTAGTATAATATAATAAGTAGCTATCCTAACTATATTAAAGGACATTTCCTTATAGTATCATTAAATTATAAATAGTAGCGAGGTGGTCTCCTCGTCTATACTTCCTGTTAATAGTTTTAACCCGTCGGCCATCTATAAGTTATATAGATCCTTCTTTCCTCGTGTTAGTAGGCCTGCTAACCGTACTAACGCTTTAGAGATAAAGTTTCTAGATACTCTAGAATCTATTATTACTATGGTCCTTTAACTATTAATTCTAACCGGTATATTTACGTGTATTATATACTCTATTAAGTATAACTATCGTATTTTAGGGATTATAACATTAATCTCCTTGTGCTTCCCCGTAGTACAAGGGATTACTCTTTTCCCGATTCGGGGAGAAATCCGGTAATTCTCTTTTATCGCATATGTTTCTCACACTTGTCATGGAAACATACGTACCATTCCGACAAGTAACACTCCTCTATATCGGTGTCGTACTTAAGGTGTTTATAAAGACTGCTATACCACCTTTAATTATAATTTAGGAACTATTTACGACTTCTTTTTATTACTAAGTACTAATTACAGCTTAGGTTATTATAAGCCGTCTAAACTTTTCTACACGTACGTATCCTAATTACTTTTCCTAAGTTTCTCTTTACTTAATTATAGATTAGGCACGTCGTATTAGTATAAGCCGTCTAATATATTACTCTATATTATAGATATATTAAGTCGTTCCTAAATTCTTTCTATAGGAGTCTATCTAACACTTTCTCTTAGTAGAATTCCGTTCTTTTCTCGAGTTCTATCTATAGATCTTTTGACGTGGAGGCGCGAGATTTTTTAAGGTATTTCCCCTTGCCCTTCGTAGGTTTATGGCTGAGATCTTCCCAGTCTAAATCGTTATTTTCTCGGCCTTACTCAGGATATTCCTTCTAAGCCTAACCACCGTTACTATTATTATCGGAACCTAATTCTTTTAACTATTCGTGAATTTGCGTAAGTCTTCCTTTAATTCTTCTAATATTTCTTTCTTTCCTAGTAATCTCTTCGCGTAATTCCTCTTCTCTGATTTTTAGTTACTTAATACTTTTATCTATTAGCTGATTAATAAGTACTAGTAAATCTTCTATAATCGCATCTAGCTCTTCGTCGTCATACTCTACCTCTGGTTAATCCCTTGGAGTTCCAGTCGTTTTAATTAGTATTCTCTCTAATACATTTAACTGTAGTCGTTTTACCATATTTTTCGACCTGTAGTCTTTAGCGATGTGGCCCGGTTTGCTATAGCTATAGCATTTTATTACTTTTCTATCCCCTTACTACTTCTTACCCCTGAATTTTCCTTTTTACTAAGTGAAGTCTAATTCTATTAGTATAGGTCTATAAGGATTATATTACACATGTCTCTTATTATAATATCCTCCGGAATAGATCCCTACTCGTCTAAGTCTAGCGATACTACTATTATAACGTAATTCTATCGTAAGCTCGTGGAGTTAGTCGTCGATTCTTACTACGGCTTTAATGAGTATATCTAACGTATTATATACTACTCCGTCTCGTATAAGTTCTTTCTTAACGTTATCCTTTAATCCTCTTCGATATATTATTATAAGTGCGTTGTCATCCCAGTTTATTCTCGTAGAGTATTATTGAAACTAAGTTAAATACTCTAACGCTGACTTCTTCTATATTAAATGCTAGATAACTCGTACAGCTATACTTTCTTTATTTAAAGGTCTAAACATTCGTCTTATTTTAATACGGAAGCGTGTAAAGCTTTCTATCTATGCTTTAATAGCGACGTTATTACTATTATTAAGGCCTTCTATATATCGCTTGAGATATAAGGTAGCCTACCTCTAGGCTTATCCTCTTATATAAGTTATTGTAAATAGCGGTTACTTACCTAATCTAATAGCGTCCCGGTTAAAGGAGAAGTATAGCTGTATCTATACTAACTACTCTTCTAACTTATCCTAGTCGTTATAATATAGGTCCGGTTTAGTAATCTTAATACTATCCTTAGCTTTAGCTATTATTAACTGTCGTAACCCGCGTTTACTTAGGTTAGGGTTCCTTTCTCCTAAGGTACTTATCTTAAGGGTACTTAAAGTGTTACGACCTGTAACCTTTAGAGGTAGTTAGGGTCTAAGGTAGATCTCGTAGAGAGGAGTATTAAAGAGAAGGCAAGTAGGCTTTATACTAAACTAGTCTGGTATAGAATTATATTTAGTATCTAGGAGATTAGTCTAGTAGATAATATAAGTTAAGCACGAAGCTCCTATCTAGAGGGAAAGTAACGCTATCTATATAGATATAGGAAATTTATACTCGTACTAGTCGCTAGTAATCAACCTATATCAACTAGAGCGATCGGTCGAGCGATCGGTCGAGCGATCGCTCGACTCGCTATACCAAGGTATATTCGACTTTGGTAAGCGCTTATAGCGTCTGCTAAGGCTCTAGTACCAAGGTCGTAACATTTAGCTACTAGAAAGGATGACAGGTAGCGATAAGGACTTCTAAGGATTATAGTAATCTAATTTAGTTTGAACAACTGATAACATCTAAGTAGTCGAGCTTTATACAAGGAAGAATGTCTAACGTTTTAGATTTTTAATCTCAAGGGCTGTAATACAATCGCGAGCGAAGCCGAATCCGTCGCGCGTACAAAATACACAACAAGAGCAGTCCTGGTACAGTCGTACTATGCACCAACGCATCCCATGTTATAACTCCAGATACGTCATGCGTATATAGCCTTACCGTAGTGTATACATATCGTGTAGTTACTATAATATCTATAAACCGCCTTGTTAAATGCTTAGTTAAGAGGTATTAAATTTGACAGGGATACTTAACTATCTACGTCTCTAAGGTATTATAAGCCTTATCTACAAGGGCTGCTTGCATGTCATATATAATACCTTTCAGTCGTTACGCGTAACGCTTTTATTTCGCTCGCGCTAATATTTTATAAAGCGGCGAGTTGCAAAAATACGACACTTTTCTGGGAAAATTACCATTCCTAAATTGCAAAGTTGCTACATCACCTGTATCGCTGAGTACCTCCCGACCGCAGGCCAAAAGGCCCCCAGTAAACTCGGGAGAGGCCCCAGGCACAATGATCCCTATTGCCGCGGGGACCAAACCCTTAGCTGGCTGAGGGATTTCTAGCCTACTACATGGACGTCCCGGGCTTTATGCCTGAGCGCAGGACACTGATGTACGCAGGGGCTGATATGCAAGGGCCTGATGCGCTGGGGCCGGATGGCTGGCAGCGGGGGCTGATGCCCCTGGCGATCCGGGGGCCTCTTGTACTTCACTACGCGAGTGTGGTGAATTTGCCAGAAAAATGTCGTACTTTTGCAATTTGCCGCCTAATATATTGGATTTTCCTTGTGGATGTACACCTCTGACGGCCAGGCGAGCTTAATAGTATAAGCCCCCGTTCTTATAACGCAATCAAAGTACACTCGAAGGTATCTGAAAAGGTATTCGATACTACACCAAGTCTTAACCTCGTCTCATTGAATTGGTTTCTCTCCTAGATAGCGCGAAGCCGCATCAACCCGGCGCTAGCAGCGCGCTTTTCTTGACGACAGATCACGAGTAGCCAATCATAATCTTTGAAAGAATTTCCTCGTCCTTTACAAATTCGATAGGCAGCATTGTCAAGATTACGATATAGCACACCGAAATATGGCTCCGGACATAGAAGAGAGTGTGCTTGTCAAGCAATTAGCAGCTAATGGTACGTCAATGCCTTTTGGAATTCTCCGCTTCATCAAGTGCGTATGTAAGAGTCTTTCAGAACCAGGTTCAAAGAAGTCTTTCGTACTTTAATATTCAGCATCGTTTACCTTGTACCGGTTTGCAGATCCGCGAGAAGTAATAGGAGTAGAGCACAGCTTTTCGCGTCCTTGGAAATTTATTCAATATTGGACCTTTTGCGTATTGCCGTTGATCACCGACCGGCAATGTCTATAGCACTGTTGGTCAAGGTCACACCCCGGGCTCACAAAATCACATCCTACTGCGTCATGTTGAGACATACTTGACGAGACCGACACACGTCTCATCGATCAATGTCGCAAAGCACTATACATTTGCACAACTGATACAAAGAAAATCCCGCTGATACTCCCTCGTACAGACCGTCCAACCCGCGAAAAAGCCCTCTCATCCCTACAAACATATCTCACCTCCAACCCCACCCTCACCACCCTCGACCTCCTCAAAATCTGGAAAGGCCTCTTCTTCTGTACCCTCCCCCCTCACCCCCTCCCCCCAAAAGACACCCAACAAAAACCTAACCCACCCTCCTCCAACAGGCATCTTCCACACCGACCGCCCCCTCCCCCAACAACGCCTCTCCACCTCCCTCGCCACCCTCCTCCTCCCCCTCCCCACCCCCCTCTTCCTCCCCTTCCTCTCCGCCTTCTGGACAACCATAACAACCCACTGGACCTCCATCCAAGGCCTCCGCCTCGACAAATACCTCTACCTCCTCCGCCAATATATCGCCTACAGCTTCATCTACCTGCAACAGCACGAGTGGGATAAGGAGTTATTAGAAGGCTATCTCGATCTGGTGGAGCAACAGCCGTTGAGTGCGGCGGATGGGAAGGTGTCGGATGGGGTTAGGTATCATGTTTGCGATGTGTGGGTTGATGGGTTGGTGCAGACGGAGGGGTGGAGGGGGAGGGGGGTTATGAGGCCGGTTGAGAGGTTGGGGAGGGAGGGGAGGACGAAGGTTGTGAGGGGGAGGGCGAAGGCTGTGTTGGAGGATGAGCGGTTAAGGGAGGGTGATGGGGATGGTGATGGTGTTGGAGAGGAGGGTGGCGGGGAGGGAGATGTTGAAGGGTTTGACCATTGAATATTTTCTTCTCGAGATTGGAGGGATGAAGTATGAGCGGTGATACCCGATAGGCCTGTGTATCGGAGCTGCACATTCCCTCTCGAGATTGAACGGATGAAGTATGAGCGGCGATACCCTGTAGGCTAGTGCATCAGAGCTGCACGTTCCATCTCGAGATTGAACGGATGGATATGAGCAGTGATGCTCGATAGGCTGGTGTATCCGAGCTGCACGTCCACATTTGGTGTATTCTATTCCACAAGTGGAGTGCTCGCCCACCCACGTCCGAAAAGCTCCGTTGTCTTTACGCCGACGCAATTCCGATCTCATTCAGAGAGGAAAACTAACAGTTGGATCAATATTCAAAGTCAGAACATACTACTTTAGAAAACAGGCTTTACAAGACAAACGATAATCTATATAAGTAAACGCTAATGGGTATCATCGAAACTCAAAATCATCAGACCAGCGCCTCCTTAACGACTTTTCTCTCAGCATCTCATGTCCCTGTCCCAACCCTCGAAACAACTCCACTAGCCTCATACAAATGCCCACTCCTACTCAACACAGTCCCCAAACCCCGATGCACCTCAGCCTGGAATCCCTCAAAAGGCACCCTCTCACCGTCGATGCTGATGTACCCCTTGGTCCCGTGAGGTATGATCCTATATCCGCTAATCTTTCTATAATTAACATCTGGCATATCGAAAAACCTTCCGTTTTCCACTGCTAAGAAACATTTAATAGCGCTGCGACGTGAAATGTCGCCATTGATAGTCACAAGGTCGAGATAGCCGTCCGAAGGCAGGGTGGCGGGGAAGAAATTGGCACCGGGTGCCATGAGCGCCATATTGCCGGAATAGAAGTTGCCGAGTTTGTTACTTGGGATCGATGTGAATTCCTTTGGCATGGGTAATGAGATAGTGCCATAGGTCAGGGGTGGGAGGCCCTGTGCTTGGTTCGAGAGGGATTGATCACCTCTTCGTTCCTCAGATGGTGTGTGATTATTCTGTTCTTTCCGATAGTGCTCTCTGATCGCACCCTTGGTTGGGATATCGATCTTGACGGCCAGATCGCAAGGGTAAACAGTCTTTCGCAGCACCCTCATGAAAAACCCGTATGTAAATCTTGCGGGACCCATCCACCGTAAATGTTCGGTGCCAAGGTCCACCTCTGCCACGACGCCGACAGACTGGGAGAGAAATGATAGTGTTCGTTTATCACCCTGGGTGATAGAGGTAAGGTCTAATGGAGTTCTGATGCCTTTCACCAGGCATAAAGCGGCCATGCTCGTACTATCAGTGCCGTTGAGATTCCAGCTCATAGCATTGCCGGATCCGCAAGGCAATTGCACCACGGCGACCTTTGAGAGGGCTCTGATCGCATCTGATTTCTTGCCCAAGCCATTGAAGACTTCATGTGGCAATCCGTCGCCAGAGCAGGAAGCAATCACGTCGTAGGCCTCTACATCTAGTTTCTCCGCAATCTCCACCGCGTGCCCCTGGTATAGCGTCCTCTCAACATCGATCTCGCAATGTGCGGCCGCAAGGATAGGCTCGATGTCTCGTAGGTACCATTTGTGCGCGCTGCCAGAGCCTCCGAACGGATTGATCAATACCTTTATCCGCTTTTTCCGCTGCGACTCGCCATATGCACGATCTAACAGTTTTGCGACCCAGGATTTGGCATAGCCTTGATGAGGCTTTTCCACGAGATAGTTGACTGAAGCCACCCGGACGATGTTCTTCGATGTAGTCCTGGCATATCTGATACTGATGTCAAAATCTGAGAGCTCAGCCCAGAGAACGTTGAAGAAAGGTATCGCTTGCGTAGTCTTGGCTTCTAGAAACAGCATCAGTCTTTGTTGCAATTAGGAACAGCTGGTAAAAGGCATGATACCTGGGGACCATAGGCCACAGCAATTGCTCGTTGCCCGTCTAGAAAAGTCCTCGTCTATGATCTTATGAGACACTCTCCATTGACTGAGCTCTTATCAAGTGCGCCTACCGAGAACGATAAGAGAGTCAGTGGCCAAGGTCAAAGATGCATCTCGGCCTACGGGCAAGGTCGAGGCCTCGTCATACTCATGATCCCCAGATATCTGACTAGGGTCAGCAAAAGGGTCGCTCTCTGTCACAGATGATGGTGCCATGAAATTGTGTAAGCTGTGGCAGAGTGTGGAAACATCGTTACGACCGTGTAATCAGGCTGCAGGTTCCTGAGCACTTCGGCGGGAAAAGCCAAGAACGAAGCCCGAGCTCCGACGCTTATTCATCGCGATCTCCGATAAGTATTCGAGATAAGCCGAATAGCGCTTGGCAGGGCGAGGCGAAAGTACGGCACGGGTAACGGTACTTGCCTTACACTTACCAACGAATATGCAGGTACAGCACCCACCGATATCCCGCCGTCTAACTGGAGATCTGCTCATTTCATTTCATGCATAGTTCAAGTCTTGATACGACCACTACCTTATACAGCAACAGCTGAACGCTTAGGGCGTTAGCAAATCCACACCATTGTGGAAATCATCTCAATGCAGCCCTTGGTCGCCTCTTTCCCTTAAGCTTCAACCATCAATCATCCCGGATGTCTGAGATCCATCCGGCTCCCCGTCGGTGCCAGATCGTGACCCAGATCCCGCCACATGGCATACTTCGTCATATTAGCACCGTGTCATATTCAGGTTCAACGTTGGCGTTGGCGTAGACGCACGACTACGGCAAAGAGCGGACTCTACTCTGTCAGAGCCAAAAATACACCGTTGAAGTGACCTTCAAGCAGTAGATCCTCCGACTTTGTTCAACCCTTTGAGAGATCCAAGACTCAACGCGAGACCCTGAGATCGACTGCGAATACGCACAAAGCCTGTGATGGGCCCATTGTCTCCTTCCTTTTCGATACTGAGGTTTGCCAATGCATCCTCACCTGCTTTCGTAGTCAGCAATGAGCAAGATGTGATAGCCTAGTAGCAGTGACTTACCAAAGACACTGCGAGCGTAGAGATTGGCGCTCAAAAATTGGCAGTCGCCCTTCATTGATGCCTCTGGCGTTAGGCAAGTCATGTTCGTACAAGCCATCAGTTGTGTGAGGAACTCCCGCAACGTCTTCGCTTTGGAGTTGATATTAACCTTGTTCTCCCACTCAAATTCGGTCCACATCGTTCTGAACTGAGTCTCTGTGCATTGTGCTGGTTGTATGTAGTCCATAATGTCCACGTGAACGTCATTCAGGATCACGACATTGCTCTCGGTAGAACTCGATCCGTCATAAACTACATTGCCAAAGATAACACCAGTGTCTGTCGAAGATACCTTGATGGTACTTTGCACATTCTGAAAGTCATGTGCTCCAAGGTTTTGCGTCGTTGGCCGTTCCACCACTTTTAGGTCTCCTAAAGTAGCGAACTCAACGGAAAGGTTCTGGAGCGTCTCTGACGTTTGGTTGACAAGCAGAACATCCAGCACGATGTCGAATTGGTGCACCTTCACATAAGCTTCAGCATAGACGGGGTCAGAGAACCCAGTGAGTTGCACCACTCTACTCAATTTTGACGACAGGTCCTCAGTAGCAGAGTCACCACCAGCCGCTTTTTCAAGGTCAGTACTCAGCTCGTCAGAGCCGTCGCCTGTGGTTTTCCCAGCCAACTGTCTGATACCAACCACGTCGTCGACTTGGACAGCAGACTTCGCTTTTTCCACGGCTACTTTGTCGGCTCGCTTTCTTTCTTCGACTTGCACCATAGCACGAAACGCTTTCCTTGTGTCATCGAGGAACACTGTCTCCAACTCGCGCTTCTGTGCGAACTCTGCCAGGCTCCGTACACATGACATGATACGATCAACAGAATCTTCGTCGATGGGTGCCTTCACGAAGTGCGATTGACCAACACGTATTATTGAGATCATAATAAGCATGGCTTCTGCACGTAGCGCGTTTGTCCTTGCTTTATCGTCCGATATTTCTGAGTGCCGCATTACCAGTTTTGTCATTGTCGAAGAAAGGACAGAGGCAAGATAAAAGTCTCCATCAAGAATTAGCTGCCGGAGCGGAGGCTTCAGTGCAGCCTTCACAGCTTCAAGTTTCGCTTTGGCGGAGGAATCGCTTGTCAGGGCGCTCTCTGTAGCGTATGTGCCATCCGCTAGAACTTTCCTCGACCCTGTGGGCGCAGAAGGCTTATGCATGCCGTTCGTTTGCTCCTTAGGTTCTTGTTGCTCCTCTGGTACCTCCTCAAGCAATCTTTGTTCCGATGAGAGGATTGGGATTTCCCCGAGACTGGCCCGTATTTTCTTCCATGCTTCTCGGATGTCGTTGGCTTCAAGTGAATACTCTCCAACGATCCACAGCGCTCCTCTATAGACTTTTCCAGCACGAACTTCGCTCAATGTTGTTACAAGACGTTCCACAATCGCAGATCTTAATTTTGGGAATTTTTCTACAACCTCTTTGACAAATGAAATGACGTCGACAGCGGCCGTTGCGTTGAAGTCAGCAATGAAGTCCATAAGCAAATCTACAACGGAAGCCGCGACTTCAGAAAACTTGATGGCACACTGATGGATGGAGTGTATCAAGAGCTGGCGGTACTCCGTGTTTTTCTCATATTGCTCATCCACGGTTTTCTGTAGTTCTTTCTTTAGCAGCATTACAACCTCGTCGACGTTCTTGCTCGAAACCATCTCCATAGCCAGGGACAGAGCTTTTCTTCTTACGTCGATATCAGGACTTGATAAGACTCTCAATATCTCCATGGTTAAGTCGTCTAACACACCTTCATTTCTCCGCCGCAGCTGGTCTACGCGGTCAAGGACGATTAGCTTGACATTATTGTCGGCTTCTTTGACGCTTAGCTCGATGAATTTGGTCGCGGCTGCTTTGACAGCTACTGGATTATTGGTAAGTGAGGTCAAAGCTGATGCAGCCTCGTAGACTACGGTCGTCGCTCCAGCCTCCAACAGATCGAAGATCAAACGCAGGTATCGGCCCTAAAGACATTCAAAACCATGGATCCGCCATCAAGTCGGCGACACGTACCTTGTTCTGACTGTTTTGAACAGCATCAATTCGTATGAACCCGAGCTGCACTAATTGCAACAATTCGTCGGCGTTCGGTATGGCATCAAATGTGCTACTGAGATACTCTAGCGCTTTGTCATGACTCATGGCACTTAATGCTACAAACGCATTTCTCTTGCAAGTATGGTCGCTTTCGCCCTCTAGGAAAGTCCGGAGAAGTTCGGGGGCGTCAGGAATCAAGCTTTCGTTATGATGATATATTGAAGACACAGCGAAGACAGCGTTCTTGCGAACGTAGGCATGTCGGTATTCCAGGCAAGATCGCGTCGAACTCAACAAAGGTTCAATGAGTTCGGATTCTCGCAATTTGGTAAGGAATCTCAAAGTGTTTCCGCGGATGTACTCATTCGGATGTTGCACTGGATGTTTTCATGATTAGAAATCCCTTGGAGATACGATCGAATTGCTAGACATGTGGAGCGAGCAAACCATAACTTACAATCATTCCTGATGCCGTTGCTGTATGAATGATTAGCAGGAAGTCTATGCACGTTGCTTTACTGAGCGTACCAGACTAAGATCATCTATTGCACATTTTGGGGTCAGCATAAGAGCTGCAGGACATGCTGTATAAATGAGAAGCTTGGCTTTCCAAGCTGTCTGGCAACTCAAGCCCAGAGCCCAAAGCTCAACATATGATGGGTGTCATCAAAAGTACGAACCTCTTGCTTTAGTTTTCCGCCAGCATCAAGTTTGGGACATATTTCATAGTAGAAATATAGGAGCTTCTTCAGTGGCTGAGAGGTTGCGTAGTCAGCTCTCTATACGCATGAGAGCGAGTTGTGTCGGGAAGACGAACCTTGCTTTTCGAAGGCATCACAAACCGTATGATGTGCATAAGAAGTGACGGCATTGGATCCCCGTTGAGCATAATGGTCAATATCCTCTTCATGGTCTCGACCTTGGACTTTTCGGAGTCAGCACCGGATCGCACGAAAATATGTATCGCGACTGAGGCTGCGATCGTGGAAGGTACCCGTAGGGATTTGTGGACACACCTCGTCTGTACCCTTTTCTAGATGTGTCTTCAATCTGTCGAGGGGTTCGCAGTCAGCCTTGTTCCATTGAGCGAGCGATTCCAAAATGTAACAGATCCGAGTGCTAGTAGAGTGATACTCGTAGAGGTATGTACGTAGAGCCACGAATCTGGGCATAAGCTATGGACGCATGGGTTTAAAGGCACCTACTCCTGCAATGTAGGCTGGTCGGCAGTGTTATCTTGGTGCACGATACTGTACGCCATTTCGGAGTACGTCGCCATGTTGAGATGATCCTTTAAAGGCCTCCAGCCTGCCTAGCTCCGTGTATCACTGGTTCAGGTACCGCGGTCAAGGCTCCTTGTTGAGCAACTGTTGTTACATGTATCTGGTGCTGCAACTTGCGAAATCGCTGACTAAATTCGGGAGAAAGTAGCCATTTTTACGATTAAAAGAGTGAGTGGGGAGCGAGACCGAAGTGTATTTCTGAGAGTCCTTCATCCGTAGCTGGTGCTTAGAGCATAGTCACAGTTACGAGCTGTCAAGATGGTTTGTGCCGGGTAAATTTCGGCGCTAATGATCTGAAGACCTCCGCAAATCCCAGTGTTACTTTACCGAAGCTTCTTTCACAAATTTCCATCGAACACCAAAGTCACAATGAGTACCTCCAGCGAGCCGTTTTATATTCGTTACTAGTAAGGAAAAAGACTTTGCCCGGGTTCCTGCAGCCGCTGATCACCCTTCAGCTCAGGACACTCCGGGCGGTTTGGTCATGAATTCCTAGGCAAGTGGTAATATTGTTCAGGCGGAGGTAGCTATAGCTGATAAGTCCGCAGAGTTCGATTTCCGCACTCTCGGTGATGGTCGTAGTGCTTCAGCGCGCTATGCGAACAATTCGAATTACCGTAACGACTCTCTGATTCGAAAAGAAAGTATGGTTCGAAGGAGAAGCATAGCTGAAAGTGATCTCGGTGCTAACGCGAGACAGTGTGTGTCAGCTCACTTCTGATCGGCGAGATCAAGCGTATCATCAAGGAGAGCGAGATCATGAAGTACGTCATCTACTGGCCTGAAAACTGGGGTTAGCTTACGTTGTCCAGGGAAGACGACTCGAAGTGGCCGGTGAAGAATAAGGATGGAAGACAAGAATTAGAAATCAGATTGGGCAATGAGCACATCTCTTTCGAGGTACTTGAAGGTCACTCAAATCGAAGGATGATATCAGTGCTAATCAGCGGCCTCGAGACCGCTAAAATTGGATCCCTTGTCGATGTCACCGAGTCCGCTGACCCGGAAGGGTTGCGAGTCTTCTATTATCTTGTTCAAGATCTCAAGGCTCTGGTGTTCTCCCTAATTTCGTTACATTTCAAGGTATGTGATTGCTGTGTCCGTCCAGTTCCCACAAGTGGTACGGCTATGGCTGATTGTTGAACATCTAGATTAAGCCAATCTGAAACAAACTTTTGGGGACAGACCTTTGGATGGATTTATTGGGTGCTAAGGATTGCTAGGATTTATTAACTTGAGTGGATACCCAAAACACCGATCTATTTTCTGTTCCATGCGCTGCCGTTCGCTCATCCAAGGCATAACGTGGCTGACGTTTATGCTTTCTCGTGTCGATTAGCAAAGAGACAGTCTATACAATGACCGGACGCGCAAGCACTACATCTAGTTGCTATCGCCTGGGTTCTTGGGATTTACCTTGTATAGGATCTTTTCTGGCCAAGACCCCACGCGCTTAGCGGGGTTCAGTGGAGGTGGGTGGCGGCTCCCCGCAAAATGGTCATTTCGTTCGACTCGAAATATCCCACGATACGGATGTCTCGCGACCGTCGACCTTCTATACAAATATCCCCATCATCATGTCATTTGCTGTACAATAGACAATATAAAACCAGCTTGTCACCTCGCACTTATTTTCCTTCTGCCAATTGACCATCCACATGTCCGCCAAATGCCGACCCCAAGTGATAGCACTACGTCCCTCCCTCTAGAGCGCGAGCGTTCTACACACGCGACATGTCCTCCAGAAGATGACAGATCGGGTCAATGGACAGTTGAGGTACTGCATGAGCTGGGTCGTGCGGCTATTGAACCTACATTCGACAGTGGCGCAATACGGCCAGAAGAAGGTTCATTGACTGGAGCAGCAAGCCCAGGCCCCTTGGAAAGCAGCTTAGATCAGTCAGAAGATAAGCCATCTGATCATGCTACCGATGTTGTCACCTTGATGGATCCGGCGGAGGCTTCTCCACACTCAGGTGGTGCAAGTCCATCCAATCTCCACGGGCATGACAAGGAGCTCGAACCTCATGTGCCAAAATCTTCTGCACTCGATCTCCAATATTCAATCCGATATGGGATCGACAGCACTCGGGTATCTAAAATTATACGAGCTCTGAGCATAAATTTAATGCTAACTGACAAATTAGCTGATCCAAACGCATACTTCGTCCATGCTCCGCGCTGGGAGCAAGTTCCGCGGTACGCAGCAGTCGGACAGCCAGAAATACAGCGTGGAGGTCGACATCAAGACTGTTGACATGTCAGAATCTTTTGTCTGCGGCTACCTCAAGATCGAAGGTCCGTCCATCGCTTCCCTTCTTAGGCCGACATTGCTGATATATAACAGGCCTCACTCCAGAACACGCGACCTTGACTACATTCTTCGAAGGGGAAATAATTGGCCCAAAATATACCTTTCAAACTCGCCATAACGATTGGGGCGCCAGCGACAAAGAGGACATGAAGCATTGGGCACGCTTCCCTGCCTGGCGGCCCCTAGCGAAGCAGGCAAAGAAACCCGACTTTCATTATAAGAACAGTACCAATCGCGAGAACATGTTCATGCGATGGAAGGAGAAATTCTTGGTCCCCGATCACCGAGTGCGAGAGATCAGTGGTGCAAGCTTCGAGGGATTCTACTACATATGCTTCAACCAGGTTGCAGGCACCATCACTGGAATTTATTTTCATTCGAATAGCCAACAGTACGTGCTACATGAGCTTCGTTTTGAGCTGCTGAAATCTTGATGCTAATATACATCAGTAACAACAACAACAGGTTCCAACAGCTGGAGCTAAAGTGGGTTGATGACCGTGGGTGTTTTGGGGCCATGGAGTTCCGCTGAGCACTAGGCATGGGTTTTTATGAATGAATGATCTACCAATACTTTAGCGTTGGAGTGTACGGGAAGGCCATCTCTTGGGAGGAGTTCAATTGCCGGGAATGGTCATAAACTGAATGAAAGATCAGCGTATTTTACCTGCGGCATACCCTGATTGGGTGATCTTGATATGATGCGCAGTATGAAAACGACGTTGTTCATCAATCTTCCTAGTCTGCTTGTGGTAATCTGTAGCAGCCATGAAGGGCTTGTTACGGACGAAATCCAGCGGGTTGAAGGGATAGTGAACTGCAACTATGTTGATCAATGGTCAATAACATGAGCATCACTTCCAGGTACATTCCGAAATCACCACTATATTCTCTCGATCTTTCCTTCACATCATCATACCTCTTCATCATAAGGAGCACTACAAAAACATACGTAAGGTAGGTAGGTAGGTAGGTAGTATTCATAGACGGATCCGGCCCTATAAGGGTCATGCCGCAGCTATCTAGTAGGGTTTCCAAGCCTAATAGGTTCCAGAGTAACTAATCTATAGGCTATAAGCCTAACTTAAGTATCCTCCTAAGCGCGCCTATAGGTTAAGTATATTATATATAAGATATATTATTATCCCTAGAACTCCCCTAGAACTCCTAGTCCTATTACCCTATCCCTCTATCCTAGTCCCTTAGTCCGTAGTTAGGGGTAATAGGATATTCCCTTACTATCGCTATTACTATCTCTATTATACTTATATCTACTTATATCTAAGAACCTAGTTATTTATAAGTAATTATAAGGGCCTTCCTAGGCTTAATAGTAAATCTATACCCCTTATTTAAAGTATCTTATTATCTAAGTACCTTAAGTCTTTAGTCTTTATATTATTAAAGGGGTTAACGGCGAATATATTATTAGCTAGATCTCCCTTATAAGAGGTAGCTACTACCCTTAATTATAGGAGGAGGCTTATATCTATAATAAATTTAGCTACTTTAACGGCTAGTATAAGCTTTAAGAGAATTTTCTATATATCCCTTTCTAGTCTATTAACCTATATTTACTCCCTAAGCTTAGTTAGTTTTAGGTAGCTTAGTAGTATATACTATATAATCTACTTAGCTAATTTATAACTATAAGCCGCTAAGGTTTCCTTTCTAATTTAGTAAAGGTAGTTATTAAGGCTAATCTTATTAGTATAGAGTTAAATAAGGGTCAAGTAGAGGGTATAAAACTAGCTATTAAGTTTAGCTAATACCTACTTTAAGGGCTTTATTTAGAGTTAGAAGCTAACCCTTCTAATATTACCTTTAACTTATAACTACTCTTATACGGCGTTAGCCCGCCTTAGGATAAGTATCTTTACTACTAAAACTAACCCTTTTAAGTTAGGAGGGATATAAGCCTTAAGGCTAATACTATTTATACTCTACCTTATAACTTCCTTTATTATAAGGTTAGTAGCTTTATTTCTAGGGACTTTAATATAAGCGGGAATCTAGTAGATTTTAAATAGTAGTCTAGGAGTCTAAAGTATTTAATAATATAGGCTAGTATATATTATTTAGACTAGCTCTAGGATTTATAAATAGACCTAATAGCTACTTAGTTATTAATAAAGATTACTATTAGCCCTTAGCTATTATCCCTTATAATAATATCTAGAGCTATAATAATATTATAAAGTTCTTTAAAGTAGATAGTAAACTTTATAATAGGGCTAAGGTACGCCTTAAGGTACTAGGTAAGTATTAAGGCTTCTCTAAACCCTAAGTAGAATATTATAACTACTAAAGTACTAATCTTATTATTAATCCTACTACTATTAGTATAAATAGCTAATATACCGCTATTATTAATAATACTATTATAAGCGGTTATAATAGCCTCCGCGCTATTAGTAATTAAAATAAAGGGGGTATCTTATTATAATAGGATTATAAAGGGGAGTTACCACTTAATTCTTATAGTATCTACGTAGTAGATATACTTAAAGCGTTACTCTAGTTTATTAAGGGGGCTTAACTAGGCGTAAGCTACGCCTAATAGGTCTTAGGTTAAGTCCTTATAAATAAATACCTAAGACCCGCGAGGGATAAGTAGATTAGGCTAGTAGTAACCTTAAAGAGGGTATTATTTAATATAATCTTAAGCTACTATTAAATAGGATAGAGGTAAAGCTCTATATTAAGCGCTATATCTATAGTAGTCTTAAAGGCTCCTCTAATAACAACCGCTACCCTCCTTTAGATAGATATTATAAACTTTAAGCCCTATTCTTTACTACCTTTAAACCTAAGGCCTCCGCTTAGAATATATTATACTAAGGCGTAGTAGAGGAATAGTAGGAGGATAAGAGATTAATAGACCTACCTAATTTCTTATAAGCTAATCCCCTATATTAAATAGCCTAGGGTAGATAGGATAGCTAGTAATTTAATTAACTTCTACTTAAAGTAGTTAATATAGGCCTTTTAATTAAGCTTATTATCTAGGATAACTCCTAGGTACTTAATAGTATTACTAGGAGGGATAGTAATATAAGAGAGTACTAAGGGGTAGGGAGCCCCCTAGGCTAATCTATTTACGCTAGGTCCTACCTCTTTTTAAAGTAAACTAGTTAGTACTTCTTTAGATTAAAGATAGACACGTACTTATATACCTATTCTATTACTTTAATATAAAGAACCCTAAGTTTTTTAGCGTTCTTATACTAGTCCTTACTAGATATTATAATTATTATATTATTAATATAGCTAGGAGTAATAGAGCTAATAGTTATATTTATATAGGCTTTAATTAAGTTAGTATTATAAAATAGGTAGAGGATTAGGGAGAGAGGTAAACCCTATAAGATCCCTATACTTATAAGGTACTCCTTAAAGAAGTAATCTAATATCTAAATCTTTATAATTTAGCTAGTTAGGAAGCTATTTATCTAGCTTAAAGTTATACTATTAACCTTCTACTTATAGAGGTTATAAAGTAGTCTTTAATAGGATATATTATTATATACCCCTAATATATCTAGTACTAGTAAGCTAGCCATCCCTTTTAACTCTTAAGTAGAGTAGATTTTCTTAATAAGTATATATACTATATACTTAATAGAGGTCCCCTTATAACCCCTAAGATAGCCTCTAGGGAGTAAGTTAAATATCTTAACTACCTAGCTTAAGCGAGCCGTAATAACTATCTTAAGGGCCTTATTAATAGTATTAAGGAGGGTAATTAACTAATATAACTTTAGTTAAGTATAATCCTACTAGCTACCCTACTTCCTTAGGGCGTAGGTAATAGAGTCTTTAAATTACTTAGGGTAGTAGCTAGAGCTTATACTTTATTAAAATAGCTAGAGGAGGTATAAGAGTAGGGTAGGGAGTATTATTTATAGAATCCTATTTAGGATCTTATTAGGTCCTAGTACTTTATTTATAAATATATCTCCTACTACTTTTATAATTTCTTTAGCTATAACCGCGGGGAATTTAATATATCTAGGGTATTAGAAGCCTATTAAGTTAATAAGGTTAGCCTTTAAAGGTTATAAGAAGAAGGTTATAACTAGTATATCTACCTTTACCTTTAATATAAGGGCTATCTCTCCTCCTAGCTTACTTAAGCTAGGGGTAAAGGGCTTATAAAGAGTTTCTTTTCCCTTTACCTACTTTACTAGCTTTTAGGCTTAAGTTATACTTCTAGTAGTATTATTGATATTACTCTAGTAGCTATTATAGAGTTTATATTTTATTTTATTATATTTCTAGGTACGGGCGCTAAGGTATAAGTCCTAGTATTAATCTACTTAGTATTATATTACCTTACCCCTATAATAGTCCCTCTTAATATTAGTATAGCGGGTATAACGCTTTTTATATTTAGTATAAGCTACCTTTATAATAGTATTAAAGCCTAGCTTAGATCTTAGGCTAGGATATAACTTTTAAGTTAATTTCTTAATTACTACCTAGATTATAAGGGTAACCTATATAATAATTCCCTCTAGGTACTCTAGAGTATTAGGTACCTTAGATAGCGCTTAATTACTAGGGAGGTAGTAGGTTAATATTTTAAGTAGGGTTTTAATATCTATTAATCCCTAGTTATACTACTTACGCTCTAGCCTTATAAGAATAGAGAGGTTAAGGATTATTTTAACTAGGAAGTAGTTAGAGTTATAATTAAGCTTTAAGTATACTTTATACTTTATAACCCTATAAGATAGGCTACTTAAGATAAAGGAGAGGTTAATAGTTATCTCTTTAAAGGTATAAGAGTATGTAGGAGACCCTCTTAATATATTCTACTATAACTAGAATTTATTAATAAGTTAGAGTAGTATAAGGGCGTAGGAGTTAATAGTAATATACCTTCCTCCTTATAAGGGATAATAGATATTAAAGTCTTTAATAATAACCTTATCTATTAAGTCATTTAGGCCTAACTCCTAGAGGTTACCTTTATCTTAAAGGGTACCTTAGAGCTAGCTAAGTACTAGATACTCTAGGGTATTATACTTATTATAAATATTATAAATATAGATAAAGCTCTTCCCTCTATCCTTAAAGTTAGCTAGGCGGATTTTAATATTAAAGATATCCCTAGACCTAAATTTATACTATATATTACTATTAGGAATAGTCTTCTTAATATAGAAGTAGACCCTAGGAATACCTTATACTTAATCTAGGCTAGAGTATATAAGGGTAAATTAGTCCTTAACTAAGTAATAAGTTATAGCTTTAAAGGGATTAATCTAAGGCTCTTAAACTATAATAATATTATACTTAAGTATCCTAGGATTCTAGAAGTATAATACTATTACCTTATCCTTAAATTAATTTATATTATATTATAGGATAGATAGTATATAATACCCTAGTATATAAGATATACTTATAACTAGGGCGAAGAAGACTAATAAGAGCTTTTTCTAATAGGCTAGAGTTATATTATAACCTATTATTTAGCGTATTAAACGTCGGCTAGTAGGGTAGAGAAGGCCTAAGTTAATATATTAGAGTTAGAAGAGGTACTATTAGAGGGGGATAGTACTATAACTTAGAATTAAGATATAAGGGATAATAATAGGGAGATAGGGTAACTAGGTTATAGCTTAATATTAATAAATATTAATAAGGGCTTTATAGTTAATATAAAAGAATTATCCTTAAAGGTTAAATCCCCCTTTAAAATACCCTTTAACTAGCCTAAGTAATTAGGTTATATTAGAGTAAAATTATCTTTACCTAATTTATTAATATTTATATCTAAATATCCTTTACCTAGGTTTAGGGTAATTAAGTTCCTACTATTATAATTACTAATTAATTTATTATTATAATCTACTAGCGCGTTTTAAGGCGTATTTAGTATAAGGCTTTTAAGATTCCCCTTAACTTTCTACTTTTTAGCTAAGGGTTTAGGCGGAGCTTTTAGGGGAGCTAAGGGTATGTACGCGCGTTTAATATATTAAATAGGCTACTTACCTCTAAGGCGTTAGATAATAGATATAATAGCCTTATTACTAGTATTATAAAGGACTACTAAGTTATTAGCCTTCCTCTTCTTTAACTTTACTATAATTATAAGCGTAGGCGTAGGCGTATAAGTAGTAATAGATTTACCTATTAAGTCTAGGAGTAATAGTATAATCTATTCTAGAATATTAGTCTCTAGGCTAGTCCTTAGGGTTACCTATTATAAGTTAGGTTCCGCCTCTTTTTATACTATCTCTAAGCTACCTAAACTTAAACTAAAGCTTAGGGAGGTTAATATCTAGTTAGGTAGGGAGGTAGGGATAACTATTATAATTAATAAATCCTTTAGAGTAGAGGGTAGCTTTTTAGGCTAATAATATAATATTTCTAGTAGTAGGGCCTTACCCTTTACCCTCTACTCCTTATAAATAGGATAGTACCTACTTTATATATAGTATTCTTTACCGTATATAGTATACTTTACTAGGCCTCTAGTATAGTCCTTCTAATAGTATTTACTAGTATACTAGTTATAATAGATAGTAGTAATATATTAACTTCTAATATATCTATAGGCCTAGTAGTTATAGTACTACTTAGATCTACTTTTATAATAATATCTAGAATAACTATATATTTCTCCCCCTTAATAGAGCCTAAGTCTAATTACTTTATTAATAACTTTAGTAGTTATAAACTTAATAATAAGGGAGGTATACTTCTTTCCTTTATACCTTATAAGCTAGTTAATAAACTTAATTTAATCTAGCTTAATAAGGAATAGAATCCTTATATAGTTTTTAGTAATTAATATTTTTATAGTATCCTATAGTTTTATTATAATACTTATAATTAGTCCCTAGGTCCTAACTATATCTATTATAATATCGTAGGTCTCTTAGTAGATAGTCGCCTTTAATTTAAATATAAAGGTAACTTATTTTTAGGTCTATTATAAGATCTTTATATCTATAATACTCCTTATATAAATTTCTATATCCCTACTAAGTAGCTATTAAATAGCTACTACGCGGATCTATTAATAAAACTATAACTCCTTAGCTTAATACTAGAGAGCTAAGGTTAGGTAGGGGAGGTACTTATTACTTAGGTCTTAAATAATATTAGGGATTTTAGGGTTATTATAAACTATGATATAAACGCGTCTAAGGGTCTTAAAGGGCTCCTACTTATAGAGGTATTAAATTACTAATATATTAATTACCTTAATTATAAGCTTATAGTCTATAATAATAAGTACTCTCTCTTCCTTAATAATAGTAGCGGGCCTAGTATATTTATTTATATCTATTATACCTATTACTACTATTATTATAGCTAGTAGCTAGCGCGTAACTTTATATTAACGTAATAAATCAGCCTTTAAGTTACCTACTATTAGTAATAAGAGCTATTTTTTATATAACGCGAGAAAGGACTCTTATAATTAATAGAAGGTAGCTCTAGGTATACTCTAATAGGCTCCCTACTCTATAATGCTAGTAATAATATTAAATTATCCTAGTAGGTAGATACTATACGCGGTTATATTTTTAGGATTAGAATTATTTAAAGCCGGTTATAATACCTTTTTCTCTATTTTCCTAGTAGTCTACGCGTCTTAAAAGAATGCTATAGAGTTACTAAGTAGTTTAAGGGCTTTAAACGCGTTAGTTATAAGCTACAGTAGTGTTATTTTTAAAAATTAATTTTGCGCTTTTAATGTTGTTTTTCAACATACGTAAGAGATCAGGAGTACTTGACACATCCAAATTAGACCTAAAGGAGACTAGTGCTACTTGATCAACGGGAGACCAACCTCTACGGGCATTGTCATGCCAAAATCCCCTCTCACTTGATAAATCGAATTAGCACCTGGAAGATTCACTTGCTGTGCGCGAGCTTTTATTTGTCCCACACACATCATTGCTATTCTTGCTGTCCGTACGCGAGGCACTGACAAACAACAACTCTTAACAAACGGAGTCCTGCATCTACGCAGACCTCGGGCTGCATAGTTGGCCGCATAGCTCGACATCATTGCATCAAGCTCTGCACTTTTTGCAATGAGTCGATGATGTGTTCTGCTAAAACCTCATCCCCCAATGCCATCAGATAAGAATTAAGAGAATCCAACGCTAGTCTGTTCCTCCATAATATCACTGCGTGATCCCGAAGATGCTGGGGCAGCATGTTTTCTCGCATCAGGATCGATATCCGCAGGCAGAGCCATCATGGATGCATCAGCAACAAAATCACCATCAGCCACAACAGTATCCTCATCACACAGTCCATCAGCACGCTCATGCCCAAGCTGTCGCTCAGCACCAGCACTACAACCGCATGGGGGGCAACAATAATGGCAGTAATGGACATGGCATGAGCCTAAATCATGATAGTGGTCCGCCTACTGGCGAGGGTAGTTGGGTTGAGGAGAACAGAAGAGTTCTCGGCTGGGTTGCGGAACTGCTTGTTGGGAGTTCAAGAGAGACAGCCCTGATGGAGTTGAGCAAGAAAAGGGAACAAGTGCCTGAGCTGGCTATGATTATATGGCATTCGTTCGGTAGGTATGAGGTGTTATATTAGAACAGAGCGCAGTTTCTAATCATGCGATAGGTGTTATGACTTCTCTGCTCCAGGAAATTATCTCTGTCTATCCTTTACTCAATCCATCACAACTCACAGCAGCTGCTTCCAACCGCGTGTGTAACGCTCTTGCGCTGCTACAATGCGTCGCATCTCACAACGAGACTCGTGGATTATTCCTTAGTGGTATGTTCATGCTATTCAATATACGAAGCTCATAGACTGATATGAGATCCAGCACATATTCCTCTCTTTCTCTATCCCTTTCTCAATACGACGTCGAAATCGCGGCCATTCGAGTATCTCCGCCTTACATCTCTAGGTGTTATTGGTGCCTTAGTTAAGAATGATTCCGCCGAGGTTATCAATTTCCTGTTGACAACGGAAATTATCCCGTTATGCTTACGGATAATGGAGACCGGATCGGAGTTGAGCAAGACCGTCGCGATATTCATCGTACAGAAGATACTTCTCGATGACGCTGGGCTTGGATACATTTGCCATACCTACGAGCGCTTTTATGCCGTTGGAACGGTACTCAGCAACATGGTCACCCAGCTCGTCGAGCAACAGACTGTGCGCCTCCTGAAGCATGTCGTCAGGTGTTTCCTCAGGTTTGATTCTCTTTGCAGACGGACGTTATGATCAAGCTAATGGATTCCAGACTGAGCGACAACGCTCGCGCTCGTGAAGCTCTTCGTCAATGTCTGCCGGAGCCATTACGTGACGCAACCTTTTCCCCCATTCTTCGCGACGACGCCGCGACTAAGCGATGTCTTGCCCAACTCATCATCAATCTTTCGGACAATGTGGTCGATACGGCCAACAATCAAGGAATGTAGCGCTTGTAACTTCAATTAAGAACGACAGCTCATGAAAACCCGGAAGATACCCCACGAAGCGATTTTGGGTCTCAGCATGTGCGTGCGCCTGGGCGGTTGAATTTTCACTTGCATAGAAATACCCTGGTGCGCATTGGAGACGACGATCTATATCTCTTGGATTCGAAAAGCAATCTGAGTTTTAAGGAGAGCAGGTAATCATGGCGTTCAAGGAGCTTGATGAAAAGATCTGGAAAGACATCTCGGCAACACACCTGGCCCCTGGTTGCAAAGTTTTCCTTACTGTAGACTATGTCGGAGCTTGTACCTTGATAGAGATGTACAATCACCTGTACCACAATGCCAGAGCTTCACCATGTTCAACAATGCCATCCTCATTGATAGAATATATAATCTGATCTGCATATTCAGCCAAAGCCTTATGTCAAGCAACAAATGGAATTCACCCACACCCAAAAGGGGAAAGGCGGTTTGATAGCGCGTAAACTAAATCTGATTAGCTTCCGCTGGTTTTCCAATGAGGCATCATCAACGCGACTCAGCACACAACTCGTGATCGTTACTTGAGGTTGCTTCACGAGCTATAGCAAGAGCTCTGCTTGCAATTCCTAGTCACCGGGTTCACTGTTATATCATACACACGTCGCTTGTTTCCATTTCGCTTATGGTACCACCGAATCCATTCTTGGGAAACGAAATCGACGCCGACTGAGCTGTTTCACAATGGGTTCCCGAAAGCGTGGCAGAGATGAAATGGAGTCGTCAGAGCCAGCACCAGACCGGGGTTTACTTCAAAGAATAAGGGATACCTGGGAGTTTTCGAATCTTATGCAATATATATTCATTTTTGGCAAAGTGGTGAAGATTGACGAGGATCTCACCATCGAGGTTGGGCCCCCATGCGCCAGCCTGTGCCCGGATGACAATAATATTGTCATACCTAAGACGTTAGAGAGATCGAGTGCTAACGCTCCGCCCAACATAGGACCTTGAGACTGAATGTTTGAAGCCTGATCCATCTCAAGTACTGTCAGACATTGGACTGACACTCCTGAAATATGTCTCGTCGCATCGGGGTTTGACGTGAGTCTTTTCTCAGGTATCTCCCCGTCTTCCTCTGATTACCAATAGGCACGAGATCTTTGATGAATATACTCGCCGCCAGTATCTGGCGAAAGCACCTGCACGGAACCCTTTTGGGGACGAAGACACCCCTAAAAAGTTTGCAGACTTCGACGTCTTCACCAAGTTGAGGGTTCTTGTGCAGCTCTCACAATGGACGTTAATCAATGCCGATCGGATGAGGCAGAACATGCCGGAGACGAAGGATAGCGAACAGACACAATGGGTACGAGCTCCAAAACCCTTCTTCCTCCCTTAGGCTAATATATAGATGCGAACAGCGTATTGAAGAGATCGGATACGATAGAGATGAGCGCCTTTACTTTGTACTCGACGATAACCGGTTGTACCGTCGGACAGATCCCACTCCACCCCCCTCTCCTGCGCCTGCACCTAGACCAAAGGCCAACTCGAGGAAGGGAAAAGCTGCTGCCAGGGCTAGCAAGCGAAGAAAAACCCAAGAGGTAGAGGAGGCTGCCAACGATGCAGACGGCGATATACCAGCAGCGGAATATGCGTATGAAGAGTCAGAGGATCCAGACGATGGCTTTGGCGGAAGGAAGTGGGAGTGTATCGCTATTACACTAGGCGAATACCAGGAATTCTTGGAGTCGATGCGAAAGAGTAGAGATCCAGATGAGAAAGAGCTGCATCGAAGAATTACAGCCGACGTTCTGCCTGTCATAGAAAAGGCGGAAGAATCCCAGCTTAGGAAGAAGCAGAAGCAAGAGCGGGAGTTGATGAACATGCAGAAATTAGCCACGGCCAAACGTTCGAGTAGACTCGAAGCTAAGATGGAACGGGAGAGACACGAGAACGAAGCTGCAGACGCAGAGCGAAAGAAGAAAGCCGATCTTATCGCTGCGAAGGAAAATGTAGACAAGCAAAAGAAGTTGGAGGAGGCTCGGGAATCTCGCATGATGACCCGCGAACAGAGAATCAAGGAAAGAGAATTCAAACGTATACTTCACGAAGAAGAGCTTGCCAATTTGTCGGAAGAGAACAAAAAGGCGGAGGCTGGCGAAGCTAGATTGTCCGAGAGGCACCTCAAAACTGAGATGGAGAAGAAGAAGAGAGAACTTGCTGCGCTTGCCGAATATGATGAATGGTTCTTTGATTGCTCTAAGTGCGGTGTGCATGGTACGAACCTTGTGAGTACATGTTGGGTGCTGTTCAGACAAGTGGATATGGAGCTAACGATGTACAGGATGATGGCACGCATAGTGTGGCATGCGACAGGTGTAATGTTTGGCAGCATAGTGCTTGCTTAGGAATTTCGCAAGCTGAAGCTGAGAAGGACGACTTCTACTTTATCTGCCACGACTGCAAACGCCGGGAAGAAGATGCGAAGAAGCCCAAGATACCAAGCCTCAAGTTTCACATCGGGTCGTCGTCATCTCCGCCCTCAACAAAACCTCCAGTGGTCGTTCCGGCAGCAAATGAAGGCAAAAAGTGCAGGCCCAGTGATGGAGAGCCTCGTATGCCTCCTATGAAGAAATACAAGCTGACCAACAGCGTCCCCCATGCGCCAAACCCATCGCTGCCTCGACCACACCAGAATGGCCACATCGTCCAGAATGGCATGCACGCCACCTTGATGAATGGTCCAACTTTGTCCCCACAAGGTCAAGGTCCAGTCCAGGCTCCTCGTAGTATATACGCCGGCAATGAAGGATCTCCTGAGCCCAGACCACCATCAGGACCCCCTGCACATGCCAATGGATTTGCCACCCAAGTAAAGCCGAATACCTACGTCCCCCAACTACCACCACAAGCGTTTCAATCACCATACAAGAACAACGGCCCGTACCAAAAGCACCACCAACCCCAGAATGTAGGCTGGTCAGCTCGCTATTCACCACCTCAGCAACCTCACCACCAGCAAAACTTGGGTCCTCCTCCGCCATCACAAAATCCATTCTCCAACACCTTCGACCGCCAACGACCATCTTCGTCCCACTCAACGCACATTATCCCTCCGCCCGTCAAGAATGACCAATCGCGATCTCCGCCCCAGCTGATGCCCTCCCCAATCAGTCCTTCAACCTACCAAACACCTCACACGAACGGCATCTCACACCACCAGCCTCTTCCCGCAACAGGTCCGCCCGCATTTTCCCCCATAAAGCAACAATCGCCGCCACACGCACCACCAATGCATCATCCACCTTCCTCAAGTCCAGTCACCCATCAGCCCCCTTTACAGCCAAACGGACCCTCGTCACCAGGCTTCTCGCCCACAAAGCACAGTCCGGCATATCAATCACCGCCGGGCCACCCGTCTACGAGCACCTCGACCATACTTCCGCCCGCTCCTCAGCTGTCACCAAGCCCGGTGCCGCGTCTGGATGCTGCAACGAGGGAGGCCTCGCCGGAGCGTACGATGCCCATCAATGGTCAAGCAAGTCACTGAGAGCGGATTCTGGTGTCCGTCCCCACAACGCTGTTCTTGAACCTGACTTTCAGCACGCTCTTGGAGGTACAACACCTAGATACACATTTCCGCCTCCTCTCCTTTCAACAATCTGCGACCTGTTGATCACAGCCTCCCCAAACGATTCGATGCTGCAACGACATACACAACCTCCATCTATAAACAATGGGCGCATAGCATTATGGCGTTTTCGATTCATGGTGGGCATTGATACCGGGGTGCCATGCATTTACATTTACGTTTTGTTGGGGGCACTAGGCGCGTCGTATACGATCATACCTTACCTGATGATAGAACCTCTATAGATGCATTTAATTGAGTATTTGATGTTATAATGCTACGGCTCCCTTTTCCCTTTCCCTATTTCTTCTTCATGCCGTACGGACTTGGGTCTGTTGTGAGTGGATGGGACGGTCTTCGATGGTGAGGTTTGGTACCTTATGTACCTTGATGAAATGATCGGGATGAATTGTTTGATGACGCGTATGCAACGAAAGTGTCTTTTGCTACGTACGTTCTCATCAATTGAATCCCGCTTCTATGCCGAATATTGAGCCAGTCGCTGCAGTCTTGGGAAAAACCAGCTTTCCTACGTCGCTAATGCCCTTAGTGCCAAGGGCATTACATACCGCATAAGTATCTTCACCTTAAATTTTAAATGACTGCTCCCATCTATCTAGATCACCCATCGTCCACCATTCCACTCCACTCCACTCACTTCTGCGCCATCACAACACCACTCTTCGAATCCGCCGCCTGCGCCGTAATCCTCCTCTTATAAGCCTTGACGTCCCCGTCGAACTTCTCCACCTTCCCCGCATCGCACACCCACAGGCTCGAACAAACGTTCTGCAACATCGTCACGTCGTGACTGACCATCAGCACGCCGCCCTGGAAGTTGCGCAGGGCGAGGGAGAGCGCGTCCATGGCTTCGATGTCGAGGTGGTTGGACGGTTCGTCCAGGACGAGGATGTGCGGGTTCGTGAGCGAGAGGCAGGCGAAGGCCACGCGGGACTTTTGGCCGCCGGAGAGCAGGGACATTTTCTGCAGGCCGGTCGTGCCGGTGATGCCGAAGGCGCCGAGGTGGCGGCGGTATTCCTCGTCGGCTTTGCCGTGGTAGTTTTTCGCCATGAAGGCTACGGCTGAAGCATTCATGTCGAGCGCGTCGACGTGGTGTTGGGCGAAGAAACCGACTCGTAAGCGGGGATTTTGGCTAATGAGGCCTTTTGTGGGTGTGAGTTGGCCGATTAGCAATTTCAGGACGGTGGTTTTTCCGGCGCCGTTGGGACCGACGATGCCGATGCGGGAGTCGAGTTGGACGTCGAGGTCTATGTTTCGCAGGAGGGGTTTGTCGACGGTGTAGCCGAAGGAGACGTCGGTCATTTGGATGATGGGGGGTGAGAGTTTTTCGACTTCGGGGAATTTGAAGTGAACTGTGTATTCTGACTCTGGCGCCTCTAGCACCGGCATCTTTTCCAGTTTCTTTATCCTTGACTGAGCTTCGGAGGACTTTGCGGCGTTGTAGCGGAATTTGTCGATGAAAGTCTGCAGATGAGCGCGCTGGACCATTTGGTTCTCGTACTCGCGCTTCGCTGTCTTGCGGCGTTCTTCCTTTGTGGCGTAGAAGGAGTCGAAGTCGGCACCCTTGTAGTAGTCGAGTCGTTCGGAGTGTTGATGAATGATGTCTGTGGCGACTTCATTGAGAAAAGCACGATCATGGGAGACGACGAGGAGGGTAGAGGGGTAGGATTGTAGGTAATTTGATAAGAAGGTTATCGAGGGGACGTCCAGCATATTGGATGGTTCATCGAGGAGTAGGAGGTCAGGCTCGCAGAAGAGTGCTCGAGCTAACGCCAGTCGCATCCTCCATCCTCCGGAGAATGTTCTTGTGGCGAAATGTTGACGTTCTTCTGAGAATCCTAGGCCGGCCAATATACTTGCTGCTCGGGACTCTGCTTTGTCCGATTCCATCTCCGAGAGTTTGGAGTGTATGTCACTAAGGGTGGCATCAAGACCTTCTCGGTGCTTGTCTAAGCTTTCGGCATCTGTGGATGTATCTGCCATGGATGACCGCTCTTGTTCGAGCTCGGACAGTTGTTTGCCGATTTTCTGGCACAGATCAATATCGTCAGATGCCTTCAGAGAAAAAGAGCCTTACTTCTTGTTCCGATAAAAGGTGCTTTCGCCACACGTCAGCGTCCAGGACTGCCTGTAAAGCTGGCGTGTCGTCTCCCGTAATCTAAGAATAAAATCGGTGAATAACGTTTTTCTAAAAAGAGATGCACGAAGGCTTGGACAGAAAATATACCTCTTGTTCAACGTGGAGAATGGAAATATGTGTTGGAATAGCCAGTTCCCTTCGACTTAAAGCACGTAGCAACGTAGATTTACCGATACCGTTCTGACCAACAAGACCGTATCGTCGGCCGAAAGCCATAGTCAACGTAGTGTCAGTCAATATTCGTTTACCACCAATGGAAACGTCAACTCCATCTACTTTGATGTCTTTGCTCTTGGCTTGATCACCACCCAGCTGCAGTGGATTCACAGCCATATAGAATTCCTCGTATGACTGGGCATCATCTGGCTGATCAAGCAATCTAGACGCCTCATACTCGACGTTCTTCATGACCTTTCGATCTTGCTTGGCTGCAATTTTTCGCTCAGCCTTTTCAAGCTTCTTCCTGTCTACTCGAGATTCTACCTTCCTTGTATTGGCAGATTCAAGGTCTACCACTCCGCCTGCCAGACCCAAGGTCGATGACATATTACGCTGAGATCCAACCTGGATGGCATGGGCAAGCTTTCGAGTCTTGGGGGCCATTTGCCTCCTCTCCGGGTCGACGCCATTGGCGGCGTTGAGACTTGATATGAACCTTCCTACCAGATTGTGAATAGCATCTGTGTTCTGTTCGGAGAAGTCTCCGGACGCCGAGACTAACAAAGTGGTGATGGTCTCGGCCGCCTCATCAAGAGGTGACAGGCCGTTGGGATCCGACTCTGGGGTGTAGAGTGTCGAGGCATGGTTTAGATAACCCTTCCACACTTCAGCATCTTACCTCTGGTATGCAGATCTACCGTTCTATATTATTGTAGAGGACGACTCACGGAAGCATATTGGGAGATGACCTGATCTATGCCCGGTATCTGAGCTCTAATTTCGGCTTCCATTATCATCTATCAATCAGGCTGCAATGATGGAATTGCTATGGGTTAGACCGTGGCGCCGTTTATCTGACACCCTGTATGATAATTACCGCGGCTAGTTGCAAGAGCAGGACTAAGGTAATTTCGAATAGTACGGCTCGCCCGTTTGTTAAGATGAAGCAATATCAAAAACAGTGGTCCTCTCCGTAAGAAGCATGGTTCACCAATTTCGACTTACTAAGGTAGATGCAGGGTCTGGATCGCTTCCCCTCTGCCAATCAAGTCCAACTTCGAACTCTTGGCAGTTTCGCGTCGCGTGCTTAGCTTGATTCGCTAATTATGGAAGGCGCTAATGCAATCTCAGATCTGATTGCATCATAGCCGGAACAGAATCGATTTGCTGTTGATGCTTCCATTTGGATGTGTTTCAGAAGAGACTGACTTAAGGTATTGTATCGTCAGTCCATGCGGTCGACCCTACGGAGCCTTACCATTGTCTATATAATTCGCAATCGTTGGTCAGTGAAGGATCATTACCCTCGAAGGGATGCGCCTCTCGCTGTTTTGGATGGGTCGCGATTTGGCTCCACATCCCCGTCTGGTACGGTGGTACGGTACGCAATCCTGGATGATCGCCTGTTGGTTGCAGGATTGGCAGCTCTTACGCTGTCTTGGCCGCACGCCTTTCCACCCAATTCCTTGATCCAGGCAGTCCACCAATCTCTTTGGGATGGATCTTGTTGGTCCGGTGCGCGCTGCGGGGTGCAGGGGGCGGGACAAGGCGATCTGGCAAGCTTCATGGATATTACTGAATACTGTGTGCTACCAAACACAGACAGAAAGAAGGGGGTTGCTCGGGGCTCATCATGCTCCGTCTACTGTTTGCAGGCGATCTGACGTTCATCAAACCCCTGGCCTTGAAAGTTGAAACCACTGACTCCTGCTTCCTCTGATTTTAGAATACTTTACTTTATTCTAGGTTACGCCGTTCGTTCCGTCCAACACGCAACCGCTATTCTACCTTCAGGTCAGGGCAGGGCAAGGCAGAGCAGTACCTTCAGCCCATCGTTGTGATTTGATAGGGTCCATGCCATACCCCGCCATGCTCGTGCCGGTCAAATAAAGCAAAGCAGGCACACTTTGCTTACACATTTGAGACCAAAAGCCTTGTCGAGCCCTGTAAACTTGCTTTTTTGGCCGCTTAAAGGGCTGCAGTCCGCAAAGGCTAACGCATGAATTCAGAGACCCCCAACCTGGTCCGGGTTGTCTTTCGTCCCTTCCACGCATTCTGATTGGGGCTCACCATGGTTTGGTAGGATTCTCATTCGTACCCTTTCTGCCGGGAAGGTGCCGCGCAGCTGGACGGCGGTCTCACTGTTGTGACGTTGTCAGGTCATCCTGGTGACTGCCGGCCTGGGTTCATCCTAGTTGCTGTGTGTCTGCCCTAGCCTTTGAATGAGGATAAAACCATGAGGATGTCCCTCAGCAAAAACCACAGACACTCCTGTCTCCTTTCCCACGAACTCTCTCCGGCTGCTCGCTTCCCCCATCTTATCACGGAAGATAGGTATCGAGCCCGGTCACAGGCGACGATTGGCACTGCGGATGTTGTAAGGGGGAAGTGCTCGCGAATGATTGACAAATTAGGCTTCTTCCTTCTCCACAGAAGGGTATCAGATTTACACGCCTATCCGATGGAATGATACAGCGCCGCCTACCCAGGGCACACCGTCTCCGAAGCCGTGGAAAGCTGCGGGTGCATACACTGCATACAATGTGTTGTCAGCTGGAAGGCTTTCACCTTCTTTTCATGGTCGGCAATTAGATAGGTGTAGCTAGTTGTAGACAGAAGTAATTCATAGAATGTTATACGTACGGGAAGGTCAGGAAGCGTGATTGGGTGTCCAAGTGTTTACGGCCTGGACCCTAGTGAGATGATCCCCGTTACGCATTTCGTGGGCTGAACGCAAAAGCCATGAACTCTCGCTATACCAAACTCCTTCCATCACTCATACCCACACTTCTCTGCCTCCAGTACGGCCGTGGTTCCACTCGACCGTGGATGGATACCCCGAATTGAAGCTCATTGTTTCCTTAATCTCCTAGTTAGGTACTTTCATTGCCATTGAACCTGGTGTTCACCTCGGCGGAGCCTCATACCCTGACTTTCCTTATTTCGCCTTTCAACCCTGTCTACTAGATGAGTCAACCGACATTCAGAGGTGCTCCGATCCCTTCACGCTTCAATGTGCTGGAATATCCCTTCCACGGCCGCTACAGACGCCCATGAGCGCTGGTAATGGAGACAGTCCCATCGGTAACTCCTTTCCTCACCCTCGTGCAACTGCCCCAGTCTTCTCCAACTTCGGGGTCTTTTTGGTGGGAATCTCCTGGTTGTGTCTACAAACTGGGAAACTACCTATCAAGGCTTGCAATGATCTCCAGAGCTCCTAGGCTAATCTGTCGTCGTCCAACAGCTCTGTGCATCCGGTACCTTGGGCGTAGCGGCTGTCGGCTTTGCTCTGGCTCATCCACAACACGCAGTCGCCGCCAGACCCACGTCAAAGAAGAGGAGAATACCCTCGCGAGCGTCAATGTATAGCACCATGACTCTTCAAGATACCCCTGCAACGCCTTCGCCGCTTCCCCAGGCAGCCCATACTTCAACCTCGAAATTACAAAAGCGAAGTTCTGCTGGCCGGCCTTTGACTTCGGCAAGCAATCTAAGAGGAGGCACGAGGACACTTACTTCAACGCCAGAGGCAACGCTCAACGATGAGTCTGCACGGGGAGGAGCAGTCCATCCTTTCCCCCCTTTTTCAAATTCGACGCTTGGACAAGGGCCATTTACATTCGAAGTCAAAAATTCCGAAAACACTCCTCCGAATTGGCTGAGGCGTATATCTACACTGTCGTCTCTGAAGACCGGAAGTCCTGAACCTACTCTCCGACCTGGATCCCCCTCATTTTCCTATTCTAATGGATCCACAGTCCCCATTCTACCAGATTTTGCAGACCTAACTTCCAGCACAACGTCGCGAAACAAGTTAGTGAAGCGCAGCTCGTCACAGCGGCTTCTTTCCAGTGGCAACGCATTACATTCATCGCTGCGACGGCCGGCGACAAGCCATCAACGATCTGCCAACCTCCAGCAGTTTCAACAGAATGAAGAGCCTGGCCGACTATCTTTGGCCGCTTCGTCGATCATGCCCAGTGAGTCCGTCAGAGGTACGCAGTCATACGATGATCTCTCTCAGGTCTGGGTGCCCTCTTTCAAACCTCGAGTGATCAGGACAGCAAGAGATGGCTTCGCGCGGAGGGCTAGCGCAAACGGCATCCCAAACACTCGAAATGAGGCAATTGAGACTATCGTACCTGGCATGACCGAGAAAGCTACCCTCGTGATGGCGACTTCGATCAGCTTAGATTCTTCACATGAGATAGCTAACCGACGTCCGTCGAATATATCGGTCCTCAGCAGGCCATTCACTCCCATTGGATTTGAAGCATCATCCTCATCAAGGGGTGACAAAACCAACACAATGGCAAATGCCACGCCGGAGCTCAAATCCCGGGGTTCTTTCTCCCTTAGCGAAATGTTTCCATCGCCGTCCCCTTCTACATGGAAAATGCCTAGAGCAGGTAGCTTGCGGAAAAGTAAGCCTTTCACTCGGGATACAGGTGGTCGAAGGGTTGTCTCGGATCCACAGTCTAGCAATCCTCACAAGCCAATCCGGTCTGCACAGACTCAGAGCAATCTCGAACGAAATTCAGTCAGTCGAAATGACACGGACTACGAAGCCACTCCATCTGTGCCCGGAGCAATTATCACCAATAACCATCAGCGAGGTTCATCATCCCCTCTTCCACCATTAAATCGTCTTTCTGCTTTCGAAATCAATCTTCCTGAAGCCATGCCTTCATACCCTACATCACCACAACCTGAGAGCCCAGCACCCTTTCAACGCGAACTATCTACTTCCCCTTTCAGTCCTTTTGTACCCAAAGTCAGACAGCATCGATTCTCATCAGGTCCATCGGAACCCGGATCTACTCTCCTGGGATCTGACAATGACAATAGTCGTTTGATGTCAGGCGACGAGGATGACATGGATGCAAGAAGTGAGACTGTCTACGATTCTACAAGGACTGGTGCTACTGGGAGTAGTCATTCTGGAATTCGAAGGCCTCCGATTGATACAATATTCGACGAGTCGCCACCACCCGAGCTGCCTCCAAGGGAAAAGCTATTGGACTTACAAGATTTGCTGCATCATAACGATTCTTTTACTGGGCCTAATACGACGATCCATCATATAGTAGCAGCAGAGCAACAGGGTTCGACACCTGTCCCGGCCACAGTTCCATGCAAGGAAGATGACAGCTCCACTCCCATGCATAAGACTGAGGAAACTTTTCTGGCTTCAGAAGCCTCTCCTCCATCAGTGTCAGCTCTGACAGAGCTCAAGACTACTGACCCAACTGCTCGAAAAAGCCAGCCAGACCAAGACGAAGACTTATGGTCTTTTGAGCACGCAGAAATTTCCCATGCAGAAGCAGTACATATCAGAAATGTGTCACTTAACGGAAGCAACCATCCACTGATTGTTGCCTCTCAGCATAGCGAAGCGGATCGAAGACGCGAATCTCCCCCTGCCCGGATACCTGATAAGTCTTCAAAGACAAATATATTTGAATGGTCAGAATCTCCACTCACAGATAGGGAGTCGTCACACGGAGAATCTCCTCGTCCGAAGACTGTGCACGGAAAGCAAGGCAGAGCCATGCGTGGAAATCAAGTCAACGGACGTCGTGGTCCAAGTGCTCTGCACCTACGCAGCCAAAGCGTTCCAGTGCAGAAGGATATAACCGGCCGTCGTACTCACAACAATCCGTCCACCCTCGATTCCTGGGTCCTAGGCAACAAGGGTCCTAGCGAAGACTGGGACGGTGACTTCGAATTTGAGGAGGGACCTCGTACGGGCAAGCAAGCATCCAACAGTGATCCTGTACGTCCGAGTTTCTCATCTGGCATGCTTGTGCCGCGCAATATACTGGAGAGACAGGCCAGCGTCCATGGACAATTTGGGCAGGTCAAAGAGTTGGCACTTCTTGTAGAAGATCTCAGACGACTTCAACAGCAAGCTGCCGGGCAGGGAATAATGGAGGGCCAGTCAGCAGAACTGTGGAAGGAGGCAGAAGGCATCATCAACTTGGCCACTCTAGATGACGAAGAGCAGGAGATCTTCCCACCACGCTCACCGCATTCTCCAAGCTTCGATTTTGACCCTTTTGACGAAGACTCTCCCTCGCTTCGTAGTCGACGGAGGTCAGGGATGTCACCCCCCACAGAGGGCCGTCTGAGTATGGTAGATGATTCTCCAGCTTCACAGCCCTCATCGCGCCCACCCCAAGATATGGCTAGCATGGAGACGCCACCACCGTCGAGGCCACGCAATGAATCATCTGCCAAAGCCAAATCAGTCCTTGAGAACATTCATCAGCAACGTAGTCCTTACGATGCGGTATTGCTCGATGCACCATTCGCACAAAAGAAGCTTCCCTTTGACACCACCTCACTCAAAGATCTGGTCACACGAGCAGGCGTTGTTACTAGGGCCTTGAAGGAAATTGTCCGCCGAGCAGAGAATGGCCCAAAAAGCATGGACACCCCGGAGCCTCGATCTTCAACTCCCCGAGATCCGCCATATATCAGCCAGATGTTTCATCAACCCCCGATCTCACCCACCCGCAACAAGAGTCCTCGTGTCACACAAAGCCCGAAAAGTCCGCAAAGCCAGAAGAGCGGTACTTTCAAGGGCGGAGGCGGCATCGGCAACGATAATGAAAGCAACGGACATATGAAACTGATGACGGTCGTCTAAAAGTTGGATACCTTACCTACCGACGACCCTGTCAGAACGTGCACCTTTTCTAACGAACTCTACGGAGCACCATTCACTTCTTGTACCATATCATGTAATACCGCTAGACTTTACTTGTTTGTCCGTCGTAAATCGTCACAGCATATTAGCGTCTTCATTACGGCATCGTCAGCATTCGGATCCACCATACACACAGCGGGCAACGGCATATGTTCTTTTTCCTTCGCACTTCCTTTCGATTCGATTTCCACCAGCTCATGATGAGAGATGGCTTTTACGAGAAATACAAAAGTATGGGTATGAGGGTTTACAAAAACATCGGCAAAGACGAAGAGGAAGGTATACTTTTACTTAATTAGGGTGCGTGCATTGTATTGCAGGCAGCGAATGGACAAAGCTCGGTGGGTCGGGATGGGATAGGAGGGAACTTGAACGAGTGATCGCCGTGTATCAGCGGACAGAGAAGCATTTTGTGAATCATCGAGATGTTTTGATGACGTGCAAGTGATATGCTATGCTGATGTCTCTTGTGGATCTCCTATCCCAGAGAACAAAAACCACAACCAGCCAAGATTGAAGCCTCGCTCTTTGATAATGTGTCTATGATCTCATACCATCCTGCTCCCTCCAAGTCTCCTTCCTACACTACTTACCCAACCTCCCACCCCACATCATCATCAAAACGAGACACTCGCAAGCACCACCATTAATTAGATCGGCGCCAATGCGAATCGCCACCTACCTATCCTCTTATATATATATTCAACCGTAGAATGCACAAACATCCCACCTCCTAGCAGCAATTACTTCGAATACATATACGTAGACACCAGCCAGAGGATACCTGCAACATATAGGAGACTCAAGCCTAGCCACTGTCTACGACGCAGTTTGAGAAAACAGCCATGATAGGATGGAAGTATAAGCTCTTCCACTGACTGCTTCACCCAGCCGTACCTACAACATATTTGTAGTAAGGACCCTACTACGGTATAGTTTCGTTTTCGGAAAGGATGGTTATGCTTCGATTCATTCTGTAGTTGTAAATTATATTCATAGCCATAGCCCATATCCAACTCCAGTTCTCGGTCTACAGGGAGAGGAATAGCAATGAGGAGATTGGACTGAATGTAGAGAGGCGAGGGGGGAAAGGTCACTCAACATTATCGAATCGATCAATGAACCATGGGGTTATCTTCTTTTTCACACTTCACTTCAAAAGCTTCGCTCTATCAGAAAGACGGACGAACTCTATCAAAACTGCACCAAAGGGAATAGCTGGCCCATAATCCATGAAATTGCAAACATAGGAGATTCGTTGAGGGGAAAAATCCCCTTGGTAGGGTGGTAATAATACAATCGTTCCACAGAGCGTCTTACGCACCGCCGTATGGTCGAGAAGTGAAATACTCGAATAATGACTTAACCCACCAAGAAACATCCTTTCCTTCCCCACCCCGTTTTTCCAACCTCTCACAACCTCAAAGCGTCCAGTATCTTCTGAGCCATGTTCTTATACTGCCACGTTCCTCCAGAAACCTTCTTGAACTGGATCCCGTGCAAGCTGAACAGAGGTACCTTGACGATGAAGATTTCGAACTTCAGCACCATGTTGGCACCCATCTCCGTTTGGACGTGCGTTGTGGTCTCCCCAGCCGCCACCAGCGTTGGTGCATGACGATCCCTAGGGTGTGAAGGTCGCGCGACGATAGCGTTCTCGCTGTTGTCAGACTCTTCCGAAGCAGTGTAGGAAGTGTCAACAGCTTGCTGCCTTTTCTGGGACGGCAGTGGCCTCTCTTGCGTTTCTTCGTTACGCTCGCCGCTGCGGAAACCACCTGCGAAGCTGATGCGCCGCTTATGGCTAGCTTGCATTTCCGGGCTGGGTGGGTTTAGATTGAGATCGATACTGGGTGCGTGACGACAGCTGAAGCCGCCTTTGATCTCGCTGTATTCGACGCCAAGTTGGTTCAGGACACGGACAATGTCCATGCGGATGACGAGTAAGGGTTTATTACTTGTAGTGGAGACGCTGAAGAGGCCTTTGAGGTAGACGGGCTTCATGTTCTCGATGCTTTTGTTTGGATTTTCGGGGCTTGCAATTACGTCCTGGGTCGTTTCCTCGGGCACGTTGGCTTCGCGATTGTCGTAGGTGTCTTGCCTCCGTGCACGCCGAGCCTGTAAGCTTTCTCGCCTGGCGTGACCAAGCGATTTCGTCCTAGTGGTCGCAGCACGTGCATTGAGGGAGGGCTTTTGCTCAAGTGCTACGGGCTCGCTCGCCTTTGGCTTATAGCCACTGATACTGGACCGTTCCGAACCACTGGTCAATGCCGGTTCCCCAATTGCTGTTGGAGCTTGCCCTTCAGAGACTCCACGTCGAGACTGTCGCTTGCGATAATCGGCAGAGTTAACGCTGGTCGACCTATCCAAGGCATTGCTGGTCTTCGATCGCGCGTCCACTGCACCTGGCGGTGACAATAGCTCGGCTTGATGTGGCGTACTACCACCTGGGTGGAGCAGTGGTGTTGGGGTAGGTTCTCTGTTACGAGACCTTCGCACACTAAAAGTTTTTCGCGGAGTTGTTGAGGTGTCCGTAGGAGGTTGTAGCTGGGTGGATGGGATATTCTGGGGATCTGGTCTTGGCTCCTTTGTTCGCCTGGTGCTGAATCGCCGTAATAAACCGGTAGCTGTATTTCCCTTCTTTGCCGGCTGTTGTTCTTGAGCCGGTGGAATTATGATAGGTGGTGTTTTAGGGGGAACATTGAGATTGACCTTCTTCATGCTTTCCGAGACGTCGTCTTCCCCTTGCGTTCTTGATCTCGCTCTCGAACGCCCACCCGTTGCTTTCTCGCCAGGCATTTCATAGGTGGAAGCATTCGTATACGCCGCTTCCGGTGCTGGCAAGTCAGGAATCTTCAATGGCTTCTCATTGGGTGACATCGGCATGCTCAATGCTCCAGGGTTAGCTTCCAAGCGTTCCCTCTCCTGCTTCTCTCTCACCAGATAATATATCGATATCAGTGGGCTAAAAGCATTGACTGGATCTTGACCAAGCTGGATTGCATCTGATGATGAATTTGGGAGCGTCTCTCGACTTGTGATCGACGTGCGCCGCTTGTAGAAGTCGAACACACCTCTTTTCTTCTCACTTCCCATGGCGTGTGCAGCTTGCTCCCGAGCGTTGTTTTTAACAGCATTTTGATACTCTTCCGAGCTCAAAACTTTTGTCAATTCACGTGTGATGAAATCGGCTGGCCCAAAATCAAAGCCTGTCATCTTCTCTATGATTTGGGGATCTAAGGGGAGCTGTAATGGTTCTCGGTGAGGAAGATAATTTTCTGGAGGAGCGTTGAAGCCTTTTGTGATCCAAGGATGATTCATGATCTCGCCAAGAGTAGCCCGCTGCTTTGGATCTGTGACTAGCATCCGTGAAATGAGATTCTTGCATTCTGAAGGTTTTGTTAGCCATCGCCTAGCTTCGGTTCAGTAAGCACTGATACTCACCGGGAGAAAGCCACGTTGGGTAATCCACGACTCCTTTCTTGATCTTTTGGTGCAGTTGGGGCATACTCTGATCATCGAAAGGTACCTTTCCGCATACTAAAACATAAAGCACAATTCCAAAGCTCCAGAGGTCGACTTCGGGCCCCGTATATTGCTTAGCCAGCAACAATTCCGGAGCTGCGAAATACAAACTGCCGCAAAAAGTTTTCAGGTGGTTCCTCGGTGAGAATAAGTTGCTCAACCCAAAGTCAATAATCTTGATGTCTCCAGTTTTGCTTATCAGGATGTTCTCAATCTTCAAATCTCTATGAACGATGCTGTTCCTATGACAATAATCCAAGGAGCTTGCAATTTGTCGACCAAATTTCCGAGCCTGCTTCTCCTTCAATCTGCCATGGGATATGATATAATCGAGCATCTGGCCTCCGTTGACATACTCGAAAAGCATATACCAATGATAGTTAGTCCGAACAACGTCTCGCATGGCGCAGACGAACGGATGGTTCAGAAGAGTAACGATAGCTGCCTCTCTGGCCGTCCTAATCTCTTTCGAGTGGTCAGCTCGTTCTCTGTCTCTATCAGTGCGGTGTTCGTCAGTTGATTGCCGCGGAACGATCTTGACGGCGACCTGCTCTCCAGTCTCTAAGTTTTTGGCCAACTTGACCTTGCCCATGCTCCCTGCCCCAATCGTCTTGCCAAGAGACCATGTTCCTGTTTGTGCACTTATGGTTGTTCTCCTTTTGGCAACCCCTCCACTCCCGTGAGCCCCTGCGTCTGATGTGGTTTCAGAAGCACCCGGCGTCTGAACAGCTGGTCCGTCGGTGGCAATGGCGGTAGCTGTGGACATCTTGGAGTTGTTCCGCGAATGACCTGGCCTTGAAGAAGCCCTCCGTGCATCTCGAGTGGACTCGGTTCTTTTGGGTGTTTGAGCAGCGTAGGCCCGGTCTTGGGAATCGCTTCTGCGGGACGATGGGGGCCGGGCAACATTCGTGGTCTCGTAGTCTCTGCGCGCAACTCCCGAGAGTGGTGGCTGCTGCGAAGCTGTTGTGGGTCGCGGATATGTCTGTGATTGCGAGTTTGACCGTAAGGTTCCGATAGGTGTAGTAGGAGGTTTTACGGTAGTCGAGGTAGCCCGTTGGGGGCGATCGGTCGTTGAAGCAGTATATGATGGCTGTCGACGTGACGAGCTGCGCACCAGAGAGGGGGATGCCGTCGAGGCGGCTGACATGGTGGCTGAGAGCAAAAGCTCGATGCAAGGAGGGATCCAAATGGTAAGATCGAAGAACCTTGACTGCCCCAGCTATTAGCAGCTCTGGTAGGAAAGGTCGTCAATTGATGCACCAGCTATGTGAACAAGAAAGAATTGGTGCCCAGGACGCACGATTACGTTGAGGGTATCCTTGAGCGATGGCGGAGCTCTTTAGCAGAGCAGTCCATTCACCGAGGTGTTCCCCTCTCGTAAGCGACCGCACGACACTGCGCTTGGAGCTGTGACCTGATCACCGGTTCGGTAATGAGTTTTTCCAGTGTCAGTGAACTCGCAGGAGTTTTTGGATCGTGCTTAAGAACAGGCGCGTGGAGGGTCGAATACCTGAGAAACGTGGAAGGTGGAGTGAGTACCAAAGTGATAACGCGGCCGAATCCCTTGGTACGAAGTATATTCTATCACCGAGAACACAAACAAATGCACAACCCAGCGATGACGGATCCACGAATACTGCTTATGGCAGTGGACACGTCGAACGTGGCACGAGTCAGACCATTACCGCTCGTCAAAGGGATTCAGAGAAGCATTGGCACCAAATTGTTTCTGAGGTCCGGACTGCTCTTCCCTAGGTGCCTAGATCAGCCTCTCCGACAACACCCTCGTGCCTTATTCTATTCGAAGGCTTCGACCGGGCTTACTTTTATCCGTTATCGGACTGATTAACCTGCGAACATCGTCGACTTTCCTGCGCAGTCGACATCTTCGATTCTCGCGCATCAGAACTCCGCAGTACCTCGAGCATGTCTGCACTCAGCCACCATGGCCTCCAAAAGATCGCGTGCGACCTTCGAAGCAGATCTGCAAGCTCAACAGTCTCCGTACGTCTTTTACGGAACTCCATTGCCCCCACTGGATCCTGATGCTCGCGATGACGGTTCATACGTCCCTGTCTGGAAACAGGAAGTTACGGATGAGCAGGGAAGAAAACGGCTACATGGCGCGTTCACTGGTGGCTTTAGTGCTGGGTAAGCTTTGAATCATCTGGGACAATAAAATGGGGGCAACTCTAAGAACATACGTATAGATACTTCAACACAGTTGGATCGAAGGAAGGGTGGACGCCCTCAACGTTTGTGTCCTCACGATCGAATCGCAGAAAGGATGCTTTGCCAACCCAACAGAAGCAAGAAGACTTTATGGATGAGGAGGACATAGCAGAGGCCGAAGAGGCCAAGAAACTACAAACTACAGAGACATTCGCAGGGTTTGGATCTGCCATCGACGAAAATCCTCGATATGACTCATTCCTGGATGTTTTGAAAACCTCGGGCGAGACCATGGGGATCAAGCTACTAAAAAAGATGGGCTGGCGCGAAGGACAAGGTGTAGGGCCGAAGGTCAGGCGAAGAGCACGGTCGGATGATAACCAGGGTATGGATGGCGAAGCGGCCCAACAAACATATCTTTTTGCGCCAGACAATTCGAGTATGATATCATTCATCAAAAAGAACGACCGGAAAGGGCTTGGCTGGGAAGACGAGGACAAGCTAGCGGAAATGCAACATAGTGTAGAAAGCTCGCATTTGAAAGTTACTGGAGGCGAAGATGGTGAGGGCGCAGGCTCTGCGACGTCCACTGATGGTTACAAGGTCAAAAAGAAGAAGCCTGAACGTAAAGGAGGATTTGGCGTTGGTATACTCAACGATGATGGCTCCGAGGATGAGGATCCGTATGCTATGGGTCCACAGATTTCTTACAACCGAGTTTTAGACGGGGAGAAAAGGAAGAAGAAGAAGCTTGAGCCTGGCAGATCTTCAGCCAATCCTTTGCTCAACAGTAGGCCAGTCTTTATCTCTAAGAGAACTGGTGCATCTAAAGCAACTACGAGCTTCCGAAAGTGCCACGATGGTCGATTACCCCTGGAAGGCTTCGTTATTGCCAGCGATCTGGACCATGTGTCCCCGGTTCTCTCACAAGATGGTAATCATCCCCCACCTATTATTCCCAAGGACTGGAAGTCTTCTAAGAGATCTTCTCAAGCCACTACGGCCCCATTGCAACCTACCTACCAGTCATCTGCAACAGTCGCTGCTGCCTCGAAGCTTTCTCCTAAGTCTCGAGCTGCTCTATTGGGCGAGATTCCTCTCCCAGGCAAATCCATTTTCGACTACCTTACGCCTGGCGCCCGTACTCGCATTGCGTTCGCAACTAACAACGACAATTTACCACCAGCGCTCAATGAGGCCTCGGCTCAGCTTGCCTCTCACCCAAAGACACTCTTGTCGCTTGTTCCGCCTCTAGCTCAAGAGACTGCCCAGGCGGCTCTTGGCAGAGGTACAGCGGGCTGGATGCCTTACGCTGAAGATCTTGGGAAGCGTGCTCGCTATCGTGCCTTCCTTGAAATACGTGCTGGCATACGTTCAGAAGGCACTTTGCCTGACCGGCAACCCATTACGGGTAATGATGAATGGGTCAACGAAATGAACGAGTTCGTGCGCGCTGCACAAGTCTTCAAACCTATGACAGGGGCAATGGCCACTCGCTTTACGTCTTCTAATGTGAGATTGGAGGGCTCGACAGAGTCTCCAGAAGATTCGGTACTGCTGAAAAAGCCAGTTGGTAAACTCAAAACCCCAGCAGAAGAAGCGGCCGCTATAGGTATGTATGGCCCACTCACTCGATCAAGTGGGAATTTCTATCCGACAAGGTTGCTCTGCAAACGATTCAATGTTCAGCCCCCAGCACACGTACAGGTTGACCCCGCAGATATGCCGTCAGGACCTGACGCTACGATAGTGCAGGCATGTTCTGAGCCTCTGCCTAGGAAGAACTTGGCATTGATAGGGAAGGAAGAAATGGATGACTTGCGGATGAATCGTGGCGATGCGAAGAGCTCTCCGCAGGACCTGGGTATCCAAGCCGATACAGAGGTTTTGGGCAATGACCCTAATAATCAAATGGGAGATAAAGCAGTCGCGATAGATCCGGAGCGAAATGAGGCTCTGGAAAGGGATCGGCCAGGAGAGGCTATTTTCAAAGCCATCTTTGGCAGTGATAGTGAGGATGACTAGTGCAATATAACATCATGTACAAGAGACTTTAATCTTTCGTAGCAAGACATTGAGCAACTTATCAACGAAGTTGGCGAATAGCTAGACAAATACTACCGTATATTACAAGCGCTTCAGGGGAAGGCTGAGTTCGATTGATGCACAGAGATTGAGTACGTACTAATTCGATGAACAGCCTGATAGCAGTGATGTTTAAGGCACAATATTCGATGTACTTGCATCAAGTCGTAATGTCCATTACTCTGAGAATAATACCCTTAAGACTTCATCTCTTTCTAATATATCCCGTGTGGCATTCGTATCACCTCAGTCGCAATGGCCTAGCCCTAAAAGGAATTAGCTCCTACCAAGAAAGGCTAGAATTCTCGACGACAATAAGGTACCTGAGCACCTGAGTAACATGCAAGAAGAATACATAGCGACTATACTCCTTCTCAATCGGTGAGCTGAGAGCTGCAATGCCGGATCAATCACTCTCAATGATACACTGAGTAAGCTCGTCTGTCCGTATCGGACGAAAAAGAGGCACTGGCGACTGCGTCCAGAACGCGAAAATATACCCCAGTGCCAGGGAATCACCATCAAGTTGTCGGCGACACGGGATTCCAGCGACGGTTCGTCCGTGTCTGACAAGGTATCTTTGCGCGCGTCCCTCGCCACTTGCGACGGCGAGCCTCCCTACAGCGAATCTCAGATCACAGCAGGCCCTCCGGCATTTTCTGGGGCTTTCCTCTCACCACCACCCTTCTCCTCGCTCTACTTTCCGCCAGCAGCCCCATTCGGAGAACTAGAGGCCTCAATCACCGAGCCCCCGCCGCCAGCATTTACCCCAGTGTTACCCCCTGCGGCCGCAACAAGCGTAGAGGCGGAGACTAAGGCTGCGCTTCCGGCCGACAATAAAGGCGAGTCGAGCAAGAGCGCCGAGGACGAGGAAGCGCCTCCGCCATACACAGAGGGATCAAGCCCGCTCGACTCGTTTACTTACGTAATGGCTGCGGCGGGGGGTGCGGCGAGTATCATTACTCAGGTTCAGCAGGGAGGTCCACCTCCTGTAAACACATTGGCAGGTACAATACCACCGTCAGACATATGCCGTTACTAGTCTTCGGATTCTGACGTGATTATTATTCAGACGTTGGCGCCGATGAGCATATAACCCTGGACCTGAGGTATGCTTTCTCTTTTCTAGATGTTTGGGTTACACTGACCCGAGGTATGCAGGGGTACTCGGTTTACGCTCTCCCGAGATGAGCTGCTCACCCTTCCAGAATTCGTCCTTCTGTCGCTGTTTCCTAACGGTCTGCTGCCCGACGGTCACATGAACTCCTTTCATGAAGGAGATATCTATCCAGTGGATGTATGTGGCTCCATCTACTGTAATCATTCCCATCATATCTGACGTTCGCCAAAGTATGATCCTCAATCCCTCCAATACATGCTCGAGTTCTTCCGCACCGTCGCCCAAACCATACCGTCCGGCTCGTCTTCTCCCACATCAGAAACACCAGCGCCCTCTACAGACCCTTCAACCAATTCCGCTCGTGACATGCTCCAAGACCGAGCTGGCATTATCGTGTTGCGAGAGGATTTGGATTTTTACGCCATACCGCCAAAGGCTGAAATCGACCAAACGGAAATGATTGAGGTGAAGCGAGCTGCAGGGAGAGCGCTATTGAAGCAAGATGGCATATTCTCGGGTCTGCGACGGAGCGAGGAGACTGGAACGACGGAGCAGCATTTGATCGAGATGTTGACTGCAGGGTACGTGCTGTCATTTAAGCTACACCTGCTAGGCAAAAAAATGCAGAGGCATCGAAGATCTCATGCTAACAGCTGCCTCTCACAGCGGTTTCAACAACGACGACCGATGGGGCCACCGCGCTGGTGAACCTCAAAAAGCAGTCATATGCAGTTTAGCGCTTGCACGACTTCGAACTGATATCAAAGGCAGCGAAGGTGTAGCGAATTCCAATGCTGTAGGCATGGCACAGAAGCTCCTACTGTTCTGGAGGAAGCCGGCGCGGAGATGCTGGTGGGAGGGGGTAGAGCTGGACAATGTAGAGGGCGTGGAGGGGAAGTTGAAGGTTTGGATACGGAGGGTTTGGACGCTGGAAATGGTACGTTTATTTCACCCCATTTGAATGTTCGTCTGCCTCTATGCTAGACTTTAGGCTGACAAGGTTTCTCAGAGCGTTATTGGGCTGCGATGAGTCAGTCAGTCCCTGCATCCGTGTGCTTCGTTGGTTTCAATTTGGGAAATACCAAAAGTCCACAAAGTTTTTTCCGTGGCGAAATACCCTTCAGCGAGTGGTTGTAGCATTTTTGGCGGGTTTGGGGTATATAGGAGAATCATCAATTCTTGGCATCAAAAATGCCAGCCAAAAGCAGCGCACAGCTTTACCATAGAACTATGTTTCCGAAAGCTTCTTTTCCTTTCGTGAAGATGTGTCCCTGAAGATGCACTTGCGGTCGAAACATGTTGCGAACGGTCCGGGTACAATGTCGATCGACTACATTAAGTGAAATATCTACGGATGTAAGAAAAGAACTCATGCCCGCAAAGGCCGCCGAAGGGACATTGGTATACCTTTCCCCGTCCCATTACATCAGTGAGAAAACGCCAATCGCGATGCATATGGACACCGTATCCCCTTCCTCAATGCAACCCAGACCATACTCATACAGGGAAACCCCTATGCCCCTATGTCCCTCCTGAACACCTACACGCGAGCCATGAATCATTAGAGGATTGCCGTATTCCACCACATCTTGCACATCTCATCTCATCCCCTCACTCACTCACGATCCCCTCTCGCCGACGGTCTTCGACCGCCTCTCCCCTGCGTAGCGCGCCTACTCACCGTGAAGCTCCTCCTGATACTCTCGCCCCAAGCGCTGTTGTCGAACACATCCAGCACATCCTGCCTCTCGACCGCGCTGCCCGCTCGGCTCCTGCCGCCAACAGGCGACAGACCACCGGACGGCGACGGCGAGGGGCCGGTCCCGTCGTAGCCCAAGCCCCATTGCATAGCGCTGTCGCCGGAATGCGAGGGCGCGTGGCTTGGTCTTCGGGGTGTGAGTTGCGGAGACGCGTTGCTACTGTGTTCGGAGCGGGAGGGGGAGCCACCGACTGAGTTGTTGCGGTGACGGAGACTGCTGTTGTCGGCTGATGAGCGTCCGGCCATGTCGAATGATGGACGGGCTCTGGTGCCGCTTGGGCTGCCATCCTTTGAGGGAACGGAAGGCGGAAACGTGTCTGATTGGGGCGACGCGTCGATATCCGCATCCTGGTCGTCGACGAAGATCTCCGGGACGGCGAATTGCGGGATGTTGACCATGCGCGCTGAGTGGCGGTAATCCAATCTCGATCGGAATTGCCGTGACCAATACATCATATCGAAGAAGCCCTTGACTACCCGACGACGTACTTCTTCCTCGACCCGTTGCAGGCGTGCGCGACGACGGAGATATTCTTCGAGGCGGAGGGACTTGCTGTCCGAGATGACGTTGTAGTGGGCCAGTATCATGAGACAGGACGTAAAGCTCACCCCTCGGTCTGGATGCGCAGATACCATGACCTCTTGGAAGAAGATCTCCATGCGATCACGGCGTCGACGAATGTCGGCGACATCGATTTCGCGAAGCTGAGCATTCAGTGCAGCGAGGTCTATTCCATGGATGACACCTGGTGGTTGGGGGTCAAGCCCTCGAGTCTCCACACGACAATTTTCGAGAATGCGGTGGACAGAGTGGTCACTGCCGGCATAGATACGCATTTCGAAGACGCCTGAGAGCTCTCCAAGTAGGCGGGGAAAGGTCTCCTTTGGAATAAATCCTGTTCCCTCGCGATCGAACGTTGCCCACGCCTCCTTAAAGCGCCGGATCTCCTTCCTGTTGATGACCGATAGTCCACTGCTCCTTTGGTATACATACGAGAAACTTTCGAAGATCAATGATACAAACAAACTGACAAATATGTACATGCTAAGTATATTCCAAGAAATGAAAAGGGTGCGAGCCCAGGCGGCGCTGCCACAATCGCTGTGGTAAAAAGAGTCCTCCTCATTGACACAATTGGGATACGTGATGGTTGCAAAGTCTTCCATAATGGCATTCCAGCCTTCACCATTGCTCATTTTGAATAGTAGGATTAGAGCTTTTGGCACATTGCGAAAATTGACATTGCCGCTCTCAAAGGTTCCGAATCTGGTGAGGCCCAAAGTCTGCGTCAAGGCGATAGCGTAGACAAGAAACAGCACGAACCAAGTTGCCAGTAGATTTCCAATGGCGGTCAAAGATGCCGCCGCAGTCTTGAAAAGTTGGTCCAGCTGGTTGTTCCGGGGAATGAGCAGTAAAGCGATGGAAACGAGAAAGAGCTTGTGTAGCCGAGCATAAAGACTGTTATTGTACTTGGAAAGATCGAGGAGCGTCGTTACGACAGTGCCTGTGATCGACAGAACAGAGTACAGATCCCATGAGCTCTTTCTGAACCTTTTCCAGGTGAGTCCGGTGACGCGTATAACAACATTGGCAATGTAGAAGACAGTGAACGCGAGGAAGATGTAGTCTACCTAGATTAGCACTCCTTGACAGCAGACACGGGAGGTTTCGCCTACGTACCTCTTAAGCGTTGCCACCACATAGGCTCAGGATAAAACTCGACCACTAGAAGAACAAGGTGCAAGAACAGAATAATTGTGAGTAGCTTCTGCCATTTTCCGTGCTTCTTAACGGCAATCCTGTAACAAAATCCTCGAAAGCCATTCTCTGACTGACTTGATGGCCGTTTAGAAGGTGATATCTGTCGCAGTAATTTGCGCAACTCCAGCCAGGACCGCTGATCAGCGGTTAAGAAAGCCACACCTGTCTGCTCTGTGTAATTGCGCATGAATACAGAGACAAACAGGGTCAGGACGAAGACTGCTCCAAGGAGATTGAAGATAATGAAGAAAACAGCGTTGCCTTGCGCATGCCTATCTTGAGGCTGCAATCCACGGCCTATTGACCCCATCGCTGACCACATCACATCCGTCCATCCCTCTTCAGACACGATCTGGAAGAGAATACTAAGCGAGTTCCCAAAATTGTCGAAGCTGTAATACGGATTTGCAGCCTGTGCTGGTGACAGTACTTCCCATTTGAACGGAGTATTTGGGAATTCGCCCACACAGTCTGCGAGCTCTATCACGCTTTTATCATTGCAAATTCGCATTTGTCCATTGAAGAGGTTGAGGCCGTAGATAGCGAAAGGAAACAACAAACTGAGAGACACGAAAGCAGCCTTGGCAGATTTTTAGAGTCTGATCGCACTAGTATTGGATATCACTTACCGATATGACCTTCCACCCACCAAGAACAATCACAGAGTGAAAGGTGTCTCTCGCGCTATCACTAACATTCAACAGCCTAAGCGCTCTCAGAGCTTTGAATGCGCCAACAGCTCTTGAGACAGCACCATCGTTACGTAAGGATGTGATGACGTTGACCCAAAGCGTCACCAAGACGAGACCATCAATGAAACCCCAGGAGCCACGGAAGTAGGCATTTGGTGTCCAGAAGAAGCCATCCGCGATGACTTTGATCAACGCTTCGATAGAGAAGACTATAGCGAAGCCCATATCAGTCCAAACAAACCAGTTTCGTACGCTGTATGTATGCTTCTCAAAATATTCTCGTTGGTACAAAGGAGTTGATATACATGCCAAGAGGACCATAGCCACTATAGCTGCGTAGATTATGGCGGAGAAGGCGTACCAAACAGGTTTCACTGGGTCAACGCCTTCAATACGTGCATTGCCACGACCTGGCCCGACTATGCGCTGACAGAATCTTCGTATGAGACTGTGTGGACCAAATATAAAGAGTGATACATTATACCTAGGATGCCTTTGCAAATATTGGCGCTGTGCTCGTTTTCTTTGCTCCGTGGCCGAGACGACTTCTCTAGCTCTTGTACGTATATCCAGCTCGTGCTCGGCACGGGAGAATTGCAATCGAGAATAGAACGGATTCGGCTCTCGATCGCCTACAAGTCTCAAAAGCTTGCCCCACCAAATCGAAAGCATGCCTGGCTTGACTTGGCTGATCGGGCGACCAGTAATCGGGTCATCGTCTTCACGCAATTCTTCAATAGGTTCCATATGTTCATCGAGAAAGTCGCGGAACACAGCCTCTTGGAGCAGCATTTCCATGGTTGCTGGACCAAAGTCGAGAGGATCCTTATGGCGACTGGTATCACGGCCGAGTTTGAAAATGGTAGACAGTGAAAGATTCCCATGGGATGAACCACCAAGTTCCTTTTGCTGGAGAAAGGCTTTGACCTGTTGCAACCGTTTCTCGTCTTCTGAAACGTCAAAGTTCTCTTGAATAACGGCGATGAACATATTCAGCACGATAAAATTAGCTAGAATGAACCATAATACGAAGAATGTTGCTCCGATCCAGGCTTCGCCCCACCGGTATTCGAACTGCGTGGAGTTATACAACAGAAGTGTCCAATTCTCACTCGATAAGACTTGGTACATTCCTATATAGGCGTTGTAGATATCCGAGAATGTTATACGGACGACGTTGCCTTGGATTTCGGTATCCGGAAACTCCCCTCTGAATATTTGGACAGCAAATATCGCTGTAAGGAAGGTAATGAGAAACACAAATACGATAAGATTCAGAAGGCCAGACATATTGCCCAAGACTTTCTTGATCAACTCGCGGGTAAGTGACACCGCAAGGACGACGCGGTAAATTCGAATTATCTGAAAGAATGTGAGCCACTCATACGGCTGCCCAGACTGATGGATGGGCGGTATTTGCATGACAGCAGTAATGATGGCTAGGCCAAGGTCGACCCAATTGCGTGTGCTTCGGTGGAAGTTCCTCCAGTCTGAGAGGAACCTTAGGACAATCTCACAGGCCAAAACCATCGTTACTATTGTCTCGGTTGTATCGATGAAAATCTTCCGTCTGTGGCCCATGTCCGCGCTCCGAAGGCACATCACGAAAAGGTCGATGACAATAATCATAATCCATAACCAATTTATCCTCTCGTACGTTCGTCTCAGGCGACTCACCTTTCGTAGGTCTTGGTCCTCCTCTATAAAATGATCCTGGAGATTTGCAGTAAAAGCACTTGCTTTGCTCTCTTCCCGGATGACTTGGAAGGAAGAAGTGATGACAGCAACCAGCAAATTCATAAGCCATAAGCTCATGATGATAATCCCGAATGCGAAGAATAGTGCTGAGGCAAGATAATCCGAATCAGTGGTGTAGTAAAGGAGGTCGGTGAAAGTGTTTGCGCTCATGATTACGAACACCAGCTCTAAGGACTGCAGGACGTTGTCAAAACTCACTGTTCCGTTATAAGGAGCTTCGCCCTCTACACATAGTGAATTCTGCGGGCAAAGATAGCCCTTGTGTGTCGCACTACCATTTTCTATAAGGTTTGTCTTTAGCCAGGGCATCTCCGCCCCTGTGACGGGATGGAGATACCCCCCACAAAATTGCACGATGTTCTCAGGGTCGTTTCGCACATAGCCTAGATTGGGATTGACGAACTCTTTAGGGTTGTTGAGAACGTCTGTGGCATTCTCGTACCACACGCATGTACGTCGGAAAGACGATTTAAAGCTCTGAACCCCAATGATGGCGAAGAGCAGCCAGAAGAAGCCGATAAGGAATGCAACGTTTGCCAGCATGGGCGCTGCTTTCTTCAAACTTCTCAGAATAACCGATGTGCCTCGTGTAAGACCTAGAAGCCGAAGTATCCTCAGGCAACTCAGCATTCGAAAGATGTATATATGGCGACCTTCCTCAACCATGAAAAGCGAAAGAAAGAACGTCACCCAAAAGGACAAGACCGCCACAAAATCTAGGCGATTGAATCCGTGACGCAGGAACGCCCGACGTGCCAGCCTGATCCGCTGCTGTTGACGAGAATGCCCCGGCTGGTCGCTATCAAGCTGTAATTGCACAGCAGTGAAAGACCGCAGTATTGAGGGTTGAGTTTTGAACTCATTCGTCGTACTTTGCGTAGATGGTTGAGTTTGAGATGCAAAAAATCTCCGAATTCTGTCGGTAAAAGCTGCCTTAAGCCCCAAAGCAGTATCGACGGTGCTGTACTCCTTCGCATTCTTGATGAAACCCGATACTACAACCCGTGCCATGATTTCGAGCGTGTAAATGGCGAACAGACCAAGCAGACCATAGTCAATCCAGGAGGCTCGCCACGCCGGGGGCTTCATCTGATACTTTATGCTCGGTGCTGCGTCAACCGCTAAGAGAACGGTCTGTATCAAGATCAAGATCAGAATGATAGGTTCCGTTACAGGGTGCACTAGCATCTCGCAGAGTTTCAGTCGAAGCCAGTTGTTAGGAGCGAATATCCTCAAACTCTTGCCCCTTAGCGGGTTAGTGTGCGGCTGCCATTCGCCTGTCTGTACTATAGGCTGGGCTTTTTCTGGCGGAGGACTTGAGCGCTCGTCATGTGCATAATCTTGCATGGCTGGGGGGACAGGTGGTCCCTCCATTCGTGCCTCTCTTATCGAACGCTGTCGACGCAACTCATGGTCAACCGCATCGGGCTCGTTACTAAGATTGACAACCCGCTGAGACGCCTTTCTCAGTATAGTTCCAGCTCTCGACAAAGGGTTGGAGGATGAGGTAGGACTTAGAGTTCTTGAGCTCAGTGTCGAGACTGGTCTCCCGAGCCCGGCTTCCATGTGTTGCAAATCGTCCCCTAGTCGAGAACCTGATCGACTATGATTTGTACTTGGAGCTGGAGCGTGAAGTCCTTCTTGTGAATGTGGTCCGCCAGAGATTGGCTGCAAGAATCGTGTATTTGTTAATGGCGTTCTATCATTGTCGTGTGGTGAGAAGTAATTATCCGGCTCAGGCTCGTCGATGGTAGGGAACGGCAAAGAAGACGAAGACATGGTCTCATGCTCCGTTATCACATTCAACGTGCTTCTCCTTTCACCCGGTGGCGGTCTTGAGGGCCCAGGCGGTTCAAAGCTTAGACCGACTGAACCCATCGCCGCTTGGAACATCTGTGCATTGACGGGCGAAAGCTCTGAATCGCCGTATTCTCTTCCGGGTTGATGAGCATTCCTCGGTGTTGTGACGTGTATTAACCCGGGATTGTCCCCATCTGGACCTGGAGGTGATCCTTCATCAACTCTCTCATACCCAGTATTTACCCTGCCACTGAATGATTGCCTATTGCCCAGTAGCGTTCCAGCACTTCTCCGAAAATTTCTGTCCGATCGCCATCCTCCTGGGCTTCCAGAGTCCTGATCTGGCGGCCGCGAAAGATCTTGCAATGGTATCGATTGGCGTCTCGCGTGATTGTGAGGGGAGGAACGGTCCGAGGCCATGACAACTCTTCAATCAAGCAAACCTGGCGCAGGTAAATCCCCCCATGCTCAGATCATGTATGGGTTACCTCATCTGGCCCAATATACTGGGGGTTGGCTTTGGCGCAAACTGCGTCTTAGTTGCTGAAGCGTGAGATCGTCGATATTCCGAGAAGGCGCAGGTAATCTTCCTTGGGGAAAGAATCAGGACGAGCTCTGAGAGGGTATGAAGCAATGAGTTGATAACGTTCGCAAATTTGGGTTGTTCTGTGCACGGAGGAGTACGTTTGTAGTTGCTTTCGACCTGCGAAACGTTAGCGGCCGTCGTGGCCTGTCAGGTTGACAGGACCCCTGTTACGTTTCAAGACGGGTTGGTGGGTTTAGTATATAAATAGAACCAGACTACACTAAAACACGAGCTATTGATCCGATGGTTCATGATCGGGGAACTCAGAAGTCTTTGCACCTTGATAGGCAGTATATTACTCTTTCATGACGCTCTTATGGACACCCTCGTTACCCTGACCGAAAAGTGCGCCATTGCTAATCCCAAGGTCAATCTGAACATAATATGCTTATCCATGGTGATGAATACGAGACAATAATCTCCATCGAATGGAACAGTTCAGAAATGCTTCAAACTCCAGAACCCATCCAGGTGACCCCTATGGACGCCCATTGCTATCGCGACTTGGTATCATGATAGATCAAATACTAATGCGTTAACGACATGCCCCTCCCGCCAACCCTGTGCTTGCAAAGTCTCTGCGTCTTTGAGGATCTTGCCCATGTATGCAATCTTCAGACTTCCCTGCAGCTACACAGAGTATGAGTCTATCGCAATTTTATAGAAGTGGAAAGTATACTAACATTGGCTTCCTTCCGGATCCTCCGCACCAGTACTCTGACGGCCTGGTTCTTACCAATTGAGACGACGACATCAGGCCCACCTCGATCACTCAGTCTTGCTTTGATTTTGATAATATCCCCTCTTTTTAGCACTGCCTTACCCTTCTCCTCCCTTTTCCTCTCCACCTCTTCGTCATCGTCTGTTAGTTCATGGGAGGTCTCCCCTTTCACACTGCTTTCGTGATCAAGCACAAGATTCTGAGGATCACTTATGATGTGTTCCGGCATCGAATAGTGGTTGCCTGCCTCATCGTACGAGCCATTCTTTAGATCTCCCGTAGGCACTGTGATAGCCGCAGCATCAAGAATGCTCTGAGCGGTGGAAATGTCACCATCCGCAAGTAGTCCTACAACCACTTTCAACGATCCCCATATCTCAGCATGGCCTGTGACTCGGGTATCAAAAAATTCCCGCCTTTCCCGGTCTAATTGTGAACGTGTCCATTGTTTATTTGAAGTCCAGACGTGGGGTCGTATTGGCGCATTGAATTGCTCCCCTAACGGCAGGTGTCTCTGCGTTCGATTTCGCTCTGTAACATTTGGCAATTGCGAAGACGTGCGGGGGCTAGAGTTCCCTGGCAATTGGGCAGAGGCGGAAGCTATGGCACGCGAGCTGGAATCACCATGGATGGCTGGAGAGTACGGCGACGACTGCTCTCCATCTCGTGCGATTGAATGGCAGCACCCCTGTCAGAACGCACCATCAGCTCGGATGCCCCCCTTTGCGAACATTCTGCAATTCCTTCGCGTTACATTTTCAGGGTGGGGACTTGCCATGACTCATTATGCAAGGGCAAATACACTTATCATGCTGTGGGGGTCCATTCACACCAGTATGTAAAAACATGGGCACGAGGGCATGTCCTCCTCTCCGAAAGTGATAATAGATTATAAGTACAAATTCATCGTGCTGTGACACTACTGTGAAAGTTGCCACGCTGAATAACCTTGCCGCTAGGTCGGGGTGGGGCTTCTCATCCCACCTGTGGCTTTTTCCCCTGCACATCGCTTATGCAACCTCAGGCTCTGGCACAGACGCGCATATAAACAATTAATTCGTATATGAATACCAAGTATCAGGCAAATTTTCAGTAAGCCAAGTAAGGATCTACACGCCGAGGATTTGGTATCGTTGCATTCCGTACGATATAACGCTTCAATTCGAATTATTTGATGACTTTACCCACCCTCTGATGGGAGTATTGGATATACAGTTCGGTGAAATAATGCCTTTGCAACCGTGGTTCTACACCACTGCCAAAGCTTTATCGCGGAATTTTGAGTCTGCCTGTCGAACCAGCTCCTCATATAAGGTCCAGGCTAGCGCAGAACTCAGAGCCTTTCGACCAACCCGTAGGCCGAGTCCGTCGAACAGACTCCGAAGGCCATCTTCTCTGACCATTCGCCGCCCAGCTACGAACATATTCCTGTACTTACCAGGCATGAGCTGCAACCTCGTCTTGACCGCATCAAAGGGGTTTGTGACCGTAGTAGCAGACACAGCTGCTAAAACACCTGAGATGAAGTTGATTGGGACAGATGTTCGGCTTTTCATGCTAGTCTGGGAATTTAGCTTGTCTGGGAGTGTAGTGGTCTCCTGCAATTGGCCTAAACGGCGTTTCGATTGCTCGTAAAAGAGGATGTAAAGCCCTGCATAAGGCGCGTCTCTTACAGCGGTGACTCCAAAGCCAGCAAAAAAGCCTTTCACGCCTTCGCCTTTCAATATAGCTGTCCCAGCGCCCCAAATGGATTTGTATGAGTAGAGGCTTGATTCGTAGCGTACTTTGATGACAGTTATGGGCATCATAATGAATCCTGCTGATGCCCTCGCGATAGCTCCTGTTGTCAGATTCGCCATATTGCTCAATCTTGGCAGTGAAGAGGAAGAATATCTAGTATTTTTCTTCCCGGCCTCGACCAAGCCTGTGGAATACAGGACACTAGATCTCGCAACATGCTGCCGCAGCGCATTGAGGCTAGAGAAGTAGAGGGCAGAGCCGACACCGGTTCGTATGACAGAGGGGAGTGTACCCCGCCAAAGCTGCTTGAGGGAGTTGGGACCCGCTATTATATCACGGAAGGTTGTGACCAGCGATATCGACCGCGCTTGTTGAACCCTAGTCTTCAGTAGGTCGGCTGGCTGGAGGAGTGTTGCGGATATGCAGCCAGTCGTGAGGCCTGCGAAAAAGTGAAAGGCTTCAACAGAAATTAGCTGGATGCCTTGTATCTTATGTAAGGCGGCATACAAGATGGTACGCCATCTTTGGACATGTCCAGTGATTGGGTTACCGGATAAGCAAGCAATAGCCTGTAAAGCTCGCCATGACCACGATCTCCAACGAAACGATTCAAGTAAGAGGCTCGTAGTCTGGGCAAAGCTTAGACGGGAAGAAAGGAAGATATGGGAAGCGAAAGAGCCTTTTGCAAGAAGCCGCTAGAACATTGTACGCCAAGGTGACAAAGATCTGGCCCAACCTCACCCCTCACCGGGTCTATTCTAGGGGGAGCGCCGCTTTATTTTCGCGCGACACGGGTGCCCGTCGCGCGAGCCCAGGTGCTCCAGGGTGCTCCAGGGTGATCCTAGATGACCCTGGATGACCATTACGTGACTTTTTCACCGCCCAGGGTGGGTGGTTTATTACCGTTCCAATACTTTTATGTGGCGGTCTTAGCACTACCCGAGAAAAAACCAAAATTCTTATATAATTTATATTATATAAATTAATATATCTTTAAAGTACCTAATAGATATCTATCTAGATATATTACTAATTAAGGTTATATATACTTTATTTATATAATTTATTACTACTATTACCTACTACCTATATTACTATTACCGCCTCCTTACCCTTCTTTACCTTATACCCCGCTAGAATAGCTTATATTTATAAGAGGAGGTCGCGAGATATCTACTTCTTAGATATAATAATAAAGAAATATTATTAACTACTATAATAAAGAGGAGGGTACTAGAGTAATAGAGGAGTAATTAAATAAAGTATAAAATAGTTTAATAGTTAAAGGGTATCCTTAAGCTAAATAGCTAATATTTTATACTATTATTATATTATATAAAGGAGCTTCTAGACTTCTTAGCCTATTAACTTATAATATATTAAGATAAGATATAAGACTTTCTCTAGGATAAATTTAATATTACTATCTTATAATAAGCTATTAATAAGGCTATTAAGTAAATTAGCTAGAGTAAAAAGTAGGTAAAAAAGATTATATACTAATAAATTTAATTCTTTAAGATTAATTAGATATTATATATTACTAGCTAGTAAGTAGAATAGCTTATTTTCCTAGATAAGAGTATTATAAATAAGTAGTTTAACTTTAAGAAATATAAATATATATTAAATAGGATAAAAGTAATATAAAAAGAATTCCTTATTTATAGTAAGAGATAGAGTATTTTACTTATAATTATTATTAATAAATATATTACCTAGGATATTTATTATAATTCTATAATATTAGATATCTTTAATAACTTTATTTAAATAAGAATCCTCTTATAAATAACTTAATTTCTTAATTTATATTCTATTCTAATTATAGATAATATATTAATTTATAATTCTAAAGAGTTAAAGGTTATATATTATATTATAAATATTATCCTAGCTAAGCTCCCTCTTTATTTATTAGACTTAAATCCTATTAAGATATTATTTATAAAGTTAAAGAGATAGATTAAATAAAATAATTAAAAGATAAAGGTATATATAAAAAATAATAACTTTAAGGGCTTTATATAATTCCTATAAAATATTATATATTATTTAGGAGTTATAAAGGTAGGAAAAGGGGGGGTAAGAGGTCTATTTAAAGTATTAAATATATAATATTAAATTACTTATTTATATCTAGAGTATCTAGAGAATATATCTAAGAAATAGGAAAATAACTAATAAATTAATACTTTTTAAGAGGTCTTCTCTATTAAAGTTATACTTCCTATCTTAAAAGGCTACTATTAAATTAATAGTAAATTATCTACTTAGACTTAAGCTAGAAATACTTATAAAGCTAGTATTAAATCTATTAAAAGATAAGTATTTCTAGCTTAAAGTAGAGCTCTTCTTTTAAGTAATTTATATATTTAAATCTTAAATCTTAAGTATTAATATTAATAATGTTATTTTTATCCTTATTTACCTTATTAATAATATTATCCTTATTTATACCTATAACCTTATAAATCTTATAATTATAAAGACTACCTTTATTATACTTCTACTTAATATATTTACTTATATCCCTTATTAAGGCCTTATTAATATTAATAATAATATTATATTTATAATATAAATACTCTAGATCTATCTTCTTTAATTAAAGGCTTTTAAGGTTATATTACTTCTTTTATATTAGATCTAATATATACTCCTATTATAGCCTATTAGTATCTAGATAGCTTATTAAATACTATTTAATATATCCTCTTAAATTATTACCTTCTACTACTTTACTCTAAGGATATAAGGTAATAAGGGGGATAATATTAATATTTTTATATCTTAATAATAGAAGGATTAGCTTTAATACCCTTACTCTTATAACTTTAATAATATCCTCCTTATCTATTTATCTTTACTCCTATTATATAATTTATAATAAGAAGATATTAGTAACTAATATACTAGTTAATATAAATATAAGTATAATTAAAGGTAGTTATAAAGTAGGTATCTAAGGTATAAAAGAACTAGTTAATAAGCTTATTAAGGGGGTAGCTAGTAGGACTATTATATAATTCCTCCCCTTCTTTTAAATATAGTTCTTATTTAAGTCCTAGATTATATATTTTAATAGCCTTAATAGACTAGCTAAATTATTCTTAAGATCTATAATTACTTACTATTATATAAAATTCTTATAATCTAGAGGATAATACTTACCTATTTTAGTATAAATCTAATAATAATATAAGTAGTTAAGATAAGAATTAATATCCTTATATTTATAATTTATTATAAGTAGGGCTATTTACTACTTAGTAAGTATTTATAGAGCTTATTACTTAATTACCTTATAAATAAGTCTTACTATTATAATAGTAGCTTTCTAACTAGCTTAAGTAAGAGGAGGAGTACTATTTAATAGTATTTAAGTAAATACTATTAATAAGATAAACCCTTTTATAATATATATATATACTAGAAATTAATATATAACTTAATACCCTTAAACCTTATAATCTATTTGTATAGTATTACCTACTTAATATTATACTAGCTAATATTAATATCAATAATATATTTTTTATCCTTTTTTTAACCTTTTTATATAAGGGTTATCTTAATATTAATAAGAAAGTAGGCTAATCCTTTTTAAGAGGTATTTACTATTACCTTCTTTTTAATATTAAATTTAAGATTATATATACTAATATTTCTAGCTATCTTAGATCTATTAATAATATAAATATAATTATATAAGTTATATTCCTCCCCTTTAAAGAATATCCTCTTAAATTATATATATTTTATTATTAGTTCTACCTCCTCTTCCTTACTAGATATAAAGGGAGTCTATACTTAGGTACCTTATAATATAAATAGGGGAGGTATTAATAAAGATAATTATATAAGTAAAGGTATAATAGACTTATACTCTTACTACTATTACTATTATAATAGCTCCTAGACGTCTAGGCTAATAGCCCTTAATAGTAATAAGGTAAGAATAGCTATTTTATTAAGGTAGCTAATAGACCTATTCTATTCTTCTTACTATAATGAAAAATACCTAATTTCGGACCCTAAGCTTATTATAGCTTATTAGTTAGTTAATAAGTACCCTAATTACCCCTCTAGGACTAGCGCGAATATTAAAACTCTAATATTTCTTTCTATTCTACCTTTATCTATACTAATACTCTATAATATTACTTGACTTACTTTAAGGTACTTAATACTTTAAAAATTATTAAAATCGGTCTATTAGTTTAAAAGATATATCTAAATAAATAGATTTCCCTATTATTCTAGTCTAACTATCTTATATCTAAGCGCCTCCCTATTATATTAATAAGTTTTTCTTTCTACCTCTTCCCTATTCTTAATACTATTATATAGATATTAATACCTCTCCTTATAATTTATAATATATAAATTATACTAGCCACCTTTAAATAATATAGTATCACCCTTCCTATATTAAATTCAGCTCCTCTAGCTCCCTATTAATACCTTTTAAGCGCTTAGCTCTTTCTAACCTAGACCCTAATACTATTAATAAGAGGGTTAGATCTTATAAGATTAATAGTATAAGGCGTACTAAACGCCTAAAGAAGATTAATTTAAGTACCTAAGTTAAGTCTAATAACTTACTAGTAAACCCTAGAGATATTACGTTAATAGAACCTCGCCTTAGAGAAATACTATTAGGTACTCGCCCTTATAACTACCTTAATAAGGGTATTACTCTCTACTAGCGTATAGCCCTTACTAATATAACTATTTAAGTAGTTATTCCGCCTAGGAACCCTTAATAACCTACTCCCCCTATCTTTAAAGAGACCCCCCGAGAAATTACTCCTCTACTAGCTCCTAAATATTATCTAGAAACGCGTTACTAGTATACTTACTAATAGGCTAATAAAGATAATAATATTAAGTACTAACCCCCTATTTAATAAGGCCTATACTAGCGTTAGAATAATATATATTAGGGGTGGACGCTAGGCTAGGGATATTAAGTATATAAGGATCCCTAGAAAGCGGGAGATATAATACCCTACCTAGTAAATAGATTATTTAATACCCTTATAAATAGATATCTATACTATAATATACTATTATAAAAAAATAAATATACTAATATAAGGGGCGGTTAATAGCTATATTATAATAGTAGGAAGAATAATTAACTATCCCCTAACTAGTTATATAAGCTAGCTAATATTAACTTATTACTTAAGGGGCCTTAAAAGGAGGCTAAGCTTAGGGTATAATTTATTAACTAATTACTTAGTAATATAGATAATATTACTATTAATAAATAGTCTATATAAAGAAGGACTATATATAATAAAGAATTTTTAGATAATATTATTAGCTATAATAATTATCTCTCCTTTATTAGTAAGGGTATAACTAATATTAATACCTATATTAATTAAACTACCTTTTAGATCTTGGGGTCTATTTATTATTTAATAGGTCCTCTTATTACTAATAATAGCCTTAGGCTAAAATTCGCCTAGATCTATATATTAAATAGTATATAGGAGTAACTAGATATTTATTATTAATATTTTAATAGTTTAAATTAAGATACCCTTACTTCTACTTAGTATACCCTCTAGTCTATTAACCTATATATCTAGGGGTTTAAATCCTATTATAACTACCTTAAGAAGGATAAATTATAATATCCTATTAATACTATAAGCGTTTATATCTAATAGCTAAATCCTAAATAATAGGATAAAGGTACTTATAATTAGCCTACCTTTATAGAAGTTACCTATATTATAATAACTCCTAATAATATTATAAGAGGCCGGATTAAGTAGGATATCTATATTAAAACTATTAAGGGGGGCCTTATATTAATCCCTAATTAATATCCTTTTTATATAGCCCTCTAATATCTACTCCTATTTCTATTTAATAAATAGTTATAGTATAACCGCCTCCTATTAGCCGGCTATTAGCTTCTAGGTAACTATCTACTATATATATTATAATAGAACTATATTACTAGTACGCTCGCCTAGTATACCCTAATTAGTAGTGATAATAAATTAGAGTAGGAAGATAGTAGTAACCCTAAGTAGGAGCTAGACTAGTATATTACCGGCGAGTATATACCTTAGGGTTATAATAGGTCTTAGTAAGTAATAAGATAATAATTTTATATAAAATAAATATAAGTAAGACTATTTGATATATTTCCCTAATTATTTTCTAGACCTGAATCTGCTTAGTTATAAATAGTTCTAAATTATTTAGATAATAGCTAGGGGGTAGTTAATATAATTTAAATAATTAGCTAATTAATATCTAGATCTAGCCCGATTTCTTTAATTATACTATTAATAGTAGACGTCTATTTAGCTACTAGGCTACTAATATCTAAATATTAATAGAGCTTAATAATCTAAATTAGTATTATTAGAATTAATAGACTATTTAAGTAGACTACTACTCTAGCCTAATAGATAAGCTTAATACTAATCTAGATATCTCGCTTAAAGATATTAGTAGTAAGGTAACTATCCTCCTATTAATAATACTAGGAAGCCTACGTACTATAAAAGCGAGAATATAAGACGCTATAATAATAGTCTAAAAAGGGGTAAACTTAATTTTTTTATTACCTTTATATATAATCCTAAGTAGCCTAATATTTAGAGCTTACTAGAACCTAGTTAGATATTAGAGTACTATTATAATCTAATTACCTATATCTTTAACTAGAAGCTCTAGGAGCTAATAGGGGACCTCCTTAAGTAATATATCCTTAATATTTATATAGGCTACTATTATATTATTAAGTTTTAGAAGTAAGGTCTCCTATATACTTATATTCTCCTTATTATATAGGAAGAGGATTAGATCTAGATAGTTAGTAATATTAGTAATATTATTTAAGTATTTATCCCCCCTTAATAGGATAATAATACATTATATAAGTTAGTCTTATAATATATAGTTTATAATTACTATACTAGGGTCCCTAGTAATAGATATTTTAATTAGGAGAAGAATTATTATAATAAGGCTTTTCTAAAGGATTTTTACTAAGAGATATCTTTTATACCTAATAGGAGTTATCCTCTCTATAAGTATTTAGTTAGACCCCCTAAACCTAATTCCTCTATTAATAATAGGTAGGTTATCCCTTATAACTTATACCTATTAAAGAAATATAGTACTTATATTAATATTAAGATCTATAGCTCTATTAAGTCTATTTTCTATTTATATAAATATATTTATAAGGGACCTAATTAGGCTAATATCTCCCTTACTAGGAATTATACGTGTAATAATAATAACCCTACTCTTAATAGCTAGCCGCGATAGTAAGGGGAGTTAATAGATAAAATTATAGAGTATTAGTCTACCCGCTAGATTAGGTCTATTAAAGCTATTTAGAAGATACTCTTATTTAGTATAAGTATTATAAAGCCTTATATAAAGTATTTATAGATCTACCTCCTAGACTAATAGCGTACCCTTTTTAAGCTAGCTAATAATTAGGCTATTAATAAGGCTATTAAATAAAAGTTAATAAATAGTAATAAGCTTTATAAGACTATATTAATAGAGTTTTTTAATATAAACTATCTTACTAAGGAAGCTTATAATAATAGTTAGCTATTACCTTTTATAAAATAGAATAGGAAATATCTAGCTATTATAAGGGATCTACTTAACTATCTATACGCGGATTTTCCTAAGTTCTTTATATAGAATAAAAGAAATAAATAATAAAAAATTTATAAAAAGGGGGAGACTTTTAAGCGTATTAATTTTATTAGCTTAAAAATAAAGGATCTCTATTATTATTAACTACTCCTCTATTATATTAAAGGGGCTATATTATTTAATAACCTTTAAATAATAGACGGCTAGCTAATAGGTTAGAAGGAGGCCTATATAAAGCTTAAGTTAATTAAAAATAATAGGTATTCTAATAAGATCCTTAATAGGGGAAAGGATTTTTAGGGAGGTTATAAGCTACGTAGTCTTTTTATATTAATATTAGTTAAACTCTAGCCTACTAATACCCTTACCTTATAAAATAAGTATAAGGAGTATATCTTAAATAACTACTTATACCTCCTATAATAGGATTTTTTAATACTTTAGATCCTAGATAATTATTATAAGTAATAGTTATTTATTAAATAATACGCCCTTTACCTAATTAACGGCTAATTAGAATATTAATTAACCCTTAAATATACTAAGGATCTAGCCTAATATAGCCTACCTATTCTAACTATTCTATTTAATAATTTTAATAATATTCTAAATAGACTTTTATAGGAAGAAATATCTTATTAAATTACCCCTAATAAGGCTAAGGTCTTATAAAGTAGGCTAAATACTAACTAATACTATACTATTAATTAGATTATCACCGCTATTAACGCTAATACTAATAATAAATTTAATACTCTAGGTATACTATTCTTCCTTAATAGTACTAGGAGGATTAGTAAGATAATAGTATAAAATACTATTATAAAAAGGCTATATTCCTAGTAAAAGGTTACTCTAATAGTAGTATCTTCTAGTATTATATTAATACTATTATAGGGAGGTTAGACTACTTACTTATAATTTAAGATACCCCTAGACTCTAATACTACCTCCTTATATAGGATTAAGAAGGATACTAATCTTACTAAGTTAATTAAATAAGCCTATAATATCTTTTAGGATAAATCTCTTATATAAAGTTAATATAATATAGAAGCTATTAGTTATAGCCTTTAGGATATCTATAATAATAACTAGGCTTATTTTAGGGGTAAGGTAGTCTACTTTTATAGTAACTTCTAATAAATACTCCTAGTTTATTACGACCCGTATCTCTTTAAGGTCGACAGGGTCTATAGTAGATCTTGTAGAGAGGAGTATTAAGGACAGGATAAATAGGCTTTATACTAAACTAGTCTAGTATAGGTATAGTATTATATTTAGTATCTAGGAGATTATTCTAGTAGATAATATAAGTTAAGTATAAAGCTCCTATCTAGATAGAAAGTAATACTATTTATATAGATATAAGAAAGTCTATACTCGTACTAATTACTAGTACTCGCTCTTTATTAACTAGAGCGACTAGTTACGCGATCGCCTAGCTCGCTATAGTCGTCTAGTATTAACTAGAGCGACTAGGTAAGTAGTCGCTCGACTTGTTATACCAAGGCATATTCGACTTAGTAAGCGCTTATAATATCTACTAAGGCTCGCGTATTAAGGGCGTAATATTACCCCTCCTTCCCTAAACCTTTATCTTAAAGGTTAATAAGTATTTATATTATTAGTATAATAATAATACTATATTAAACTATTAGATTAAGTAGCTTATAAGGGAGTAATTATAATAGTATTATATCTATAATATACTAGGTCCTAAAAGGAGTATTAGGTATCTTCCCTTTCTTAAAGATATATAGAATATATCCGGCTAGGGAAGTAGTATAAGCCTACTATACTAGTTATCTACTTCTCTAGTATTAATAAGGCTATAAAGAAGCTTAAGCGCGAAGAGATAGAGATAGAAGTAGCGTGGGAGGCCGCTAATAAAGCTACTTATTAGAGTAGTGAAATTACTTATTAAAAATAAATGAAACTAAAACGTCTTTATTAGTAGAAGCGTTTCTTAAAAGAGTATAAATAATAGATATTTAATAAGGGTCTTGATGATATTAAGGAACTAGAACGCCTAGAGGAGCTTAAAAAGGCTAGTAAGGTTAAGAAAGCGCTCGCTACTTGTCCTACTTTTTCAGAGTTTAAGGGTTCTAGGACTCTCTCGCCTAGAGCTCTCGAGTAGATCGCTTAGGGTATATCCGGGTTTAATAATACTATTAGAGGAGCTCTTAATAATTTATAAGATTTATAACTAGTTCCTAGGTATTTTCTAAGTCCTTATATCCTTTCTATTTTATTATATAGCTCTAACCTTTTTATAATAGAATCTTTTCGGCTTTAAATTTATTCTCTTCTTCTATCTAGAAGTAGAAGGTTTCTTATAAAGGTATATTAGGGTCTACTAGTTCTAATATTAAGATATAAAATACTAGGTATACTTTAGCGTCGGGTAGAAGTTATAACTTAAAGTTAACTAGTCCTTTTTCTTAGATAACTAGAAATAGTCCGACTTTAATATAGTCCAGTTTTTTACTTAGTCTTATACCTTTCAGATTTTTTATAAGGAGGTATACTTTATCCCCCTTCTTTAACTAAGGTCTATTTCTTCTTTTCTTATTAATTAACTTCTTTATAAAAGTATTAACCTCGCTAATCTTTTACTATATATCTTTATATAGGCTTTTTAAATTAGATATTAATACTAAGGCTTTCTTAGTATCTAGTCCCTACCTAGGATCTAAGAATAAATTTATATGTCGTTTATAATTTATAAAGAGCGGTAATAGCCTTATAATATCTAATCTCTTATTATTATATATTAATTATACTATTAGGAGTAGTATAACCTAATTATTTTATCTTTTATTAATATAGTATCTAAGGTATACTTCTATTATCTAGTTAATATATTTAGTTTATCTATCCGTTTATAAATAATATACTATTAATATTTATAATTTAGTTCTAATTAACGCGATTAAGGTCTTCTAATAGTTTAAAATAAAGAGCTTATCTCTATCTAAAGTAATTAACTCTAGTATATTATAATCTCTAATAAGTCTATCTAATAAGATAAGACTAAGTTAACTAGCGTTATAGGTTTCTTTATATAGTATTATAATTATATATTTAGTAAGTTTATCTATAATAACTATTATTAAGTTATACTTATTATTAGTTACTAGGTTAACTAATAGTAGTAATTTAATAATAAAGTCTATTATAATATCTTTTTATAGTATATCTAGAACTTTAGTAAACTAAATTTATCTATACCTAGTATATCTTATAAACTTATTCTACTAGTAATATATATATTCCTTAATATATTATTTAACTAATACTCGCAAGTTTAATATAGTATATATTCTTTAAATAAGTTCTAAAGTCTTAGATACTCCTAGGTGTCCTAGTAAAGGATTATTATAGTAATCTCTAATTACTCCTTTAACCGCCTTTAGTAGTAAATATAACTTTTACTTATATAATAATAGGTCTTAGTTAGGTTATTATTTCCTAAGCTTACTAGCTAGGGTATTATTAATATATACTTCCTTTAGGTTTAGAACTATATATATTATAATATATATAGTTATTACTAGACTTCTTATTAGTACTAATAATCCGTCTTTTTCTTGTTTTAAAATAGGTTGATCTATGATATCTTTTATTTATATATAGTTAGATCGTCTACTTAAAGTATCTACTTATCTATTATCTTTTCCTAGGGTATACTAAATTTTGAATTTATATTATCTAAGAAGCTTAGACTATTAAACTTATTATTAGTTTAACTCTTTAGTTATTATAAAACTAACTAGGTTCTTATAATTAGTAAAGATAGTAAGTTTAGAATAACTTTTAGTATAAACTCTCTAATATTATAAAGAATAGATAACTACTAGAAGTTCTTTATTATATATATCGTAATTCTATTCTACTACTATCATTTTTTATAAGTAGTATACTACCGGGTACTATTTACTATTCTTTTACTAATATAAGCAGGCCCCTATTATAAGGTCCGAAATATCTATCTTAATATATACCGGTTCTCCGTTATAAAATATATAGAGTATAGGCGGATCTATATAGGCTTATTTTAGCTCGGTAAATACTTTCTTTTAATTAGTATCCTATTAAAATCCTATTTCCTTCTTAGTAATTTCTATAAGTAGCAAGGCCTTCTTGGAATAGCCTTCTATAAAACGTCTATTAAAGTTAGCGAATCCTAAGAACTCTTATACTAATTTAATATTATGTGGTATAGGCTAATCCTATATAGCCTGAATCTTTTCAGGGCTTATATAAACTCCTTTAGTTATTACTATAAACCCTAAGAACTTAACTAAGGTCTTATAAAACTCGTACTTCTCTAGTTTCAGGAGGAGTCTAGCTTGTAATAGATATATTAATATACTCTAGATATACTAAATATATTCCTTAAGAGTTTTAGAGTAGATTAATATATCGTTAAGGTATATAATCGCTTCCTAATCTAAATATACTTATATAATATTATTAATTAGTACTTAGTAGATTACTAGTATATTAGTAAGAATAAAAGAATTATACTTTTAAGTATACTTTTCCTAAGTAAAAATCTTGAATTTTTATAGGTATTTTCTAGTTTTATATATATGTAATTAATTAATAGAGAAGGGAAGCTTCTTATAGGTATAAAACCTGCCTATAGAAGGCTTCTAGTCTCTAAGCTATTAGGGCTATCTAGCTATATAACATATAATAATACTACTATAAAAGAAGATAAGCGACGACCCCGTTACTATAATACCCCTTATAGCCCTTTATCTACTAATACTATATTATAACCCCTTATAACCCTTAATAAGGACCTTATTTATAATATAGTCGCTTATAAGAATAACTGTTATATTCCTTAATAAGGTCCTCTGTATTATAAAGCTTATTAGTATTATACTAAGTATTATACTTATAATTATAACCCTTCTACTTTACTAGATACTAAGTCTTCTTACTAGAGGTTCTTATATTAATAATTAATTCTATCTTATAATTATCTAACTTATTAGCGGGGCTATCTATTTTAAATACTAGGGGAGGCTAATAATTCTTAACCCTTATATAAGGGTTAGAAGTCTTTAGTAATAGCTTAAGTTAAGCTACTAATATAACTAGATAAATATATATAACTAGGCTAAGTTAGAGCTAATAAGCTAATTTACCTACCTTCTTAATAATTCTAAATAGGCTAACCCGTTATTAATAGATTTTTAAGTTAGTAATACTAGGAATTTTATACCTATTACCTAGCCTAAGATAGGCTTTATTATTAGGAGATATTATTATAACTTTATACTTACTATTATAGTAGATTTTAGCGAAGATATTAGTAAATATAATAAACTCCTTAGCTTAGTCCTATTTAAGCTATTATAAGCGGGTAAAGTCTTTAATAGGAACCTCCTACTATAATAGTATTATAAGGGTATTATAGATATTAAAGCTATATAAGATTTTATTAGGGAATATACTAGTAGATTAACTTTTAGAATTATTAAGATACCCTTAAAGGTATAGGAGAACTAGCGTCTAGTTAATAGTATTAATATTTTATGTAGTATAATAATATAGGGCTATTTTAATTATCTAATTTATCTTTTTTAAAAGACTATCTATCTAAGTATAATAGGCTATTAATATTAGTAGTTTATAGCTAAGCTTCTTAAAGATTAATCTCTAGAAGGAAGATATAAACTTAGTATCTCTATTACTAATAATTCTATAAGGGATTCCCTATTTATAAGTAGTTAGCGTAGCTAATACTATATTAGCCTATTAAGCCGCTAACTAGATAGTTTATCTAGGAAGGAGAAGTACTCGCTTAGAAAACTTATCTATAATTATTAGGAGACTATTAAAGCCTTCTATAAGCTATATTACTAGTAGGGCTATAATAAAGTTTATAGCTATTATATAAAAGGGAATAGTAGGCCGGTTAATTAATATTATACTTTTATAAGGTCTATACTATTTTATTTAATTTAACTAATATTCTAGATAATACTCTATATAAGTACGGAGGTACTATAGTAAGTAATAGATATAGAGTAAGGCTATAATTCTCTTATAAGTCCGGTAATATCCTCCGTAATACTATAGATTATAGGCTAGGTAAAATACCTCTTTCTCTAAGAAGTTAGGGATATATAGCCGTTCTTAGCTATTATTAAAGTTTATATAATATATTAGATTATCGCGGAGCTTAAAGTATAAATTAAGGCGACGGCTATTATTATTTATAATAAGGTCCTTATTTACTACTATAAGTATTTATAATAGCTAGGACTATTAGCTATTATTATAATAGGCTTAAGAAATATACTACTTAAAATCCTAGGATATCTCTATAAGGGTAATATAATATATAAGAGGAGGGTTATTATTACCCTATATTAGGTAGGCCTTATAGAAGGCTTTAGTATATAAGGCGTTAAGGGTATCAATAGCATTATTTAATAATAAATCTATTAATTATAATTAAGATAGGGTGTTTAGAATAATATTAGACTTCCTAGATTTATACTTAATTATAATATTAAATTATAATAGATAGGAAGAGGCGTAGATAAGTTATAGGTTTAGTTTATCTATTAATAAGGAAGTTAAACTAGTCTAATAAGAAATAGGAATTATAGTAGAGTAGTTAGTATATATAATTATTAGAGGCCTTTTATATAACTTAATAAGATGCCTTATCCTTTTAACTACCTAGATAATTCCGGTAACCTCTAATTTAGTAGGCTAATAGTTTTATTTAGCTTAGTTTAGTATTTTACTTAGAAATATAATAGATTAGATAGATATTCTAGTAAAGCCTTTAATAATATTACCTTCTATATAATATATTATTACTATAAAGCCCTACCTTTTAGAGGTATTAAGATTAATAAAGAGGATTCTATTATAGTTAAAATAAATTAGGAAGGTAGAATTATAAAAGGTAGCCTTTAGATTATTAAAAGCCTACTACTCTTTTATAATAGGCTTATATATTATCTATATTAATTAAGTCTTCTAGGTACTACCTTTAAAACCCTTTAATAATATTCTTATAAGGTTAGTCTTACGCCTCTAAAGTAGATTTATATATTATATATACCTTAGTATTAATAAATATAACTAGCTAGTAAGACTAAGAAAGATTTCTAGGTCTTATAAGGAGATTAGGAAGATTAGTAAGCTAATAGCTACGAGCTTCTTATCTAAGGTTAATAGCCCTAGGGAGTTAACTCTCTAACCTAGGAGGGTAATAGAAGGGTAGCCTAAGAAGGTCTTTATTAGGTTAAGACTTATACGACGTTTTTAGTAGAGATTAAATAGCTAGTATAAGTAGGATAAATACTTTAGTAAGGTTTTTAAAAAGGTAATTATATTATCTACGTATACTTTTATAAAGTACTTAAATAGTTAAAGAAGCTTATCTATCTACTATTAGATATAAGGTAGTAAACCTTTATACCTTATAAGGGCGATATTATACTATTCCTAACTGTAATATAAGATAATAGTTAGCTTATAATAGTCTCTTTTCTAAATATTAAATTAGTAAAACTACCTTATACTATCTATAGTAGAGATATATAGATACCTTATAATAGCTAAGGTAAGTTTAGACTATAAAGGTAAAGGATAACTATCTAACTAGGTAATTTGATTTAACTCCCTAATATTAATAACTACCTAGCCTTTATAACTATTTATAGTATTACGTTAAATAATAAAAATAGGGTAGCTAAATAGAGTAGGCTAGTTTAACTATATTATTTTCCCTTAGTTATGTAATTTATTAAATATTTAATTAATTAGGTCCCTATCTTTTTAACTAACTAGATATACCTAAGATAGCCTAGTTATAGTATTAGGTTTTAGTAGGATTAGTATCTATTCCTCTTCTAGGATATTTATTATAAGTCTACGGTCCGTCTAAATATTAGGAAATTTAGCTACTACTATAGTAAATTAGGATACTACGTCTAGAGTACTATATACTATAATTCTATTAGGTATAATATACTCTAAGGTAGGGTTAATAGTAGCTAATAAGGGCCTTATTATAATAGGCTTAGGGACTACTACTACTACTACTACTACTACTACTACTACTACTACTACTACTACTACTAGCTCTACGGAAGGCTTAGTAATAGTAGAGTAAGCTACTATTATAGTTATAAAGCCTTTTATAAGATTAGCCTTCTAGGACTTTATATTACTAATAGCTAGTAGGGTATAAGCTAAGGTAATAAAGTATACTCTATCCTAATTATACTTAATAATTAAATTAAGACGAGCTTTATATAGTAGATATACTACTATTAATATAGTATTATATACTTAGATAAATATTATTAAAGAGTCTATAATATACGCGAATATACCCCCTTTAAGGCTAAAGTCTTAAGTATAGTTTAGCTTAAATAGGTAGTTCCTATTAGGTAGGACCTCCCTATTATATACTACTAGTACCTATATAATAGTATATAGGGGTATAATAGAGGCTAATTTGATTTTAATAAGTTATTTAGTATTAGGAGATATATAAGAATAAATATTAATTTTAGTTATAAGGTTCTAATAGGAATTAAGAGTTACCTTTTCCTTTCTAAAGTTAAGAACTATCCCTTAAGGCTTAAGGTTATTATTACCTATTAATAAGTTAGCTTTTAGGTTATTAATAAGGTAGACCTCTATAATAATAGCTACTATTATAGGGTTCTCTATAATAGAGCCTCTAATATATATTTTATTATAGTATACTTATTAGTCTTTACTACTTTATTACTTACTCCTTACACTAGTATTAGTAAGGATATTTTCCTAATTTCTATATTAGGGAGTACTTGTTTTAAATAGGTATAATCTATTAGCGAGACTAAGTAGCTAGTATCTAGATATATATCTAACTTATTATTACTATCTAAATAGCCCTAAGATATATAAATAGTAGTATATTTCTATCTATAGAACTTATAGCCTAGTAGTTTAGTAGGATTAGGAGTAATAGTAGATTTAATTATTAATAGGACGTCTACTATTATTATATATACTATAGGAGGATCTATAAGGGCTATTATAAAAGGCTTCTATAAGGGCTTCTTTAATTTCTAGTACTACTATCGCAGATAAAGAAATAACTTATTTCTAGAGGGAAGGTCTTCCCTGTAAATAGAATAGGTGTAATTAGTAGAATTAGTCTATATAAAGTTTATATTAGGTATTATAAGGTCCTACTTATTAAGGACCTTATTACCTAATAAGGGATCCTTATTTATATAAATAACTAGCTAAGACCCTCTAGGGGATCCTTAGGGTTATAAGGCGGGGAACTAAACTAATAATATTACTATTATAATAGGTTATTATTAGATATAAAGTCTTCTATAATATCTTCTATAGGTACCTAGTAGGCTTATTAAGAGAATTATAGCTACTAATTATCCTAAGAGCGAGTACTAGGTTAATAATTACCCTAAGGGCGAGCCTATTATTATTATAAGTTAGGCTACTATTTAGAATCTAACCCGTTTAGAAGGCCTACTATAATCTAAAGTCTTTAGCTAGGTAGTAAGTAGACTAACCGCGTCGAGTCGGTACTTCGAACTCGAGTCGGGTACCCGACTCGAGTCTTAGCGATTTAATACTAAAATCTGGTACTGAGTACCTTAAGTCGGTACCTAGGTAGGTACTAAGTATTAGTACCGAAGTATTAACTTGAATCGCTAAGATATTTTTTCTAGTAATATTTTCTATTTTTAGTAGTATTTCTTACTATTTTTCTATTATTTTTTCTAATTATTATTATTATTATTACCTAGGGAATTCTTAATAGTAAATAAGGTAATATAAAAAGGTAATATATATCCCTAGGAGAACTATAACTATAATATTACTAATATTTTCTTCTTATAGTAATATTTACTATTATATAAAGGATTTATTACTATATTACTAAGTATTATTATTATTATTACCTAGGTAATTCTTAATAGTAAATAAGGTACTAAGAAAGATAATAGCTATTCCTATAGAAATAATAACTATAATATTAATAATATTTTCTATTTATAGTAGTATTTACTATTATATCTATAACTTACTACTATATTACTAAGTACTATTATTATTATTACCTAGCCTAACCTAGGTAATTATAAGGACTAGTTAGGAATACGGTACTACTATCGACGTGGCGTCTATAGTACGTAGTAGTACTGCGCTACCCCTTTCCCTATAGTATATAGAGGAGGGAATTCCCTTTAAAGGGAAGGGTAGTAATTAGTCTTACTATTAATAAGAATAGAGAGTTCTATATATATATATATACTATTTATAGTACTTAATAGCTATATTATTATATAGTACCCTTATATTCTAATTACTCTACCCTTTTTAAGGGTAGTAGCCTAACTATTAATAAGATAAGTAGAGAAGGGTTATTATAGGTATAAGGTAAAAAGGTTAGTTAACTAGCATAAATAACCCGCTTAAATATAAGGGATTAAGCTTATAAAGAAAGTAAGTCTTAAGAATTAATTAATAAATTAATAATAAATATATTATAATTATAACTAACTATCTAGGGGTAGCTACTAGGCGTATAAACCTAGTCCCTACTACTTAAAACTTAAGAAGTACTATTATAAAGGATATAAAAACTTAAAGAAAAAGTCTCTAAAAGGTAGTAGATATAAGATTTATAATAATATTTATAAGAGTTAGAGTAGGAAATATATATTAATAACGCCGCTTAAGTAGGTTATTAATAGAAGAATTAGAACTAAAGTATCCTTAATATAAAACCTATATTCTTAGGCCGTAGGACTTATATATATAATAGGAAGTTAGTATAAGAATATTAAGAATAATTTAATAATATAGTTAATATAATTAAAATAAGTATAACCTATTTTTTTAATAACTTTATAAAAATTTAATACGCGTTATAATATATAGCCCTAGACCTTAAGGCTATATAATATAAGTATATAAAGGATATATTAAAGGATAAATAGTCTTAGGAATACTTTAATAACTTCTTAATAGATTAAATAAAAGATCCTTAAAATTAATATTTAATAATTAATAAGTACTACTTAAAAGTTAAGTAAAAGGAATATTAAAAGATTATAGACTTTATAAATTACCTTATTAGGTTAAAAAGATAACTTAAGCTATTAATAGAGTATATACTTTATAATAACCTATCAAATAAGTTATATAAAGATCTTTATAATTAACTTATAATATAACTTAATATCTTAGAGATAAGGGATACTCTTATTATATTAATAACTTAACTAGAGCCTTATATAATACTACTTATATATAAAGACTAAAGGGATAATACTCCTATTAAGAGTTAATATCCTTAAAGAGGAAGAGGAAATTTCTAAGGGTAAAGAGATAATAGCCTATATATAAAGTAAGAAGGGCGGGGCGCTATTAAGGTATTATTATACCTTCCTTAAAGGCCTAAGCCTAACCTTTCTACTATTAAGTATTATAATTATTAAAAGAAAGGATATATAACTAAGAATTATTAAAGTATAAAATTAATAATTATAAGTATTATAACTAATAAGCTTATAATTAATAAGATATTTAATAATAAGTTAGAGAAAGGTTTAAATTTAAAAAACCCTTAAGTATTATAATTATATCTACTATTATAATATAAGGGAAGAAGTAGATATAATAATTTATTATTATAATATAAGTAGAGCTTAAGAGCTTATAAAGAGAATGTATTATATTAATTAACTCTAGAGTAGATACTAATTATATTAATATATACTTAATAAAGGAGTAGGATTAGGAAATAGACCTTAGCTTTAATAATACCTTATATAATAGAGTTAAAAACCTAATATTACTACTAAGTTCTTATATAAGAAAAATTAAACTTATTAATTTTAATAATATTATATAATATTATAAGGGCGCCTTTTATATAATAGTAAATCTTAATTATAACTTCTACTTTAAGTATTTATAATTAGAAGAATAAAATCCCTAAGTAGATTAGCTTATATAGAACTAGTAATTCCCTATTAAGAAAAGTAATATTAAGGAGTACTTTAATACTATTAAAGCCCTAGAAGAGTAGCTTAATAATATTATATTTATTATAATATACTTAAGAGTAGGTAATAAAAGCCTACTACTTAAAGTTAAGCTCCCTCTAGAATTTTAGGAATTCTAAGATATCTTCTTAATTAAGAATATTAGGGTATTATTAAATTATATATATTATAATTACGTAATTAATATAAAGGAGAATAAAGAACCTCTATTTAACCTACTTTATAACTTATTAGAGAAAGAGTTATATATATTAAGGGAGTACCTTAAGTAGGCTTTAGAAAAGGGGTAGATTTATTATTTTATAAGTTTAGTAGGTATACTAATTCTTTTTATATTAAAAAAGGGTAGAATATTATACTTATATATTAATTATAAGGCGCTTAATAAGATTATAATTAAAAATTACTATCTACTTCTATTAATTAATAAAATATTAATAAGATTAATTAATATTAAGTACTTAACTAAGTTAGATCTTAAGGATGTATATTATTACTTATAAATAAGAAAGGGTAATAAATAGAAGACTATATTTTATATAAGGTATAACTATTTTAAATATATAATTATACCTTTTAAACTTATTAATATACCTACCTTATTTTAAGTATATATTAATAAAGCCTTAGCGAGACTACTTAATATTATATATATTATTTATTTAAATAATATTCTTATCTACTCCTAGGATAAAAAGTCTTATATTAGAGTTATAAAAGTAGTATTATAATATCTTTATAAATTTAAACTTTATATTAGCTTAAAGAAATATAAATTTATAATAGTAGAAGTAGAATTCCTTAGCTTTATTATTAATTATAATGGTATATATATAGATTTATATAGAGTAGATACTATAATAAAATAGCTAGAACCTAGGAGTATTAAAGATATTTAAATCTTTTTAAGGTTTATTAATTTCTATTATTATTTTATTAAGTACTATTCCTTTATAACTATAGTATTAATAGACTATTTAAAAAATAATTATCTATATATTAAAAATAAAAAGTTAATATTAAGTAATATTATAAGAGTAGTATTTAAGTAGTTAAAGTAACTCTTTTAAGAGGTACTATTACTTATATATTTTAACTTTATAAGAGAAATCTAACTAGAGATTAATACTTTAATTCTAGCTATTATAATTATTTTATTATAAAAATTCTTAATTAGTATAAAAGGGATAGAAGTAGAATAGTATCTTATTACCTTCTACTCTTATAAGTTATATTTAGTAGAAACTAGATATAAGACTTATAACTAGGAACTACTTATAATAGTTAAGGTATTCTAGGTATAAAAGTACTTCTTAGAAGGTAGCTTATACCTAATTATAATAATTATTAATTATAATAACTTAAGGTATTTCTAGATAATATTATTATTAATAAGGAGATAAGTATATTAGGTAATAAAGCTTATAATATATAACTTTAAGATATATTATTATATAGGTACTAAGACTCTAGCTAATACCCTATTAAGGTAACTAGATTATATATTAATAATAAATAAAAAAGATACTTATCTATTAATATTATAAAATAAGTTAAAGAATATTAGGTATATTCCTTTTAATAAGTATTATATATATAGTGTTTATAAAGGTTTATAAGATAATAAGGCTTATAATTATAAATAGTATAAAAGGTTAAAGATAGGGCTTAAAAAGCCTTATACCCTAAAAATAGGAGAGAGTAACGCGCTTTTAAGGACGTAGAGTAGTATAAGTAATAGCTTAAACCCTATTATAAGATAATTTAATATTAATTAAATAGTACTTAGAAGGTATATTATAACTATATTAATAATAAAGCGCGTATAAAATAAGTATAATAACTTAATATTAGAGATATTCTAATATCTCTAAAAGAGAGATAAGGATATTTATAATAAGAAATAATTATTAAAGTCCTAGAGCCGTAAAAAGGCCGCTAATATATCTCTATTAATAGATAAGATAGGGGTCCTTTATAAGGGTAGTATAGTTTTTATACCTAATAATAAAGTAATTAGATAAGAAATCTTAAAGCTTTATTATAATAATCCTTATATTAGGTACTACTTATAAAAGTATATATAAGAGCTTATTAAATAAAAGTTCTATTAGAAATTAAGAAGATAAGATATTTATAATTATATATAAAAATACTTAACCTATTAATTAATAAAGCTATATAGATATACTATTTATAATATACTATTACTATTACTAATACTTATAAGACCTTTTTAAGAAATTATAATAAATTTTATTATAAATCTCCCTTTAAGTAAATAAAAGGGTAGTATTTATAATATAATCTTAATAGTTATAAACTACTATATAAAGGTAGCTAGGTATTTACTTATTATCAAGATAATTAATACTATTAATATTATTAACCTATTATATTATAAAATCTTTTTAAGGTTTAATTAGCTAGAAGGTATTATTAGTAATTAAGGGATAGTATTTATAAGTAGCTTCTAAGTAGCTATATATTATTATACTAATATAAAAAGAAAGCTTAATACTACTTTCTACCCTTAAATAGATAGTTAAATAGAGAGATAGAATAGTATATTTAAGTAGTATTTATACTACTATTCTACCTAGAGATAAGATAACTAGGTAGAGTTACTTTATCTAATAGAGTTTATATATAATTATATAAAGTATACTAGTACTAGGTTACCTTTATATAAGGCGCTTTATAACTACTTACTTAAGCTAGATATAAAGCTTTTAAAGCTACTATTAAAAGAAGTCCTATTAATATAAAAAAGGGTTAAATTACTTTAGAAATAAAGGGAAGGTTTAAAGTAGTACTTATATTAAGTATAAGCTATATAAGTAGAGTATATAAATAAATAATAAAAGTAAAGATAATATAATATAAATAATTATATCTTATTAAATATAAAGTATATTAGATTAATATAAGTAATTAAGAAATTATTATAATATTATTTAAGGCCTTTTAAGGTCTTTAATTATATTAGTAGTTAGGTATATAAGTTATAACTACTTAATACCTTTTATATATATAATATCTTTTATATCTTACTTATAAAGTTATATTAGGGTAATAGTAAGAGTATTATAAAAGCTATATAAGTAGAGCTTATAAATAATAAAGATAAATAGGAAGTTAAAGCTATTTTAATTATAAAATCTCTTATAATAAACCTTAATATTTAGTAAAGTAGAAGGGTTAATCTTATAATTATAATTAATAGTTATATAAGCGGGACTTAGTTAATATACTAAATATATTAGAAAAATTTAAGTAGGATTACCCTAAGGTATAAAGTTTATATTATATAAGAGGGGAAATAATTTCTATTATTATTAATAATAAAAAAAGGAAAGATACCTAATATAACTAGACTACTAAAGGCGTTATAAGAGAGGGCTACTATACTATACTAGTAGTAGTACTAGGCCTATTACTATTACTACTACTAGTAATAGGAGTATCCTCCTTATTATCCTCTTCTTTATCCTTTATAATAGGAGGGAGGCGCTCTTATAATATATTAATAAGGCTTTAAAAGTACTTTAGAAGGGGAGATAGAGTAATATATATATATTAATAAAGGATATTAAGAATACCCTCTAGGGTATTTATAATATAGATAGTAATAGCTAGGTTAACCTTAATAGGAGTTATAATAGTAGCGGGGGTAGAGGAGGCGTAGTAAAGGTAGTAATAATATTATTAAATAAGCTTATTAAAAGTTTATTAGAATCTAGTAAGCTAAGGGAGGTTAGAGCTAGCGTTTAAAGTAGTTATAATATTTAAAGATTAAAGAAGGCGCGTATAAACGCGGTAAGTATAAGTAAGGATCTCTTATTAATATTTAATATTAAGATCTTTATAATAATTATATTTAATAGAGCTAGGGGAGGCGCGTATATAAGTTATACTATTAAAGGGATAAATAAAGCCTTAACTAAAAATATTAGACTTATAACTCTTTAGATTAAAATATAGTATAATAAAGGTATATTATATAGGATAATATAAAAATAGGCTAGGAGTAGCTTAATAGGGGAGGTTATATTCTATTATAAGTAGAGGAGGTAGTAGTAATCTTCTTTTAATTAGTAATAAGAGTAAGTTTATTATTAAGGATTACTTATAAAATAACTATTAGAAGTATAAGGAGGTATAATAAGGCGTAGAGGGGGTAATAATATAAATAAAACTTAAAAAGAACTTAATATAATTAATAAAAAATAAAGATATTATAATTAAAAGAATAATATTAAAGTTATATAAAAAAAGGTACGCTTTAAGTACTTAATAAACCCTTAATAGTAATAACTTCCTATTTACTTTAAAATACTAAGACTTCTAACTACTTTTATAATAAATTAATAAAGGATAATAGGAAGTATAATAAAAATATATTATAATATAAAGATTATATATAAGAGTATTATCCGTGATTATTATAATTTAATAAACTATATATTATTAAAACTTAGCTTAGAGGGCCTTATAAATAGTTATATTATTACGCTCTTATTAGAGATATATTCTATTATTAAGGGAGTATCTTTTATAGATTATAACCTTTTATACTCTTAAAGCCTAAGAGCCTAAATAGGAAGATAATTATAAAGACTAGTTAGGAATATAATACTACTATTAATATAGCGTCTATAGTATATAATAGTACTACGCTACCCCTTTCCCTATAATATATAAAGGAGGGAATTCCCCTTAAAGGGAAGGGTAGTAATTAGTCTTACTATTAATAAGAATAGAGAGTTCTATATATATGCGTATACACACCGTTTATAGTACTTAGTAGCCACGTCATTGCGTAGCACCCTTATAGTAATTCTTTAAGGTAATACAAAAAGGTAATGCATATTACTAGGGAACTAAACGGGGTATTAAAATTCTAATTTAAAAAAAATCTATTTTTAGTATAGGGGTAATTCTAGAAAAATTTTGGGGCTCCTTAATATTTTATTAGGGGCTTGGCGTCTTGGCGATACCTTAGCGATTCGAGTCGGGTCAACCTGATTCGCTAAGGTATCGAGGCCTTAGCGAGTCGGTACTAATAGCTAGTACCGAGTATTTCGGTCGGTACTAAGACCTTAACCTGAGTATTCGGTCGGTACTAAATCTTAGTACCGAATCCCGACTTGACGGTTATTATAATTGTAAATTATAGGGGTTATATAGTAATATAAAATCAGTCCATTTTTATAGTAAGACTAATTCTTAAGAAATCTAAGAATTATTTTATAGGGGATCTAATAAACCCCTTAAAGAGACTAATAAGCCTTATGTATTATTTCCCCTTATAAGTTAATATAAGGGCGTGATATATATTAAGCGTATACGAAGTATAGCCTATTTAATAAGTTATAATAATTACCTCCTCTCTTAATAAAACTCGCCCTTAAGTTTAATATAAATAGCCTATTTAATTAAGTTTAATAAAAACCTTTAAATCTAATATAAGATATAAGGAAAGAACTTAATAAAGTAAGATTATAACCTATATAATAGTTATAATATAGCTATTTATTACGCGTAGATATTATAATTTAAAGTATACGTATTATATATAATAACTTTCTATATATAAGAATAATAGCTATATTAATATAGTCTTAGCGCCTTAATATTATTATTATAATACCTAAAATTTTCCTTAATACTTTATCTTTTATAACTATTAATAATATCTTTTCTAGGTACTTAGCGCCCTCTCTTTTTATATATATATAATATATATAATATATATAATAATAGCTAATTATATAATATAATATTTAATATCTTAATATCTTAGGTATTACTTATAAGTTAGTTTATTAGCTCTTTATATAAATATAATTAATATAATATAGCTTAATTTAATATAAAATATACGTAGTACGCCTAGCTTTTATAATAGAAGTAGAAGTAGATCTTAATACCTAGTTAAGTAATTTAATTATTAAGGATTTTATAGAAACTCTTATTATAAATCTTATAGAGATTCTTATTAATAATCTTATTAAAGAGCCTACTCCTCCTCTATATAACCTTATCCTTAAGCCCGCTTCTTACTCTAATTCTAATATAAGTATTAATAATCCTTTTAGCCTAGATAATAATCCTATTATACCTACTTATTATTCCTCTTTTATAGAGGTAAGTACTTAGTTATAATTAGGCTATATAGTTAATATAAAGTAGTATATTATTCTTATACCTACTTCCTTAGCTACGCGTTCTTATAGGGTTCCCTATCTAAAATAAAATATATATAAGAGGTATATTTACTATATTAATAAAGGACCTATTAAGTATAAGTACTTATAATTATATTATATTTAATATATATACTAATAATATAAGTAATATTATATTTATAATTATTAATAAAAAGAAGATAATACTTAAATAGTATAAATATTATATAAAAGTCTATTACTCTTATAAATTAATAGGTTTTCCCTATTTTCTTAGGTTATTTTTATAATTATAATATATATTAATTACTTAACTTCTAGATTCTTAATAATATAATCCTAGTTTATAATAAGGTAATTAAGCTTTATTGATTAATTAATAATATTAACTATCTAGATACTCTAGAGGATAAATTAAAGCTTTAAGTAATAGGTATTACCTTTATAAATATTATAATTATAGTCCGCTTTAAACTAGCTTCTTATAATTATATTATAAGATATCTTAGTAATAAAAAGAAACTAATAAATATATTAAAAGTATAAACTACTATTCTTTAAATAATACAATATATTAGTAAAACCCTTATAAGTATTTATAATATTAAGTAAGCTAAAGTATACTTCCTTATACTTTAGTTATATATATTAATTATTATAACTATTACTTATATATCTTTAAGTAGGCTTTAAGCCCTTAGCCTCCGGCTTAAAGGATAAGATAGATATAAATAATAAGGAGTAGGTACCTAGCGTATTAATATTATATTACCTATACTTATATAGGTAGCTAAGTAAGCTTTAACTACTTAATATTAAGTTCCCTTCTCCTAATTTAATTAGATAGTTTTTTACTTCTTTCCTAAGTTATCCTTATATATTAGCGCCCCTAGGGCGTTTTACCTACTTTTAATAGGTAAGATAAAAGAGATTAATACTCTTTATACTTATTTTTAAATAATTAATTAAATATTATTTTTACCTTTATTAATTCTATCTTAATATTTATAACTCCTACTTTTAATAATAATACTTTTACTTCTTGTTAAAGTCTTCGCGTATTTCCTATATATCTTCTAGATTTTCTTCTAGAACCTATTAATTATATTAAGGAGGATATCCCTTCTACTTAATAGGATATTAGAGTTTACCCTTCTTTATTTTTTTTATCTAAAATCTCTTTTAACTCCTACTACTTATTATTATTAATAAGTTCTAGAGGTAGTAACTTAGGTATAAAGGTATTACCTTACCTACGCGTATATAACTCTAAGAGAGAAATATTAAAAATAGGGTAGACTATATATATTAATAGTAATACTAGGTAATACGCCTACTTACTAATAAGTCTAAGGATATAAAATAGATTAATAAGCTTATATAATAGCTTCTTACTTAATTACTTTTACTTTAAGTTCTTTATATTTAATATAACTAAGTCTCCTTAATTAAAAGATATTAGCTTATACTTCCTATTATAGAACTTTACCTATATTTCTAATATATCTTACTATTAACTTAATAGGTCTTTATATAACTTATAAAGTTTTTAGATATATTATCTTATATCTAGTACCTCCTCTTAATAAGTTCTATCTTTAGGATATATAAGAATCTTAGGCTAATAATTATAATAAAGCTTAAAAGGATTATAGCCTATTATTATATTCTTTATACTATAATATATAAATTTAGCTAAGGGTAATAACCCTACTTAATTATCTTATTTATTACTATAATAAGTTCTTAAATAATATTCTATTTAACTATTAGTTTATAAATAGTAGTATAAGTTAGATTAATAAGTACTTATAAATAGACTCCTTTAATTTAATATAATATTATTAGGAGTATTATACTTTAGGAAGACTTCTTTAAATAAGATATTTATAAGATTAGTTACCTTATAATCCTTTTATATAAGAAGGTAGTAAAGTATCTTTATATACTTATTAATAACTATAAGAATAATATTATAAATACCTCTATACTATTTATATAAGGGAAGATCTATAATAAAATCTATTATAATTAACCTCTATAATTTAGTTAGCTTAGGAAGTATAATTAAGTCGCTATATAGTTAATATTATTATACTTTAACTCTTTAATAAATATTATAAGAATTAATATATTCTTTAATATCTACCTTTATATCTATTTAAGTATACTTTTAGTAAAGGAGACTAAGCGTTTTATTAAGCCTAAAATACCCTATTAAGGGGTTATTATAATAGTATTATAATAGCTCTTTATAGACTAATAAGTCTTTAAGAATATATAACTTCTTATTATATCTAAGTAAACCTTAACTATTAAATATCTATTAACTAGCTCTTCTAACTTATCTATCTATTATTTTACTTATACGTCGCTAGCTAATAAAAATATCTTCTTATTAAAGTACTTTAATTAATTTAATTATAAACTTTAAAGTTATAATATATACTATTTTATTCTCTACTATTATACTAGCTAGAAAATATAGAATAAGTTATTTATAATTAATAATTCTAGTAATAGGGTTAAGCTATTTCTTAGTTATATTATAAGTATATTAAGGTAGTATCTTACTTATACTCTTTATATTACTAGTTTAAGGGTCCCTACGCCTTAATAGATATACTCTATTTAAAACTATTATTCTAATAGCTATATTAATAATTCCTAGTATTATTAATCTTATAACTAGTACTAGTATTTATAACTACCTTATATATATATTATATATTATAGTAAGTTTACCTTTATTACTAGAGGGTAGTAAGCTCTATCCTAGAATAAGAAATATATAAGCCTCTATTATAATATAGAAAATAGGATTTAATAAACCTACTATTATTAATAGCTTTTATTATAATATAGGGATAAGTTTATTTATTACCCTACCCTTACTTTTATAATTAAGGCGCCTTAATAGTATATTAGCTAGGTTAATCTTACTTAGTCTATACTTAATAATAAAGTTATAAGTTAAGAGTCTTATTACCTATCTTACCTATTAACTATTTAAGGCCTTTATATTTATAAAACCCCTTAGGTTATTATAATTAATAAGTACTTTAACTAGATAGAAACTACCTTTTAAGTAGTATCTCTACTACTTAAAGATTATAACTATTATAAGTAACTCCTTATTATAAGTTTTATAGTATTCTTTAGCTAAGTTTATTTTTTTACTTTAAAAGGTTATAGGATACTATTAACCTAATTCCTAGAGTTATAATAAAATACTAGCTAGTTTAAAATCTAATATATTAGTCTTAACTCACGTAGGTAGTATAAGATTAAAGTATCTTAATATTAATATATTAAGAAATACCTAGTAGAGTATATTAAATATATACTCTACTCTATTAAGCTAATTAAAAGGACCTATCTTAACGCCTTTTATACTACCCTTTAATAGCCCTATTAAGGGTAATATAATCTATAAATATTAATAGATAAAATAATAGTAAGAATTTATAAATCTAAAAAAAATCTATACTTTATAGAAGCTCTTTAGCCTAGGCTATAACTAGATAGTATCTACCCTACGCTAATCTATTATTACGCCTTTAATTAATATAATAAATCCTAAGAACTCTACTTTAATTATAAAGAACTAATATTTCTTTAAGTTAATAAATAATTTATACTAATAAAGCCGCTTAAGTACTCTATATATATAATCCCTATACTTTATATATAATTCTAAATAGATAAGAATATTATTAAGATAAATAATATAGAATTTATCTAGTAACCTTATTAAGGACTTATTAATATAAGCTTAAAAGGTTACTAGAGTATTTATAAGATTAAATAGTATTATTAAATACTTAAAATAACTATATTATATATAAAATATAGTCTTCTACTTATCTCCTTTTTAAATATAAATATAATAATATATATCCTTAAGATTAAGTTTTATAAAGACTTTTACTCGATTTAAGTAATCTAATATTTTACTAATTAGGGGTAAAGGATATCTATTCTTAATAGTTACTTTATTTAACTTATAGTAGTTAATATATAGATATAGGCCTCTATCCTTCTTTAAGATAAATAGGATAGGTAATCCTACGGGACTCTTAGAGTACCTAATCTATCCTTTTATTAAGGCTTTATCTAAATAGTATCTTAATTTTATTAATTCTATATTTAATAGGTTATATAAGGGTTTATAAGGCGGGTTACCTATTATATTAATAGTATAATTACTTCCTTAATAAGATAGTAGATATCTAGCTTCTTTAACTAAGAATATATCTAAGAACTTATTAAACTCTAGAGGTAATATATATAAATTAACTATATATTCCTTATTTAAATTACTTACTTCTACTACTCTAAGTTTTAATTATATAAGTTCTAGATTAATAATATTAGAAATAAGAAGTATATAAATAGTAGGCTATTTCTTTAAGAACTTTATAAACTATTATAGATTATTTAATTAAAATAATAACTTATTAATTTTAAAATACTACTTCCTTATACTTATATTAACCTTAATACCTATTATATACTATATAAGTCTCTTAATAACTAGTAGTAATCCTACCTTATTAATTAAATAGAAAATATAGGTATATTAATAGGAAGAACTCTAATTATTAGTAGTTTAATATATTATATTATATATACTATAATAGAAGATAGGGTTACTATTTATAAAGCTTAGATATAGTAATTTAATATCTTTAATATATTTTAAGCTCGCTTTAATAGTATAAGCTTATAAGATAATATTTAGCTAGGAATTATAATTAAGATATCCCTTATACTTAAGAGGCTTATACTTTAATATTACCTTAACTTTATATTAATATAATATTAGAGGTTTAACCTCTACTTCTTATAACCTCTCCCCTAATAATTTAGAGTCCTTAATAGGGTCTAGCCTTTTCCCCACTCTTTACTTATATATTAGCCCTATTTACTTATAGTACTAATGGTTTAAGTATCTTCCTTTTATTTAAAATCTACTTTATTTTAGTAGATTAAGATAACTAGTAGTATAGTAGCCCTTCTTATTATAATTTTAATAAGTAATATCTAATAAGTCGCGCGATTTGAGCTTATTATAACTACTCTTACTATTATAACTACCTATTCCTTATCCCCTTATAATATTATCCTTATTTATTTATAGTTTTTTACCTTTATTATAATCCGCGTACTTATATAGTATATTTACTAGCTTTTCTTATTAAGGCTTCTAGTCTTATTAATATTAGCCTTAAGGCGTACTACTAATAATAGGAGTTTATCTCTTATATTAAGTAGGGACCCCTAATTTATAAGGGTAATTTAAAGCTCTTTAATAAGCTTAGTATATAAATTTATTACCTACTTACTTTTAACTTTTTTAGGAAGTTAGGCTTTTAAAGATATTAAGTATATTTTAAACTTATAAATTACCTACGTTAAGTATTAATATATATTAATATATTATTAATATATACTTAACTCCCTATTTATAAGATCTTTAATATAATTTAATAAAAAGTTTATAAAATCCTTCTAACTTAATATTTTTAATAGATAAGAATATAAATAAGTAGCTTAAAGTTATTCTAGGTTACTCTTAAATACTAGTATTATAAATAGAATATATAATATCTATATAATAAAGTTAAATAGAGTCTATAAAAAAGATATATTATATTATTATATCTAGTCTTAGTATTTATAGATATTCTTATTATAATAGTTAGGAATAGGGGTTAGCTTTAATATACTTTAAAAGGGACTTAAGTACTCTTTAGCTTTATTGTATATATACTTCTAACTTATAATACTATTATTATAAAGAGAAATCTATTCCCCTAATTTTAAGGTAGTAATATCTACTTTAACTTCTTTAAATTACTAAATTTATAGTAACTCTTCTCGCTTATTCCTCGCCTATATAAGGCCTTCTATTATAAGGGGAATACTTCCTTTATAATTCTTTAAATCTCCCTTAGGGGTATTTTTAGTATTATTAGGTTTATTTATATCCCTTATATAACTTTCCTATTCCCTTTCCTATTAGCTAGGATTATCTTCTTACTATAATAGAAAATACTAGAATTAGGACCCTAACCTTATCATAGCTTATTATTAGTTAGTTAATAAGTCCCCTAATTACCCCTCTAGGACTAGCGCTAATATTAGAACTTAGATATTTCTTCGTACTCTACCTATATATATACCTACCCTTTATAATATTTTCTATCTAAATAATATTATATTACTTACTTCTAGCTATCTAACACTTTGAAAATAATTAAAATTAGTCTATTATATTAGAAGATATATTAGAATTAATAGATTTACCTCCTAAATTAATCTAACCGTATTATATCTTAGCGCCTCCCTATTATATTAATAGTTTTTTCTTCCTACCTCTTTTTTACCTTTAATATTAACTTATAGATATTAATACCTCCCCTTATAATTTATAATATATAAACCGTACTAGCCGTCTTTAAATAATATAATATTACCCCTCCTATACTAAATTTAGCTCCTCTACCTCCTTACTAATACCTTCTAAGCGCGTAGCTCTTTTTAAGCTACACCCTAATACTATTAATAAGAGGGTTAAATCTTATAAGAGTAATAGTATAAGGCGTACTAGATACCTTATAAAAAGTAACTTAAGAACCTAGGTTAAATCTAGGAACCTACTAGTAAACCCTAGAGATATTATACTAATAGAACCTCGCCCTAGAGAAATACTATTAGGTACTCGCCCTTATAACTACCTTAATAATAGTATTACTCCCTAGTAGCGTATAGCCCTTACTAGTATAACTATTTAAGTGGTTATTCTACCTAGGGACTCCTAGTAACCTACTCCCCTAGCCTTTAAAGAAGTGCCTTAAGAAATTACTCCCTAGCCTCCCTTTAAATATAATTAAAGTACCTATTACTAGTATACTTAACGGGGGGCTAATATAGAGGATAATACTAAGTACTAATTACCTATCTAATAAGGCCTATACTAACGGCGGAATAATATATATTAAGGGCGGACACTAGGCTAGGGATATTAAGTATATAGGGATCCCTAGAAAGTAGGAGATATAATACCCTACCTAGTTAATAGATTATTTAATACCCCTACTAATATATATCTATACTATAATATACTATTATAAAAAAAAAATATACTAGTATAAGGGATAGTTAATAGCTATACTATAATAGTAGGAAGAATAATTAGCTATCCCCTAACTAGTTATATAAGCTAGCTAATATTAACTTATTACCTAAGAGGCCTTAAAAGGAGGTAGAGCTTAGGGTATAATTTATTAATAAATTACTTAGTAATATAGATAATATTATTAGCTATAATAATTATCTCTCCTTTACTAGTAAGGGTATAACTAATATTAATACCTATATTAGTTAAACTACCTTCTAGATCTAAGGGTCTATTTATTATCTAATAGGTCCTCTTATTATTAATAATAGCTTTAGGCTAAAATTCGCTTAGATCTATATACTAGATAGTATATAGGAGTAACTAGATATTTACTATTAATATTTTAATAATTTAAATTAAGATACCCTTACTTCTACTTAGTATACCCTCTAGTTTATTAACCTATATATCTAGGGGTTTGAATCCTATTATAACTGCTTTAAGGAGAATAAATTATAATATCCTATTAATATTATAAGTATTTATATCTAATAGTTAAATTCTAAATAATAGGATAAGGGTACCTATAATTACCCTACCTTTATAGAAGTAGCCTATATTATAATAACTCCTAATAATATTATAAGAGGCTAGATTAAACGGGATATCTATATTAAAATTATTAAGGGGGGCCTTATATTAATTCCTAATTAATACCCTTCTTATATAACCCTCTAATATTCGCTCCTATTTCCCTTTAGTAAATAGTTATAGTATAACTACCTCCTATTAGCTAGCTACTAGCTTCTAAGTAATTATCTACTATATATATTATAATAGAACTATATTACTAGTATACTTACCTAGTATACCTTAATTAATAGTAATAATAAACTAGAGTAGAAAGAGGGTAGTAACCCTAAGTAGGAACTAGACTAGTATATTACCGGTAAGTATATACCTTAGGGTTATAATAGGTCTTAGCGAGTAATAAGATAATAATTTTATATAAAATAGATATAAGTAAGACTATTTAATAAATTTCCCTAGTTATTTTCTAGACCTAAATCTACTTAATTATAAATAGTTCTAAATAATTTAGATATTAGTTAGGGGATAGTTAATATATTTTAAATAATTAGCTAATAAATATCTAGATCCGGCCTAATTTCTTTAATTATATAATTAATAATAGACGTCTATTTAACTACTAGGCTATTAATATCTAGATATTAATAGAGCTTAATAACCTAAATTAGTATTATTAGAATTAATAGACTATTTAAGCGTACTACTACTTTAGCCTAATAGATAGGCTTAATACTAATCTAGATATCTCGCTTAAAACGTATTAGATATAGATCTTTTATCGCTTCTTTGTAAAGCATTTTCAATCTTATCCATATTAGTAGTAAGGTAACTATCCTCCTATTAATAATACTAGGAAGCCTATATACTATAAAAGCGAGAATATAAGACGCTATAATAATAATGTAAAAAAGAGGTAAACTTAATTTTTTTATTACCTTTATATATAATCCTAAGTAGCCTAATATTTAGAGCTTACTAGTATCTAGTTAGATATTAGAGTATTATTATAACCTAATTACTTATATCTTTAATTAGAAGCTCTAAGAGCTAATAAAAGACCTCCTTAAGTAATATATCCTTAGGGTTTATACAGGCTACTATTATATTATTAAGTTTTAGAAGTAAGGTCTCTTATATACTTATATTCTCCTTATTATATAGGAAGAGGATTAGATCTAGATAGTTAGTAATATTAATAGTATTATTTAAGTATTTATCCCCCCTCTATAATAGGATAATATACTATATAAATTAGTCCTATAATATATAGTTTATATATATATATATATATATACCGTTTATAGTACTTAATAGCTACGTTATTACGTAGTACCCTTATAAGGAGGTTATAAGCTACGTAGTCTTTTTATATTAGTATTAGTTAAACTCTAACCTACTAATACCCTTACCTTATAAAATAAATATAAGGAGTATATCTTAAATAACTACTTATACCTCTTATAATAGGATTTTTTAACGCTTTAGATCCTAGATAATTATTATAAGTAATAGTTATTTACTAAATAGTACGCCCTTTACCTAATTAATAACTAATTAGAATATTAATTAACCCCTAAATATACTAAGGATCTAGCCTAATATAGCCTACCTATTCTAACTATTCTATTTAATAATTTTAATAATATTCTAAATAGACTTTTATAGGAAGAAATATCT